>Ga0172367_10001821_pt1 | contig 30169 bp, 28 predicted proteins | sample Lak10m_FD_114542 | JGI IMG/M metagenome (GOLD analysis project Ga0172367, IMG submission 114542) | Freshwater microbial communities from Kabuno Bay, South-Kivu, Congo - kab_022012_10m | ecosystem: Environmental > Aquatic > Freshwater > Lake | place: Democratic Republic of the Congo: South-Kivu...
ACAGTGCGAGATTTATGATTTGATCAAAGTGGAATATCTCTACGATTCTACCGAAGCGGCCAACCAGATTTTGAAAAACAAAGCGGTGCAGGTTTTGAACCAGAAGTTGAAGACTTACAAGCAGATGGGGATTAGTTTGGACACGAATTTCAGAACGGTACAAGAGCAGCGCCATCAATATTTCCCGATCGATGAATACCGCAGTTATTCACCTTTGGCGGTTAGCACGTTGGAAGCCGATGAAGTAACGGATGCGGCAAAATCAGGCGTTACCCAGCAAACCAGCACCCAGCGCACCACGATGTTTTACAATCAGGTTTCATCGGACGGATTCGACGCGGTGATCAACCCCGCTCCGTTGGCCCCTACCATTCAGTTTGTTTACAATGTGGATGTGCGATACAAAATTCACGTGCCCGTTCAGACCAAAACCGAGACAATCAAACAAACCGATTTGTTGATCATCACCCCCCAGGGAACGATTAAAGAAATTAGCAAATAATTAAACCGTAAACTCTGCCCAGGTAGGACAATGATCGGAGTGCTTGGCAAAATCATCGATGCCCGCATTGGATAACTGTCCTGCCAACTTGGGTGTTGCGCTCACATAATCGATGCGCCAGCCTTTGTTATTGGCCCTGGCGTTGGCGCGAAAACTCCACCATGTATATTGGTGTGGCTCCGGTTTGATGGTTCGCAAAGTATCGGTGAATCCCGACTCAAACCATTGATCCATCCAAGCGCGCTCCTCCGGTAAAAACCCCGTACTGTTCTTGTTTCCAACAGGATCGTGGATGTCGATGGCCCTGTGACAAATATTGTAATCACCACACACCAGCAGCTCTCCCACCGAAGCGCGAACCGTTTGTGCATATTCGTGGAAATACGACAGAAAATCCATCTTCACATCCTGTCGCGCATCGCCCGAAGTACCACTGGGAAAATAGGCACTAATCACAGATCCCCAAGTGAAATCGCAACGTATCACGCGACCTTCAAAGTCGTACATGGCATGACCACAACCGTATTCCACATGCTTGGGCGTTTGCTTGGTCAATATCCCTACCCCGCTATACCCCTTCTTTTCAGCAGAAAACCAATAGCACTGATAGCCCAACGCCTTCAACGGCTCTTCATCAATCTGTTCTGGCAACGCCTTCAACTCCTGAAAACACACCACATCCGCATCTTGCTTGGCCAAATAATCCACCAAACCCTTGCCCATGGCACTGCGGATGCCGTTCACGTTGTAAGAAATCACTTTCATAGAAAACAAAGATACGGGTCAATCAAAACACTCCATCATCAGAAGATGTCCCTCCGAATACTGAATTTCCACAAACCCATCTTCCGCAACCACATTGGAACTCCCCGTGCTGAAAGGCAAAGCCAGCTGGTGATTTACCAACGGATACGCCAAATTCTTGCTGTAAATCCCACTCGCCGTTCCCACCGGGATCAAACTCAAGGATGTCCCCGCCGGATACCACTTTTTAAACTGCCTCGACAATGGATACACACGAGAATGATCGTCGAGCAAACTCAAGGTAATCTGATCATGAAACCGCCACAGCGTTGCCATGTTGTTGAAGGTGTGATCGGCACGACGGCCAGTTGCCCACAAAATATTGGCTGCAACGTGGCCTTTTGCAATCAAAAATGCAATGCCCTTTTGCAAATCTGTATCGTTCTGATCATCGGCATGCACCCGCTCTACCGGACCCAATGCGGTCAACGCCTCTTCATCGATCCCAGCGCCAGAATCGAAATCGCCCAACCACGCATCAAACCGCACTTTTCGCTCCAACAAACGATGCACCGCACCATCCAAAGCCAATACATACGGCGACCATTCCATCAATTGCTGCAGCAACGCATCACTGCAATCGGCCCCATTGGCGATAATCAATGCCGGCTCTTGGTTGTCTCTGACGATGTGATGCGAACTCATCCGATGAAATTGAGTCAAAGTTCGTTCAAAAAAACCAGCGTTGTGGCACGAATTTTGGCAAGTAAGCGTTGTATTACCAAGATCATGAATAAACCAAAAATACTCTGGGCCGACGATGAAATTGACTTGCTCAAACCCCACATCCTTTTTTTGGAAGGCAAGGGTTACGACATGCACACCGTGAGTAGCGGGAGAGACGCCGTTGACTCGGTAAAATCGCAGGATTTCGACCTCGTATTTTTGGATGAAAACATGCCCGGCATCAACGGATTGGAAGCGTTGGCACAAATCAAACAACTCAAGCCCAACCTCCCCGTTATCATGATCACCAAAAACGAGGAAGAACACATCATGGAAGAGGCCATCGGAGCAAAAATCGCCGATTATCTCATCAAACCCGTTCACCCCAACCAGATCCTCCTCGCCCTTAAAAAGAACCTCGACGAACGCCGATTGGTCAGCGAACAAACCTCCCTGGGCTACCGCAAAGAATTCATGCAAATTGGGATGACCGTGAGCGACAAACTCAATTTCAACGAGTGGAAAGAGGTCTATAAAAAACTGGTCTACTGGGAAATTGAACTCGATAGCGCCGGAGAAGAAAGCATGAAAGAGATTTTGGAAACCCAAAAGTCTGACGCCAACCGCAACTTCTCAAAGTTTGTCAAAGACAATTATGGCAACATGCTCAAACAAACCGGCGATGAAGGTCCAATCATGAGCCACAACCTCTTTCGTAGAGCCATCAACCTCCACCTCGATGGCGATTTGCCGGTGTTTGTGGTGCTGATGGACAACCTTCGGTTCGACCAATGGCGTGCGATTTCAGAGGTCATGCAAGAGCGTTACCGCGTGGAAAACGATGATTTGTACTTGAGCATCCTCCCCACCACCACCCAATACTGCAGAAATAGCATTTTCAGCGGCCTACTGCCGTTGGATATCGAAAAGCGATTCCCCAACAAATGGAGCAACGACGAAGATGAAGGGGGCAAAAACCTGTATGAGAAAGACTTTCTGGAAGACCTTCTCCAACGCCTGCGCAGAGACATCAAATTCAGCTATACGAAAATCACCAACCTCGAAGGAGGCAAAAACCTTGTAGACCAAGTGCCCAACATGATGAAAAACAAACTCAATGTGGTGGTTTACAACTTCGTAGATTCCTTTTCACACGCAAGAACAGACATCCATATCGTGAGAGAACTGGCCGAAGACGAAGCCGCCTATCGCAACGTGATGGCCACCTGGTTTAAACACTCACCGCTGTGGGAAGCATTGCAATGGCTGGCCGACAAACCCTGTAAAGTAATCGTAACTACAGACCACGGCAGTATTCGTGTAAAAGACGCCATCAAAATTGTGGGCGATAAAAATGTGAACACCAACTTGCGTTACAAACAAGGCAAAAACATCACCTACAATCCCAAAGAGGTCTTCGAAGTGAAAAAACCCCATGATGTGTTTTTGCCCCTGCAACACCTTACCTCTAGCTTTGTATTTGCGGCGGAAAACGATTTCTTTGCCTATCCCAACAATTACAATTACTACGTGAATTATTACAAAAACACGTTCCAACATGGGGGCATTAGCTTGGAGGAAATGTGCTGTCCTATTGCCGTACTATCCCCAAAAGTGTAATCCAAACGCAAACGAGCATCCTTAACTTCCCTACGCTTGGCCACTTTTAAAACCACCGCTTACCTCCAAACCTCGGAAGACCAACTCCAACGGGTTGTTGATACCATCTTGGGCAAAGACCTTTCGGCCTGGGTTTGTGATTATCCCTTTGGTGCGGACGGACCTGAAATCATCGCCTTGGAGGGCAATTTGGGGGCGGGCAAAACCACCCTCAGCAAAGCATTATGCGCTGCTTGGGGCTGTGACCAAGACGTCAGTTCTCCCACCTTTGCGCTTGTCAACGAATACACATTGCCCCATTTCAGTGGGAAACTCTATCACCACGATTGGTATAGGGTAAAAGAAGCGGGTGAATTGTTCGATGCCGGGATTGAGGAAATTTTGCATGAATACCCCAGCAAACACTTGGTAGAATGGCCCGAAATTGGTGAATTTTTCCTGCGCGATTTGGCCGAAAATTACAAAGCCAAAGTACTCTGGGTAAACATCGAACACTCAGAAAATACGAGAGAATACCGCTTGCGAATCCTTTATCCAGCCGATCCTAAAACTCCGGCGTAATCAAGGGTCTGAATTTTTTCATCGGCACCGCCACCATGCGGAAACCTACATAGGATGTGGAATAATCCTCTGAAAACACAGTTCTACTTCCCACAGTACAAGCAGCCTCTGGCAGATTCCAGGCCCCGCCTTTTACGATGTATCCCTTTTGGGAATTCTGCCCATTTGAAAAATGCCGAGGAAAACTTAGAGACGTGCAGGTCCATTCGGCCACATTTCCTTGCATATTGAAACATCCGGCATCATTCGGCCAATATGAATCAACATTGGTAGGGTAAACTGATCCATCAATCCCAAAATCATGAGTTCCAGGTTTGAAATTTGCAATAAAACACCCCTGTGAATTTCTCATAAAGTTATTGTTGGCAGGTGAACCTGAAGACTTCTTGGAGCGCTTCTTAGAAACAACTGCTGCTGCCCTTTCCCATTCAGTTTCTGTTGGCAACCGGTAGCAAATTGTGTAATTATCGTCTTGAGATTTGACAGATTTTGGGTTTTTACTCGTATACCAATTACAGAAATGCTCAGCTTGAATTTGAGAAACACCCACAACGGGATAATCCGCATATTTAGGGTGAATAAAGTAATAATAACTCATAGGTTCATTCACCGAATATATAAAATCTCTAATCCAAACTTCCGTATTGGGATAGACCGGTATACCATTGTAAGTAACCTTTTTCCAATCCAATTTTTTCAAATACAATTCACCCCAAGTTTGAGCCATAGTCCCCGCGTAGCCCACCGAAATTCCTCCATTAACTGCCATTGTTTCTAGGTTTGATGACAGCCATGCCTGAACCGCCTGAACGTACTCTGCGGATTCCCATTTATACTTCAACACGATTTCTGGTCGATTTTCTTTCATCCAATTTTGGATGCACTCTTCTACAAAAAGTTTGTATTGTCCATTGGTTACTTCAAATTGAGAAATAAAAAATGAAGGTCCTTCAACTGTTTTATTTGCATCAAAAACCTCATTTGCATCCAAGTGGAATTTTACAAAATCACTGTCATGCTGATCGATCCATGAGTCTGTTTCAAAATTTCTTACGCGCCTACCACACGGAAATTCTTTATCTACAGAATAATTCACCCGATTGCTGTCGTTCACCGCGCGCTGCGCGCCGGTGATATAAGACCACCCCTTACCCATGTTGATGTACACCGACTGTCCGCTCAAATCTGGCATCACCAACATCCCCAACAGCAAAAGTCCCCCAGCGTAAATCCTAGTTTTTACCCTCATTATCAAAAAAACGACATTTTTCTCAATTAATTTGATGTTGCACTTGGATATCGACCAACGTAACTTAGCACATCACCCATCGCGCTACCTGGTGAACAATGGTTACATGTAACTATTTCGCCGGTTTTAACACCGCCCGGTAAATTCGCAGCAAGGGCAACTTCTCGCGATAAAACACCTGATCCAATTTCCAGGAAACCACCCCCTGCATGGTGGGAAATTCCAATGGCTCTTTCAATTGCAGCTGATCACCAAAGGCTATCCAATAAACCTCCTTGATGGGCATCATGGGCGTTTGACCTGCTTTCAATTTCGCATTTACTTCGGGCCAAAGGGCATTGATCGATGCCAGCGTAACCGTAGAATCCAAAAACTCCGGCGCAATGGTGTGTATCCTCCTTTGCAATGCACTTGGCAACAACATCGCGTTCAACATCAGCGACTCTCCCTTTCCTATCACCAAAGCCGATGCATCCGCAGGCAACTGTTTACCCACCCATTCCAATGCCTGATAGTTCGTCTGATGCCAATAATCAATCTGCATGGGATAGCGCTCGATCAACTTTTTTCCCAATCCATTGAAATACGTCTGCCCACTTTCATAGCCCAATTCCGTGCGATTCATTAGAGTATACGTTGCATTTTGCAGATAAATAAACGGATCCGGCACCACAAAAAACAAACCCTGAATTAAACCTATGCCCGATAATAACGTCAAGGCCTTCCGTTTGAGCGATGAATTGAATGCCCAAAACCACAGCGTAACCCAGCCTCGGGCCGACAATACCACCACCGGCAACAGTAAAAACAGGGAATGTCGCCAAGCATCATACATCATCGGCTTTTTCACCATCACGAAACCCAAATACAGGAGCAAGAGCATCAGCAAGAAATTCACGGTATTGAAGGCAAACCTACGTTTGCCACGCAGCGTTTCTATCAACAACAGGCTTCCGCCAAACAGCAGAGGCACCAAAATCAACCCGCTCAAAGTGGTGATCATCCAACCCATCAGGTACCACCGCGATGGTTTCATCGATCCAAAAAACAACGCCCCATGCGGCCATGGATTTTCAAACACAAAGCCCAACACCTGCTTCAAGCCGTCGAAGCCCGTAAACCACAAATACGGATAACTACCGATATAACCGATGGCAAATGCCACAGCACCCCATAGTAGCCAACGAATGAGTGTCCACAAATGCTCCGACGAATGTCGCACCGCCTTCGCCAACGGCCACACCATCGCCAAGCCCAAAACAAACACCCCACCCATGCGTATCGTGGTCGCCACACCCAACAAACCCATTACCCCAAACCATCCCCAATCCCAACGCTGCTTTTCCCTACCCCACACCCGGTCCAATCCCTCCACCACCAACAAAATCAACACAAAAAACAAAGCATCCTTGGTGTTATAATGCGCCTCAGCAAACATCCTGGGCCACAAAGCCACCATCAACACCGGCATCATCGCCCCCAACCGTTTTCGTGAAAGCGAACCCAATCCCCCCTCCTTCTCCACCATCCCCCAACCAATCATGCCCCAGCCATTGTTCCTCAACCCCATCAAATACAAACGCCACAGCCCAAAGACAAAAAAGCCCCACAACAACGCCCGCCGCAACAACAACTTCACCCGCAAAGGCTCGGTAAACACCACCTGCTCCGCGAGGTAGCTGATACTCTCCCAGGCCGGACCAAAAAACTTGTGCTGCTCTACCTTGTCAAACCCCACCCGCCCGCTCAAAAAGCGGTTATTCTCCATCCCAATCGTGCGTTGCGTTACCTCATCCAAATGCACCCCGAAATCATCCAGCGTGCAAAATCCCCAAACCGCATATAACAGAAAGAACCAGACCCAAGGTCCGGTTCTTTCCAATAAGCTATTTTTCCAGCGCGTTAACACGCCGTAAATATAATTCAATTAGTTCGATGCAGCCGCTTCCGCGTACGCCTCCACAGGGATACAAGCGCAAATCAAATTGCGATCGCCCACCGTGCTGTTCACACGAGAAACCGTAGGCCAGAATTTGCCCAAACGGATAGTATCCAACGGGAAAGCCGCCTTCTCACGAGAATACTCGCGGTCCCACGCGTTCGAAATCACACAAGTAGACGTATGAGGCGCATGCTTCAACACGTTGCTCTCCTGAGAATACTTGCCCACCTCCACTTCGCGGATCTCCTCGCGGATGCTCAACATCGCATCGCAGAACTTGTCCAACTCCTCCTTGCTCTCACTCTCCGTAGGCTCCACCATCAACGTACCCGCCACCGGGAAACTCAACGTAGGCGCATGATATCCATAGTCCATCAAACGCTTGGCAATGTCCTCAGCCTCTACATGGGCGCTGGTCTTGAACTTGCGGGTATCCAAAATCATCTCGTGGGCCGCAAATCCGCTCGCACCTTTGTACAACACTGGATATTCAGCTTCCAAACGGGCCTTGATGTAGTTGGCATTCAAAATCGCATATTTCGTAGAGTTCGTTAAACCCGCACCACCCATCATCTTGATGTAAGCATAGCTAATCAACAAAATACTCGCACTGCCCCAAGGTGCCGCACTTACCGCATGCATCGCCTTTTCAGGACCCATGTTTACCACGGCGTGACCTGGCAAGTAAGGCGCCAAATGCTTGGCAACACCGATCGGACCCATACCTGGACCGCCCCCACCGTGAGGGATACAGAACGTTTTGTGCAAGTTCAAGTGACAAACATCCGCCCCAATCATTCCTGGCGATGTCAATCCCACCTGCGCATTCATGTTCGCGCCATCCATGTATACCTGTCCGCCATTTTGGTGGATAATTTCCGTCAACTCAGTAATCGCCGCCTCAAACACCCCGTGCGTACTGGGGTATGTCACCATCAAACAAGCCAAGTTGTCTTTGTACTGCTCGGCCTTCGCACGAATGTCTTCAATGTCGATGTTTCCATTTTCATCACATGGCGATACCACCACCTGCATGCCCGCCATCACCGCCGAAGCTGGATTGGTGCCGTGTGCGCTCGATGGTATCAGGGCGATGTTTCTGTGCGATTCACCACGATCCTTGAAATATTCACGAATCACCATCAGGCCTGCATACTCCCCCTGAGCACCCGAGTTGGGCTGCAAGCTCATGGTATGGAAACCAGTGATTTCACTCAAATCTTTGTTCAACTCGTCGATGATTTCCATGTAACCCTTGGCTTGATCCATCGGCGCAAAAGGGTGCAAACTGTTGAACTCTGGCCAAGTCACCGGAATCATTTCCGTGGTGGCGTTCAACTTCATGGTGCAACTTCCCAATGAAATCATGGAGTGACACAAACTCAAGTCCTTGGCCTCCAACGACTTGATATAACGCAACATCTCATGCTCTGAATGGTAACGGTTGAAAACAGGGTGCAACATAAAATTGCTCTCGCGCAACAAAGTCGCTGGCAACTTGTGCGATACAGAACCCTCAGGTTTCGCAGCCGCACCGTCAATGGCACGGGCAAATACGCTGATCAATTTCTCCACGTCAGACATGCTGGTGGTCTCGTCAACCGAAATGGCCACCGCGCCGTTTTCATAGCGCAAGTTGATGCCTTCCGCCAAAGCCAACGCTTGAATGGTCTCGGTACGTGGCACTTTCACCACGATGGTATCAAAGAAATGACCGTATTGCAAACTGTAAACCCCGTTGCCAGTTTTTACAATGGCATCGCCCAAAGTAACCGCCAATGCATGAATGCGCTGCGCGATTTTCTTCAATCCTTCCGGACCGTGGTATACCCCAAACATACCCGCCATGATGCTCAACAATACCTGCGCTGTGCAGATGTTTGACGTGGCGTTCTGACGTTTGATGTGCTGCTCGCGGGTCTGCAATGCCATACGCAAAGCACGATTGCCCTCCGCATCAATGGAAACCCCAATGATTCTTCCGGGGATAGAACGCTTGAACTCGTCTTTGGTAGCAAAGAAGGCCGCATGCGGTCCGCCAAATCCCAATGGAACCCCAAATCGCTGGGTGTTACCCACCACGCAATCCGCCCCAAATTCACCCGGAGGGGTCAACAACGTCAACGCCATCAAATCAGAGGCGAAGCAAGTCTTAACATTCGCCGCTTTGCAGGCCGAAACAAAAGCGCGGTAGTCTTCCACACTGCCGTCTGCGTTAGGATATTGAACCAATGCCCCAAAGAAAGAAGCATCGGGTGTGAACGTTTTGTAATCGCCACGGATAATTTCAATGCCGATAGGCTCTGAACGGGTAATCAACACATCCACCGTTTGGGGGAATACACTGTTGTCAACAAAAAATCTGTGCGCCGCACTTTTCTTGTCCAACCCGTAAAACATATTCATCGCCTCAGCCGCCGCAGTGCCCTCATCCAACAAAGAAGCGTTCGCCAACTCCATGCCAGTCAAATCAATGACCATCGTCTGATAGTTCAACAATGCCTCCAAACGACCTTGGCTGATCTCTGCTTGGTAGGGCGTGTACTGCGTGTACCACCCTGGATTCTCCATGATGTTGCGCAAAATCACACCCGGCGTGTGGGTATTGTAATAACCCATCCCGATGTAATTCTTATATACCTTGTTCTTCGCGGCCTTTTCGCGGAGCATCGACAAAAATTCCACCTCGCTCATGGGCTCACCCACGTTCAAAGGCTTCGGCAAACGGATGTTGCTGGGAACTACCTGATCGATCAACTCGTCCAAACTGTTTACTCCAATGGTGGAAAGCATGGCATTCAAATCACTTTGTCTTGGTCCGATGTGGCGATCGGCAAACGACTCCGAATAAAGGGCGTTGAACTGGTTCATAAGTACGCAAATTTAACGTTTCCCAAAAGAAAACTACATGACAAATCCCCATCATTTGGCGATTTTTTCCTCTTTTTTAGCATAACCTTGCACAAACTACGACATCCGCGACAGTCTACCATCCTCCGCGTAACTGTAATGCAGGTGTCCGGCAATGATTACATGGTCGATAATCGTGATATCCAAAAGCTTGCCCGCCTTACTAAATTGATCCGTTAATCGATCATCGGCATCGGATGGCCTATCGTTCCCCGATGGATGGTTGTGACTCAATACCAAAGAACTCGCCCGCAGTTCCAATGCCCGCTTGAAAACCAAACGCACATCCACCACCGTGCCCGTCATGCCCCCCACACTCACACACTCCAACCGCAAAATCCGGTTCGCGCGATTCAGGTATACCACATAAAACGACTCCACCACAGAATCCAAAAACAGCGGTCGTAAAACGGCCACCGCATCGGTGGGATTTCTAATCTGTTTCGTGCGCGCATCGTCGATGGCCCGACGTCGGCCTAACTCCAACGCGGCCGACAGTGTAGCCACCCCCGCCGCGCCCAAACCCTCCACCATTAGGAGTTCCTCGGACGTCATCTGTCCCAAATGCCGCAAATCACCCGCACAATGCTCCCACAAGCGCATCGCCAAATCCTGTGATCGGGCCGATTTTCTGCCGTTACCCAAAACCAATACCAGCAATTCGCTGTTATCCATGGCAGTTTTTCCATGATGTAAAAATTTGTTTTGCAAAATGTGCAAATCCACCCCACTTGTTGTCCTTTTTCTCATTGTTGATAAAATTTTAATCATATATTTGACAATTATATAAACAATTTCACTAGTTTTGAATTCAACAGCAGCAATTAATCGGTTATTTAAATAGATAGTTATGAGCGAACAACAAGAAAAAATGAAAGCCCTGAAGCAGACCATTGAGCGTTTGGAAAAGACGTATGGCAAGGGCGTAGTGATGAAGATGGATGATACGCGTAGCGTAGCCGTTGACGTTATTTCCACCGGATCTTTCGGTTTAGATTTAGCCCTCGGCGTGGGAGGATTTCCTCGGGGAAGAATTGTTGAGATATACGGTCCTGAAAGTAGCGGTAAAACCACCATCGCCCTGCACACCATCGCAGAGGCACAGAAAAAAGGCGGCATTTGCGCTTTCATCGATGCAGAACATGCGTTTGATAAAATTTATGCCGAAAACTTGGGCATCGACACGGCCAATTTGTTGATCTCCCAACCCGATGATGGAGAACAAGCCTTGGAAATTGCCGACAACCTCGTGCGCTCAGGCGCCATCGATGTATTGGTGATCGATTCAGTAGCGGCCTTGGTTCCACGTGCCGAAATCGAAGGCGACATGGGTGATAGCAAAGTGGGTTTGCATGCCCGTTTGATGAGCCAAGCCCTGCGTAAACTTACCGGTACCATCAGTAAAACAGGCTGTATTTGCATTTTCATCAACCAGCTTCGTGAAAAAATTGGCGTGATGTTCGGTAACCCCGAAACCACCACCGGTGGTAATGCCCTCAAATTTTACGCCTCCATTCGTTTGGATATTCGCAGAAATGCCCAAATCAAAGATGGCGACGATGTCATGGGTAACCGCACCAAAGTAAAAGTGGCCAAAAACAAAGTAGCCCCCCCATTCCGCATCGTTGAATTCGATATCATGTACGGCAAAGGCATCAGCCGAGCCGGGGAAGTATTGGACATCGCCGTGGATGCCAACATCATCCAAAAAAGTGGTAGTTGGTACAGCTACGACAACACCAAACTCGGACAAGGTAGAGATGCGGTGAAAGAACTCATCCACGACAACCCAGAAATGATGGCCGAAATCGAACAAAAAATCCGTACCAAAATGGCGGGTGGAGAAGAAATTCTCGCGGTTCAAGCCGATTAAATATTCATTTCCTCAAAGTGCGGGGTGAAGGTTTCCTTCACCCCTTTTTTTTATCTAAATCGCGCAGTATTTTCACGTCTACAACCAACCATGCCTCCCCTTCCATTTGCTACTACCCATACCCCAGCCCGTTTCATTGTGTTCAGATTGATCCTCGGCGTATGTTTTTGCTTCATTTCTTCCGAATCATTTGGTGCCACCCATACCCCAAATCCACCCACATTGCTGAAATCCAATGCCAATTGGTGGGTGCAATCGCGCCGCCCTCATCCCCTTCAAGGCTGGGATAGCTTGGCATATAACCTCAAAGCGCAATCCCACAACGTACAACAAGCCGTCGACGACAAAGGCACACTCATTTTTTTATTGCACATGTCGGTCGACAAAAAAGGCAAAGTGAGTTTTGCAGAGGTCTGGGATGGTAACTCCAACGACACCTGGGTAAAATTGGCCCTGATCAATGCCGTCAAATCCAGCACCTTCACCCCTTACGTAAACGCCAAAGGCAAACGCCTCAAAGAAAGCACCTTGGTGCTCATGGAAATTCCAGGATCCAAACAGCAAAATACCACCCAACCACAAGATACCGTGATACCCAATCAAGCCATTACACCGGCTAGATTCTTGGGTGGACAAAATGCCTTCTTCGAGTTTGTGGCCGATCAATTCATTTACCCCCCACGCTGCGTAGATGAGCTATTGAATGGCTATGTGCGACTCCGGTTCATGGTAGACCGCGATGGCACCGTTTCCAATTGCAGAATCAAGGAAAGTAGCAATGCCTGTCCCGAATTTGGCTTGGAAGCCATTCGCGTACTTCGCAGTTGCCCCAAGTGGATTCCCGCAACCCACAGCGGTAAAAATATCTCCGCCTGGTTTGAGGTGCCTATTTCATTGTCGGTGCGATAAATTCGCAACCTCCTTACCGTAAAACTTATCCTTGTACATGGCCGGATAAACCACGTACAACATCAATATCCGACTGTAGCGAAAAATCAACGGCACCATCGCCACAATAATCGCAGGAATACCCACGATGGCGTAATCAAACAAATTCAAACTGTAGAACATCACACTGCAGGTAATGATCAACCCCACAATCAAGGCATAGCTGAAGTACATCGCGCCGTAGAAAAATCCTGGCTCGGGCTCGTACGACATCTCACAAACCGTACAGCTGTAGTTCGTTTCGGCGAATTTGGTACTGAAAATGCTGTTTTTGAACACCTTGCCTTTCCCGCATTTGGGACATTTGCAAGCAATGAAGGGCACTAAACCCTGACGTTTATTTTCCATATTTCTGTCTGCGCTTGTATTGGTAAAAAAATACACCCGCAATACCAATCAAAACATAGGGCGTAGCCAAAAGCATCAAAATGCCTTTGTTAATCCCATTGCCTACAACTGGCTTGTTCTTCGCATGATCTCGATTTGATGTCAATGCCGCCTTACACATCGGACATTGTGCACCCACAGAGAGGGCGGCAAAAACGGTCAACGACAAAGTAGCTAAAAAACGTTTCATCTTAGAAGGGGTAGTATTTAAACGCATAATACGGCGCAATCATGAAATATACTATGACTCCAGTCACACTCACGTACAACCAAATTGGAAAAGTTACCCTTGCCCATTTTTTGTGCTTCGCAAACTGACCTGAAGTGCTATAATACATCGTATACAGAACCATCGGCAATACCGCCGCGGCCAATACAATGTGGGTAGCCAAAATGAAATAATACAGATATTTCACACTGCCCTCGTCACCAAAATTGGTGTGCTCGGTGCAGGTGTGATACGTAACGTAACTCAACAAAAACACGGTCGACAAAATAAACGCCGTAAGCATATAGGCCTGGTGCGTGCCCTTCTTGCCCGCTTTGATGGCCATGAAACCCAATACCAAAGCAATCGATACCAAACTGTTCAAAACCGCATTGGTGAATGGCAATACCTTCGCAAATTCGGCCGTTGGACGCATATCGGCGGGCAAATACTGCAACAAAGTCACCAATCCCATCACGGCAATGGTGATCACAACTACAAGGCGAAAAAAGCCTTTATCACTTATCCAGGTCGTTTTTTCTGTATTCATATAGCAAATTGTTTATGTCGTCTTGAATGCGCTTCACCTTCTCCAATTTCTCAGTAAGCGTCTTGCCTGATGTCTCCAAAATCCCACGAATGTGTCGCGATTTGTCGATGATCACCACTTTATCGTCGTGAATAAAATCCTGTCCTCGTTGCTCAGTGGCCAACAACAAATCATTAATCACCCAGTCGTAAATCTCACGCTTGCTGCCCGTGGCAAATGTACGCTTATACAAATCGGCCTTGTAGGCATTGGCATAGGTGGCCAACACCGGCACTGAATCGTGTTCAGGATCGATGGTGATGGTTAAAAATCGCACGTTGGGGAATGCTTGAAACTCCTCTGCAATGACTTGTACTTGTTTGTTCATGGCCGGACAAACCTCTGCGCAAGTGGCAAAGAATATGTTCGCCACCACGATGCTTGAATCGAAATCATCCATCGTAATGGGCTTGCCATGCTGGTTGATTAAATTGATGTCGCTCACCGTATGATACTCCTTGGTACCATCGGCGTTGGTGATTGTCTCACCCAAGTACGGCAATTCCTTGTGCACCCATTTGGCTTTGGCCAATACCAGGATGCCCAAAATGGGTAAAATGACGATGGCCGCGATCGCGGCCATCTTTATACGGTTTTTTGCAATTGCCATAAATTACATTGACTTCATCACTTCCAAAGCAGATCCTTCGTAAAGCAATCCTGATATTAGCCCCAATACAAACAACATAGGTACCAATATCACCAACGCCAAACTGATTTTCTCATGCTTCAAGTGCATAAAAGCACCCACGATGAAATACGCTTTAACCAACCCAAAGAAAATGAAGATAAAATTTCTAAATCCACTGGCAGGCATCACAAAATAGATGACGAAATCGAATATTGTGATTCCCAACAGCAACCAAAAAGTCTTCCAAAGTTCTTTGGTTCCATGACTTTCAGTATGGGGAACATAGTTAATTGCGTCGTAATCCCCGGGTTTATTATAGAATTCCATGATGTATAAATTGCGCTAATTAGATCAAATAGAAGAAGGTAAATACGAATACCCAAACCAAATCCACGAAGTGCCAGTACAAACCAGCCTTCTCAATCATTTCGTAATGACCGCGACGTTCGAATACACCGCGAACCGTCATGATGTAAACCACCACGTTGATAACCACACCACTGAATACGTGGAAACCGTGGAATCCGGTTACAATGAAGAATAAAGCCGCAAAAGGCACCGGGCCAAACGTTCTATCGCCCTCAGCCCACTCAAAATGGTCGCCGAAACCTACACTGTGCAAATGGTCGTAACCCTGTTTGGTGATACCAAAGGTATTGCTATCCAAACGAGCACCCTCATGAATGAAAGTATACCACTCCCAAGCCTGACAACTCAAGAAAGCAACGCCACCAAGGATGGTGTAAATCATATATCTTGCTACTTCTGCTTTGCTGTTGCGATGACCCGCTTCTACAGCCAATACCATCGTTACAGAACTCAAAATCAAAATGAACGTCATCATACTCACAAACAACAACGGCAAATGCAAACCGTGCATGAATGGGAAGTGGTTGAAGATCGATGCTGGATCAGGCCACTTTGTGGTAATCGGGGTTACTACGTTAGAGAAACGCTGGGTTCCGTACTGAACCAACAATGTTGAGAACGTGAATGCATCCGACAAAAGGAAGATCCACATCATCAATTTCCCGTAACTCACGTTGAACGGAGAACGACCTCCAGCCCAAGTGGGTTGATTTTCAAATGTTGCTTGCGTTGATGTATGATTAGCCATTGGAAAAAATTACCTTGCGAAATAAAGAAATAAATACAATATAAACCACAGAAGTCCAACAAAATGCCAATACGTATTGGTAATTGACATGAATGTGATCTGTTTTTTGTGGATTTCAAGTCGGAGCGACTTCACTTGTGCAATCACTAACAAAACAATACCTCCCAAAATGTGGACGAAGTGCAACACGGTGATTACCCAAACGTAACTCGCTGATATGTGCTCAGGTCGAGAGTTTACAAAGGTCAAATCCTGCATCACCAAACGCGACCAACCCAGGTATTGCGAGTAGCAAAACAACACCGATAACACCAAGGTTACAGCAATCAAAACCTTGTTTCTGGACAACTCATCTTTTTTTGCCGCTACCGTAGCCATTTGAATGCTCACCGAGCTCAAAATGCTAATTAACAGCGAATAGAAAAAATAAACTGGCAGATCAAAAGAGGTCCACAATTGCTTCGCCTCTGCATCAGGTCTTGCCACAATGTACGCACTCACGAAGGCCGCAAACAACATGCAGCTCGCCAACATAAATAACCACAGATTCAACTTCGACGGCGCTATCATCAGCGCGGGATCTTTCACTTTTTTTACGGATTTGTTTGCCATTTTTTAGAAAATTATATAACCCAAAAACACCACAGGCGTGTAAATCAATGTCGCGTACAACAACTTACGCGCATCGGCAATTTCCATCGTTCTAAACAACGCAAACGCCTTGGCCAATACCCACAGCGAAATGGGCAATATTAGCACCAACGATTTAACACCACACATGCCATAGTAAATGGGCGTCATACTAATGATAATTAACAAAACAGTGTAAATAAGGATTTGGTAAGCACTCTTTTTATCCCTTCCACCGCTCGATGGCAACATCCAATACCCCGCCTTCTGATAATCATCGTGCAACATCCAAGCAATCGCCCAAAAATGCGGAAACTGCCAGAAAAACTGAACCAAAAACAACATCATCCCCGGCTCATCAATTCTGCCAACCACCGCGGTATAACCAATCAATGGTGGCAACGCTCCAGGAATCGCACCTATCATCACCGAAATGTTGCTGGTCTGCTTCATCGGCGTGTACACAAAAACATAAATCGCCAACGACAAACCACTTAAAAATACCGCCACAAATGGCACGGTGAGCGACAGCAAAACAATCCCCGCTATCCCGGTAATCCAACAAAACAATATGGCTTGCGACAAAGGAATTCTCTCCTCCACAATGGGCCTAGCACTCGTTCTAGCCATCTTGCCATCGTTTTCCTTTTCGATGATCTGATTCAACCCATTCGAGGCAAAAACCACCAACATCCCACCGATCAAAACACCCAAGAAAACAGACCAATCAAACAACTCCGTCCAAGAGCCATCAGCATTCAATTTACATCCCAACAAATAGCCAAAAACCGACGTAGCGGCCACACTGCTGGTGAGTCGAAATTTTATGAGTTGTCCGAAAGCTTTTAAGGTAGAATTCATGCGATTTGTGACTGTTTAACCCCCGAGGCCAAATACACTGCAAAGATATAGGTTATCAAGGCGCTACCCACCACAACGTGGGCAACTTGTGCCCATGCCGGAACCACAAACCAAATATGAACAACCCCCAACGCAATTTGCAATGAACACAACATGGCAATGGCCATGAGCGGATTTCGCCACGATTGTTTCAAAGGCCCAACCACACTGCCCTGCTTGCGCATCAACCAAATCATCCAACCCAACACCACAAAAGGCATATAACGATGCAACGCAAACAACCCGTCCATGGCAAAGACATCCAACATGCCCCATCCCAAAAACCCTGCAACATCCCCGTCAACGTATAATTTGTCGGCCATCCGCAACGTATCCACTTGCTCGCGACTCCATGCGCCGATAATCACCACAAAAAAGACCGACAACCAAAGATAAAACCATTGTTTGCCCGATAATACCGACAGTCCCTCAAAACGGAAAGAACCCGCCTTGTGCAGAGAAACCATGTAAGCGAACAGACAAAGAAAACTCAATAAAAAATGCAAAGTCACCACCCCTGGCAACAAATTCGTGGCCACCACCAAACTCCCCAACCAACCGTTAAACAACAGCAAAAACAACCCTACCAATCCCCATCCCTTCCCGGAGTCAATCCGCCTCCTAAACACAACCGCCATGCCAAAATACACCATCGCAAACAACCCACTCAACACCCCAAACAACCGGTTGATGTACTCAATCCAAGCCTTCACCGGATGAAAGGCCTCGGGCTCCTGTATGCTTCGGTCGGACCGCAATTTTCCGGCCGACTCCTCCATACCCAAAGCCTTAAGTACCTTGGCAAAACGCTCCACCTTCTGCAACCGCTTCTGCAAAAAAACTTGCTGATAATTGCCCGGCAACTTACACTCGCAAGTAGGCGGCGCCCACAACCCAAAACACTTGGGCCAATCCGGACAACCCATCCCGCTTCCAGTAGCCCTCACCAGACCACCGAAAAAGAACAATAAAAAAACAGACGAACAGGTAAAGAAACCCATTCGTCTGTATATGTTTAATATCTTATCGTTGCTGAGTAGCATTAACGGCTCAAACCGAAAACACGCTTGATGGCAGCAAAGAATACACTATTTTCAACAGGTGCTTCCTCTTTGGCAACCTCTTTCTCCTCTACGTGCAACACCTCAGGTGCAGTGGCATCCTCCTCGTTTTGAGGAAAGTAATCCAATTCACGGTCGGGGCGACTGTATTCGTATGGACCGCGATAAACGGTTGGCAATTCATGGGGCCAGTTACCATGCAAACGAACATCGATGGGAGAAGTCCACTCCAATGTGTTAGACTGCCAAGGATTCTGCTCGGCTTTCTTGCCGCGGAAAATGCTCACGAAGAAGTTGTACAAGAACAACAACTGAGCAAATCCACCCACAATCGCAGCAACAGTAATCAATTTATTTACATCCATCCATACACTGAAATCTTCAACCAAGGTGAACTGATAGTAACGACGTGGAACACCCGCCAATCCCATGAAGTGCATGGGGAAGAATACCAAGTAGGCGGTGATGAACGTAATCCAGAAATGGAAGTAACCCAACGTGTTGTTCATCATGCGACCATACAAACGTGGGAACCAATGGTAAATACCCGCAAACATTCCGAAGATTGCCGCGCTACCCATTACCAAGTGGAAGTGAGCCACCACAAAGTATGAATCGTGCAATTGAATGTCCATAGCCGCGTTACCCAAATAGATACCTGTCAAACCACCAGAAATGAAGAAACTCACCAAACCTATAGAGAACAACATCGCTGGCGTGAAACGCAAGTTACCGCGCCACAAAGTGGTTAAGTAGTTAAAAGCCTTCACCGCAGATGGAACCGCAATGATCAAGGTCAAAATCATGAACACAGATCCCAAGAAGGGGTTCATACCGGTGATGAACATGTGGTGTCCCCATACAATGAACGACAACACAGAAATACCCATCAACGAAATGACCATCGCCGAGTAACCAAAAATTGGCTTACGTGCGTTGGTAGAAATCACCTCTGAGGTAATACCCAAAGCAGGCATCAAAATGATGTATACTTCAGGGTGACCCAAGAACCAGAACAAGTGCTGGTACAATACAGGGCTACCACCCACGTTTTCCAAAGCACCTACACCCTCCAAGAAGATATCACTCAAGTAGAATGACGTACCGAAACTGCGGTCGAAGATCAAGAACAAAGCCGCACCCAACAATACAGGGAACGACAACAAACCCAAGATGGCGGTGAAGAAGAACGCCCAAATGGTCAAAGGCATGCGGTTCATACTCATTCCCTTGGTACGCTGGTTCAACACAGTAGAAATGTAGTTGATACCGCCCAACAAAGCGGAGATGATGAACAATGCAATGGCAACCAACCACAAGGTCATACCCAATCCAGAACCAGGCATCGCTTTCTCCAAAGCACTCAACGGAGGATACACAGTCCATCCACCGGATGCCGGACCTGTTTCAACGCCAACAGAGATCAACAAAACCACGCTCGACATAAAGAAGAACCAGTAGCTCAACATGTTCATGAATGGCGATGCCATGTCTCTCGCGCCCAATTGCAATGGAATTAACAAGTTACTAAATGTACCACTCAAACCGGCTGTCAACACGTAAAATACCATGATGGTACCGTGAATCGTAACCAATCCCATGTAGAAGTTAGGGTCCAATTTGCCATCAACGGCCCATTTACCCAACAACATCTCCAATAAACCGAATTGCTCATCGGGCCAAGCCAATTGCAAACGGAACAACAAGGACATACCCATACCGATGACTCCCATGATAATTCCTGTAATCAAGAATTGCTTGGAGATCATCTTGTGATCCATCGAGAATACGTACTTACTGATGAACGATTCCTTGTGATGGTGATCGTGGGTGTGGTGATCGGCGTGTAATGCTGAAGTGCTCATATGAATATGATTCTTTTATTGATTAGTTGGCAGCTACGGCTGCGGGTGAAACTGCAGTTGAATCAGCACCGGCAGGCGCAGCCTCTACTGGAGGAGCAACCATTTTTGCCTGTGTAGCCAACCATGTGTTGTACTCAGACTCTGAACCTACTACCGTGATTTTGATCTTCATGTTGTAGTGGGCCGCACCGCAAATTTTGTTGCAGTACAAATAGTAGTCAAAATTGGGATTGCCTTTTGATGCCCTCACTTCAGCCGTTGTTTTGATCGGCGTGAAAGGAAATACAGTGCTCATACCAGGTACACAGTTCATCTGCGCACGGAACTCAGGCATGTAAGCAGAATGGATTACATCCCTTGCACGGAAACGGAACATATAAGGCTTGTTTTTTACCAATAAGATTTCCGTGGTTACACGGTCATCGTTCGATTCTTTGTTGAATATCTCAGGCTTGCTCTTGAAAGCCGCAATACGCTTCAAGTTGGTCTCTTTGCGCTTGATTTCCTTCTTCATCTGACGAACATAGGCACCACTCTCAGCATCCAAAACCTTCTCGCGAAGCGCCTTGTGCTCAGAAACGTAGGTTTTATTCAAACCTGCGGCTTCCATTTTATTCAATGCAGCACGCCAAACTTTGGCAGAATCATCCGCTGCAGCAACCTTAGCCTCCAACTCAGCAACCTCATCTGTTAACGTAGTTGCCAATTTGTCTACCTCAGTATCCACAGCCAATCCCAATGGGTTGGTGCCTGAAATCAATACATAACTGCTCTCACCCAATTTTTGGTCCTCACCCGCATAACGCGCCTTCCAACCAAACTGGTAAGCAAATACCTCAATCTCTTGCGCATCTTCGTTTGGCGTCTGGGTGATTTTTGTCCAAACGTTGAAACCACGCAATACCAGGAATGTCAATACAATCGCTGGCACAATCGTCCAAATAACCTCCAACTTGTTGTTGTGAAAGAAATAGGCCGCCTTGCGATCTTCTCTGTAATAATATTTAAACATGAAGAAGAACAACAACACCTCCGTAACTACAAATACGAAGAATGTGAAGCCGAACGTCCACATAAACATTGAATCCAATGACTCACCGTGCTCAGAGGCTGCATCCCACAACAACAAATGCTTGCCGTGTGCGTCGATCTCCCAGAAAACACCAATCATACCCAAGATCAATACAACCAAAGCAATGGTCCCATTCACCTTGTGAGCACTCACGATTTTCTTGCCGGTGATGCGCTCCGCCAAACTTCCAATGTCGAAAGCACGGGCAATCACCAAAACAATCAATAAAATCAATGCACAAATCAGGATATTCACCCAATTCCAACCACTGGGATCAAATTCCTGGGGGGGTTCAATCACATCCGTGGCCGACTGTGCAAACGACATCACCGTGGCCATACTAGCCATCAATAATGATAACAACTTCTTAGTCAATGAGTTGAAAGTGTTTTGTGGTAAAGTAAGCTTCATTTCTTGAGCCTTTTTAAGAATTTTCGATGCGCGAATTTAAAGTTTTTACCAAGGTTTTACAAAGGGCAATCCATTAATTTCACATCAAATTGCGAAATTCTACACAAGCCAGAGAAGTAACCTCCCACCAAATTTGCCTTACCAACATTTATTGCGAATCAATCCAAATAAGAAATCACCCGTTTGTTGTCCAACTTTCGGCCAAAAACAAATAGTCCCCCACACTCAATTGCTCAGCCCGCTTGGCAGCCCAACCCTCGGGCAACACAAAACCAGGTCTAGATGCCGTGAGCGACTTCAAAGCATTGCCCAACGTCTTTCTTCGCTGAGAGAACGCCGTCTTTACCACCAACTTCAATGCCCCGTATTCACAAGTGGGCAACACCGACTTCAACCTGCAATCGATCACCCCGCTCTTCACCTTGGGCGGTGGATTGAAAGAACCCTCGTGAACCGTGAATTCATACGTGCAGTCGTAATAAGCCTGCAACAAAATACTCGTAATCCCATAATCCTTGTTTCCCTTACCCGCCGCCAATCGCTCCGCCACCTCTTTTTGGAACATCCCCGCAAACTGACTCACCATCACCCCGCATTCCAACATCTGAAAAACAATCTGCGTACTGATATTGTAGGGATAATTTCCCACCAACGCCATCTTCACCCCCGGCTTTACCCACACCGCATTCTCGGCCTGTAAAAAATCACCATGCCATACCCGCATCCCCTGCGCCCAAACCTGCTTCCCCAAATATTCCACCGATTCACCATCAATCTCCAAACACAACAACCGCTCACCAAAACGCGGATACAAATACTTGGTCATCATCCCCATCCCCGGACCAATCTCCACCACATGACCCATATCGCCATCCACCAAATCCGCAATCCGCTGAGCAATGCCCTCATCGGTCAGAAAATGCTGTCCCAACGCCTTCTTCGCATGCACATCGCCCTTGCCACCCTTCACCGGCGTATCCTCAAATTTACTCGCCCACTTTCCACCCCGAGGCGTATTCTGAATGTGCTTGCCGGTTTTACCGCCCTTCTCTGTGAATTTGTCCCTTCTCACTGCTCCCAATAGGTTATATAATGCTTGGTCACAGTATCTTTCAAACTCGCCAAATTGTAATTGTCGCTGGCCTCCGCCACATCCACCAAACTGCCGTCTTTCTTCATGATGCGAATCCCGCCGCCATCACTCTTGTAAGCGTCGTTCTTCAAAACACCCACATACACGAAATAATCCAAAACCCGCTCATCGCTCACCCCAAAAATCGACGCTGCCTGCGCCCGCATCAACTGATGCAACCCTTCACTCACCGGCTCCAACTGTACCTTGATCTTGGGCAACTGCCTGCGCAACAACCTCCGACTCATCTCGCGCAAAATCACGTCTTCGTGGAATTGCCACTCCTTGATGGCCGACATAATATCAATGTCATCCAACTGCACAAACAGGTCCAAATCCTCGTCGGTAAAATCCTCTGGATTCACATCCTTGAACAAAAAATGCATCAGCGGATGATAACTCCCCAAGGCATGTCCCTCCTTCGCCATCTCCCTGGCGCGCTGCAAAATCGATACCAGCAACGCGTCAGCTGCCAATACCGTCTTGTGCAAATACACCTGCCAATACATCAATCGGCGGGCCACCAAAAATTTCTCTACACTGTAAATACCCTTCTCCTCCACCACCAAATCGCCATCCTTCACATTCAGCATGTGAATCAAGCGCTCCACCCCCACAATTCCCTCACTCACCCCGGTGTAAAAACTGTCGCGCATCAAATAATCCAACCGGTCCATGTCTAACTGTCCCGAGATCAGCTGATGCAAAAACGGCTTGGCCGCATATTCTCCCTTAAAAATGGCAATCGCCACATCCAAAGCCCCGCCAAACGCCCCATTCATCCGCTCCATCAACATCAAACTGATCCGCTCATGGTTCACCCCCTGTGCCAAGGTGTATTCCAACGTGTGACTGTAAGGACCATGCCCGATATCGTGCATCAAAATCCCCAATATCACCCCTTCCTCTTCCGCCTCGGTGATTTCAACACCCTTCCTTTTCAGCGTCTCCACCGCCTTGATCATCAAATTCATCGCCCCCAACGCATGGTGAAAACGCGTGTGCGTGGCCCCGGGATACACCCATTCGCTCATGCCCAACTGCCTGATTCTCCGCAACCGCTGGAAATAAGGATGCTGCACCACATCGTACACCAAAGCACTTGGTATAGTCAGAAACCCGTGCAATGGGTCGTTGATGATTTTTGATTTATTGCCCGATGGCATGCTGCAAAGGTAATACGCAATTTACTGTTCCGACCATAGGAGCTTTTGACCCCCGCGAGGCTGCCGCAACCGCACCGCATCTACAAACTCTTTGAGCTGAGGAACCATCGGATCCGCAGGCTGGGCCTGCAAATAACTCTCGTAACAATACACCATGTTGGCCCACTCATTGGCATCGATTCCCGTCCCGTGCATCTTTCTTCGCAACGCCGACCCCGCATGCAACCAAGCACTCTGATTGAATTCCTGCAAACGCTTCTGCTCCGATTTCTGAATGTATCGCCTGAAAAAACCATAGGCCTCGTCGTACTGATCCTGTCGCTCCGCCGAAATCCCAAAGTACCAATACGTACCGGGATGGGTGGAATCCTGCAAGTAGGCAACCCTTAGAATACTGTCCGACTCCCCAAAGCGCTGCTGCAACAACAACGCATGCGACAGCAAATGTTTGTTGGTCATGGATTCTGGATTGCGCTGCAACAAACTCCGATAAATATTCTCCGCTTCGCGGTAACGCTTCGATCGCATCGCCGCCGCCGCTTGGGCCTCCGGACTCACCGCATCCTCAAAGTCCTGAGCAGTAGCAACCCCACCCAATGCCATCGCCAAGAAGAAGAAAACCCAACGCATGGTTCGAATGTAAGAACAATTCCCCAATTTTGTGGTGATGGCGGTCCCACAATCTTTTGCGTTTTTCACAAAACATAACCGATTATTTTCGGCGATGCCCTTCTTCCTCCTGATCGCCCTCTCCTGCCTGCTGGCATCCTGCGAGCAAAGCGCCCAACCCTGGCAATCGTTTGGAGAGATCACCACTGAAACCCGCCTGCTCGATAGCTTCACCAAAATCAATGCATCGCACAGCATCCAACTCTTCATCAAACAAGACCTTAGCGCCCCTGAAAGCGCGACCATCACCTACGGCAAAAACACCTTGGTAGGCATTGTAAGCGAGATCAAAGACGGCGAACTCACCCTCGACGACCGCAACAAAGCCAAATGGCTCCGCAACCTAAACACCTTGCCCACTTGCACACTCAACGTGCATCATATCAACAAAATAAGACTCGATGGCAACGTAAAACTTACCTGCCTCGACACCCTGAAAACCCCGGCCCTCAACCTAATCATCAACAGTGTTGAGTCGCAAGAATTGCTCATTCACTGCGGTCAGCTCTACGGCGGAATCGAAAATTCAGGACAACTTACGGCTCGCGGCACTGCCACCATATTCTCATGGAGCTGCGAAAAAGGCGGCGGCTTGGATGCGCGGAATTTGCTGAGCGACGATGTATACATGCGTCATTTCACCATCAAAGATGTGTTTGTGAACCCCACAAAACAGTTCGAGGGCTACGTCTACAATTCGGGCAATTTATTCTATTTCACCCCGCCAACGTACAAATTCAAAATCGTAGAGGCGGGCAGCGGACGCGTACAATTATTCAAACCATGAACTTGGGCAATTACTACATAGAACACCCGGTTTCTTATGGGTTGATTGGCGCTTTTACGCTGGTTTTCATCGCCGGATTGAACGATGTGGGCATCACCTACCGGTGGATGCTGAGCACCTACAACATCAAACACAAGCGCGAATGGTACCGATTGTTGAGCTCGGGTTTTGTGCACGGCGGTTGGATGCACTTATTGCTTAACACGTTGGGGATCTACTTTTTTGGCACGCTGGTGGAATATTTGGCGGGGTCGATCATGACGCTGGCCATTTTTCTGGCTTCAGTGGTGGGTGGCGGACTCTTCGCTTGGTTCATTCGCAGGCGCGATACCGATTATCAAGCGGTTGGGGCATCGGGCGGGGTGATGGGTTTGCTGATGTGCGCCGTGATGTGGTTCGATGGCATACAACTCAGCCTATTTCTCATTCCGGTGGCTATTCCTGGGTGGCTATTTGTGATTTTGTTCAATATCGGTTCGATTGTGATGTCGCAAACCGCGGACCGTGGACGCATTTCCCACGAAGGACATTTGGGCGGAGCGCTGATGGGCGGATTGATTGGCTATTTCTTTACCCCACAGATTTATCTATCGCACAGCTGGTGGGCCTTTTGGCTGGGCACGTTTCCCATTGCCTTGTTCGCGGTAGCGCACGGCCTTCGGCCGCGCTGGTTTAAGTAATGGCGTTGCCCAATTCACGGAGAGGTCTAAGTTAATATCCAACGACATCTGAAAGGAATAAAAAAAATCCCCCGGCGACTCCGTCGCCGGGGGACTGGTGCCCAGTACTGGATTCGAACCAGCACGACCTTACGATCACCACCCCCTCAAGATGGCGTGTCTACCAATTTCACCAACTGGGCAATTTCTCCCTCACTCAATAAATGGTGCCCAGAACAGGATTCGAACCTGCACACCTTTCGGCGCTGCCGCCTGAAGACAGTGCGTCTACCAATTTCGCCATCTGGGCATTGTAAAGAACGGGGGTGCAAATATACGAAAAATCGCAGACTTTCTCAATGAAACTGCGCGTCTTCCTCTTAATTCAGGCACTACCGCGCAATTACAAAATCAACATCGCATCGCCGTAGCACAAGAAACGATATCCCTCCTTCATCGCCTCCTGATACACTTCGGTCATGAACTTGTGGTCGGTATACGCGCAAGCCATCATGAACAAAGGCGACTCGGGCTGATGCAAATTTGTGATGAATGCATTCGCAATGTGGAACTCCTGTGGCGGGAACAAAAACTTGTCCGTCCATCCCTCACTCGGATTCAACGTACTCATAGAACTCACACTGCTCTCCAACGCACGCATCACACTGCCACCCACTGCCACTACGCGCTTGTTATTCTCAATGGCGCGATTCACCACATCACAAGCACCGGGCTCAATTCTGTAGTATTCACTGTCCATCTTGTGCTTGGTCAAATCCTCTACCTCTACCTCCCTGAATGCGCCCAATCCCAAATGCAAAGTAATCTCCGCAAACTGAATGCCTTTGATATCCATACGCATATGCAACTCACGCGTGATGTGCAACTGCGCCGCAGGCGCGGCAACCGCACCCACATTCTTGGCAAACAAACTCTGATACCAAGCCTCGTCCTCCTCCTTCACACCGCGGGTGATATACTTTGGAATGGGCGTCTCACCCAACTTCTTGATCACATTTGAAAACTCCTCGTCCGTACCGTCAAACAAAAAACGAATGGTTCTGCCCCGACTGGTTGTGTTGTCAACCACCTCAGCCACCAAATCATCATCGCCAAAATACAACTTGTTGCCCACACGGATCTTTCTGGCAGGATCTACCAAAACATCCCACAAACGCAAATCGTGGTTCAACTCACGCAACAAAAATACCTCAATCTGGGCGCCCGTCTTTTCCTTCTGACCGTACATCCGCGCAGTAAACACCTGGGTGTTGTTCACCACAAACACATCGTCCTCGTCAAAAATGTCCAAGATATCCTTGAAACTGCGGTGCTCGATCCTGCGCTCTTTGCTGTGAACAACCAATAAACGACTGTCGTGACGTATAGCCAATGGCTCCTGAGCGATAAACTCCTCAGGCAAATCGAACTTAAATTGAGATAATTTCATATTTGCAGTTTATTCCCAAATTGGGGCTGCAAATATAATCAGTTTTTGGCAAAACCCGGCGCTACCACCAAGTCCTTGGTGCCATGGCCGTAATCGTAGAAGCCGCGACAGCTCTTCACACCCAAATCCCCAGCCGTTACCATGTTTACCAACAGCGGACAAGGTGCGTATTTGGGATTGCCGAAACCATCGTGCAACACACGCAAAATCGCCAAGCAAACATCCAACCCAATGAAATCCGCCAATTGCAATGGCCCCATCGGATGCGCCATTCCCAACTTCATGATCGTATCGATCTCCTCAACCCCCGCCACACCCTCGTGCAATGAACTGATCGCTTCATTGATCATCGGCATCAACACCCGATTGGCAATAAAACCAGGGTAATCTTGCGTCAACGCAGGCACCTTGCCCAATGCCTTGCTCAACGCAATGATATCCGCCGTTACCTGCTTATCGGTCTTGAAACCCTCAATCACCTCCACCAACTTCATCACCGGCACCGGATTCATGAAATGCATGCCGATTACCTTCTCTGGCCTGGCTGTTACTGACCCAATCTTTGATATAGAAATGCTCGATGTATTGCTCGCCAACACACAATGCCGTGGGGTGAGAGCGTCGAGCTGACGGAAAATGTTCAATTTGATCTCCAAATTCTCAGTGGCTGCCTCAACCACCAAATCGGCATTCGCAACGCCATCGGCCAACTGGGTGTGACATTTGATTCTACCCAAACTGTCCGATTTCTGGGCTTCGGTCAATGATCCCTTGGCTACCTGACGGTCCATGTTCTTGGCGATGGTTGCCAACGCCTTGTCAAGCATTTCTTGCTTCACATCAATCAAATTCACCGCATAACCACACTGGGCAAAAACGTGCGCGATACCATTTCCCATGGTGCCGCCGCCAATCACTGCAATTTGTTTCATCTGCCGACAAAGTTAGGCATTCCCGCCCATTCTGCACAAATACATCGCATTCCGCCTCACAGCACAAATTTCGACAATTCTTCTTCTTCGCCGCAATACCTTTGCCACACAATTGCAAATCCACACACAACATCCGCATCACCAAAAACAACCCCTACAAACCAATCATGAATCCCAGCCCATCCACCCATAACACCCCATCCACCCATAACACCCATAACACCCAAACCTCCATACCCGCCTTCCCCAAACTGTTGCTGGCGTCTAAATCGCCACGGCGACATCAATTACTCCGCGATGCAGGGTTTGATTTTGAATACATCGACATTCAAGCCGATGAGGATTTCACACCCACACTGCCGCCCCATGACATTTGTATGTTCCTGGCCCAACACAAATCACAACACCACCAGCAACCCATCGGCGAGCGAGTGCTCATTACCGCGGATACCATTGTGTACATAGGCGGACAAGTACTCAACAAGCCCCAATCCGTGGAGGAAGCCCACCAAATGCTACAAACCCTGAGCAACCAAACCCACAGCGTGTACACCGGCGTTTGCCTCCGCAATGATGAAAAAACGCATACCTTTTACGACCATACCCAGGTCACCTTTCACGACCTAACCCCTGCGGAAATTGCCCATTATGTGGCGCATTACAAACCGTTCGACAAAGCCGGATCCTACGGTGTACAAGATTGGATGGGCTATGTGGGCGTCAAGGGAATCCAAGGATGTTTTTACAACGTCATGGGATTCCCCGTAGCCAAATTTTATCGCGAACTCGCCGCGTTCTGTAAAGGCTGAACCGAGCAGCCCCCAATCAAAATTACTTCTTCATCAACGTGAGCGTAGCCATGTTCAGCGCGCGCTGAGCATTGATCAAACCTCCCGTATTGCTCAACATCGGGAAGGGAATTTTTGTCTTTTTGGTACCTGGCAAAATCACCTTGCTGGTATACACATTCACCGATGCTTCCATGATCATTTTCACATCTTTGGCAGTCAATGTCGGATTTCTGCTCCAAACCAACGCACATACACCCGCACAAACTGGGGCCGCCATACTCGTACCATCGAAATAGGCATACTCGTTGTTGGGAATGGTACTGTAAATGTCTTTTCCAGGTGAGAACACATCCACATTGCTGTGGCCGTAGTTACTGAAATCAGTGGCCAAAGCTTTCTTCGCGGGCTGAGAAGCGCCTACTTCAATCCAGTTGTTGGCAAACACACCACCACCCAATGAATCGTTGGGATAGTTCGCGGTTACATCGTTGTCCTGTGCGCTGTTACCCGCCGCGTGAACCAACAAAACGTTTTGATCCTGTGCATACAACACCGCCTCATTCACTGCGTCTTTGTCCCACTTATAACCCTTACCAAAGCTCATGTTGATGATGTTCGCCCCATTGTCGACCGCGTA
>Ga0172367_10001822_pt1 | contig 30168 bp, 28 predicted proteins | sample Lak10m_FD_114542 | JGI IMG/M metagenome (GOLD analysis project Ga0172367, IMG submission 114542) | Freshwater microbial communities from Kabuno Bay, South-Kivu, Congo - kab_022012_10m | ecosystem: Environmental > Aquatic > Freshwater > Lake | place: Democratic Republic of the Congo: South-Kivu...
GTCACATCAGCTTGATAGCGGAGAGCGCGGCTTCAGCTTTCAGCAAAATGCACCGCTTGATATGCGCATGGACACCAGCAGTGGCGAAACCGCCGCCGATCTTCTCAACAGACTGCCAGGAGATGAACTGGAACGAATCATAAAAGAATACGGCGAGGAACGTTGGGCAAAACGGATCGCCTCATTCATACTGAATGCACGTCAGCTGGCGCCAATCAACAAAACACTGCAGTTGGTGGATATCATCAAAGGAGCAATACCCAAAGCAAAGTGGGAAGAGCGTATTCATCCCGCAACCCGCACCTTTCAAGCTGTTCGCATTGCGGTTAATCGTGAACTTGAACGCCTTGAAACAGGGCTTAAGGGAGCAATCAACAGTTTGAAACCTGGCGGACGTGGGGTTGTCATCTCCTTCCATTCACTTGAGGATCGGCTGGTTAAACATATTTTCAGGGAGTTTGCCACCTGTTGTACCTGCCCTCGCACTTTCCCGATTTGTGCCTGCGGCAATACTCCAAAAGTGCGGATTTTGACCTCAAAGCCTCTGTTGGCTACAGATGCGGAAATTGCATCTAATCCACGTTCCAGAAGCGCCAAAATACGGGTGATTCAGAAGCTTTGAACATCAAGAATTGATTTTACAGAGGTGTGCCATGGCACAGACAAAAACAGAATACGGCAAAGTAGTCGCGCCAAGACCGTTTAGCGCAGAGTTCACAACCAACCGCATGGAAATTTTCAAATTTCTTATGATTTTCATGGTGCTATTAACGATAGTTTCTGTTTTTCATGTATGGTCAAGATATCGCCTTATGGATCTGAACCTGCAGATTTCGGAATCAACTCATCTGCTAAAAGGGGCCGAGCAGGAACAAAAACGATTGAAACTTGAAGCGGCATCTCTTAAGACCCCTGCGCGCATTGAATCAATTGCCAAAAATGAACTGAATATGGCTCTCCCGACAGAACAACAGGTTGTTCTGGTGAAATGATGGAAGATCGGGAAAAATGGGCGCGCATACGAATCGTCCTGATCGGTGGTTTTTTTGGCCTTTTATTCCTGACTGCGGTAGGACGTGCATTTTATCTACAGATTCTGCAGCATGAAGAGCTGGTAAAACGCGCTGAAAAGCAGCATCAGCGCATAGTTCCACTAACACCTGCCCGTGGAACTATCATGGATCGCAACGGAACCCCCCTTGCCGTATCGGTTGAGATGGAATCATGTTACGCAGAAGCCCGCCATATTGACGACAAGGAAGGAACAGCAACTGTTCTTGGACAGATGCTCGGACTTCCGGCGCAGGAAATCTCCAAAAAACTCAACTCCGCAAAAAACTTCGTATGGATTGCACGTCGCCTGACACCTGAAGTAGCAATACGCGTCAAAAACATGAAACTCAAAGGAATCGGATTTGCAAAAGAGAACAAACGGTTCTACCCTAATCTTGAGGTTGCTGCCCATGTCCTCGGCTTTACCGGCAAGGATCCAAACGGTCTTGAGGGGATAGAACTCCGCTACGATGGCACCATCCTCGGCAATACAGGCTACATGATTACAGAAAAGGATAATATCGGACGCGAAATAACAGTCAAAAACAGTGTTATCAAAAACTCGTCTCCCGGCAAAAATCTGATTCTGACCCTTGATAAATATGTCCAGTTCGTCACAGAACGGGAACTTTCCAAAGCAGTCAATGAAAGTGGCGCAAAAAGTGGCATTGCAATCGTAATGGAGAGCGACACCGGTAAAATTCTTGCACTGGCAAATGTACCGACCTTTAACCCTAATGCTGCGGCAGATTATTCCAATTTCCAATTGCGCAACCGTTCTGTGGCAGACAGCTTCGAACCTGGCTCAACATTCAAGACCTTTCTGGTTGCAGCCGCCCTGGAAGAAAAGATTGTTCGACCTGGCGATATGTTCAACTGCGAAAATGGCGTCTACAAGCTTGCCGACCGCACCATCCACGACACACACTCATTCGCATCTTTGTCTGTTTCGGATATCATTAAACATTCCAGCAATATAGGCGCTGCCAAAATCGGTATGAAACTGGGGAACGACCGTCTTTTCAGTTACCTCAAGGCATTCGGTTTCGGAAGCCGCACGGGGATTGACCTTCCGGGGGAATCACCGGGAAATCTTCGCGACAACAAGCGCTGGTATGGAGTTGATCTGGCGACCATTTCATTCGGTCAGGGGGTTTCTGCATCGGCAATTCAACTGACTGCCGCAATGTCAGCAGTGGCTAATGGTGGAAATCTGATGAAACCGTATCTTGTTGAACGAATTATTGATGACAATGGGCAGGAAGTTAAAAAAATCGAGCCAACCGTTGTGAGGCGTGTCATTTCACCCGAAACATCGCAAAAAATGGCACGCATGCTGGAAACTGTCACCACGACCAGCGGTACAGGAACCAATGCGGCGGTTGAAGGGTTCAGGGTTGCCGGGAAAACCGGAACAGCTCAGAAAGTAGATGCAATCACCCATCGTTATGGTTCAAAACGAACCGCTTCATTCGTAGGGTTTATTCCGGCAGAGAAGCCTAAAATAACCGTAATGGTCATCATAGATGAACCCAAAACAAGCCAGTATGGTGGAGTTGTGGCTGCACCGGCTTTCAGGGAAATATCAGCCAATACCCTTGCATATTTCAAGATAACTCCGGCAAAAGAACTTAAAAACAGTCCAAAAACGGCTGTTGCAAGCGTCCAACCAACACACTCTGCAAAAGAAGATGTGAGCGATGGCGGCAGCCTCGATATTGAACCGGAGGAAGATGGGGCGACCATGCCGGATTTTCGGGGGATGAGCATGAGGCGCGTATTGCAGGTCATGGAAAAGCGTAAAATCAACATCAGGCTACTCGGAAGCGGTCGCGCACTCGAACAGAATCCTCCTCCCGGCAACAAAATTAAATCAAACGATCAGGTCTGGATCAAGTTCATCCCTTCTGCATAACTATTTTTACATACATGATGCCTGGAGATAGCAATGAGACTACACGACCTTTTAAACTCCATATCCCGGCAACTCCCGCTTCAAGCTGGAAACCCCGAAATAACCTTCCTTACCTGTGATTCACGGCAGGTCAAACCGGGTACACTCTTTTTCGCACTGCGCGGCGCAACCGTGGACGGGCACCGTTTTATCCCTGCCGCCATAGAAGCGGGAGCAGCAGCTATTGTTCAGGAAGAACCGGCTTCATCTTCAACCAACATCCCTCTGATCGTAGTTGAAGATGCGCGAAACGCCATGGCACATATAGCAGCGGCGTTTAATGGCAATCCGACCTCAACACGACCATTAATCGGCATCACCGGCACCAACGGCAAAACAACAACAACCTATCTCATTGAGGGAATCCTGCGTGCCGCCGGAATGCAGCCGGCTGTACTTGGCACCATATCGTACCGGTTTGGTTCAACAAGAATTGAAGCATCACACACGACACCCGAATCAACCGAGCTTCAGGGAGCATTCAGGAAGCTTGCCGAATCTGGTGCGCAATCATATATCATGGAAGTATCTTCCCACTCCCTGGAGCAAAAACGGGTTGATGGATGTCACTTTGATGTCGGTATCTTCAGCAACCTTACCCGTGACCATCTCGATTACCATGGAGATATGGAATCTTACCTGTCAGCAAAAAACCGGCTATTCACAAAATTGCTACAACCGGACTCCTTGAAGCCGTTCCGTCGGGGAGTGATAAACATGGACGATAGTTACGGCGCACGCATTGCGGCAACGGCCGCCTGCCCGGTCATAACCTTCGGCATAGCGGGAGAGTGGGATGTGCACCCAAAAGAGGTTGCTCTCACGGTTCACGGCATAAGCGGTCTGCTTGCTACCCCCAAAGGGGAGTTTCAGTTTGCCTCACGCCTTCTGGGGCGCTTCAATCTGTACAACATCCTTGCTGCAGTATCTGCCGGAATCGCCCTTGACCTTCCGCTCCCAACCATAAGAGATGGAATTGAAAACCATACCGTCGTCCCAGGGCGCATGGAACGTGTTGAGAACAGTCATGGCGTCATCTGTCTGGTCGATTATGCCCATACCGGCGATGCCCTTGAAAATGCACTCACAACCATTCAGGAAATCGCACAACGGCGTATCATTACCGTCTTTGGATGTGGCGGAGACCGAGATAACGGCAAACGTCCAATCATGGGGAAAATTGCCGTACAACTGTCCGACCTTGCCATCGTAACCTCCGACAACCCGAGAACCGAAGATCCAGAGAAGATTCTGGAGCAGATAAAAGCTGGCATAACAGATGTTCCCCCTACCCTTCAGGGAGAGTGTCGTGCTGAACTTCTCCGGGAATACCAGACCCATGAACTTGTAGATGGCTTCTCGGACAAAGGATTTGTTGTCATGGAAAACCGCCATGAAGCGATACACCTCGCAATCAGACTTGCCAGACCGGGTGATATCGTGCTGTTGGCAGGCAAAGGGCATGAAGATTATCAGATTATCGGCACGACAAAACATCACTTTGATGATCGCGAAGAAGCAGCGCTCGCTTTTGCAGAAAAGGATGCGTGATGTTCACTGTTGACCAGATAGCCGCCTGCACTGGCGGAGAAATCATCGGCGACAACGAGCTTGAAGTTATGGCTGTTTCGACCGATTCCCGCACGGTTCAACCGGGAGACCTGTTTGTGCCGTTGGCAGGAGACCGGTTTGACGGACACTGCTTTCTTTTTTCCATTACCGATAAAATGGTTTCAACAGCGCTCGCCTCAAAACAGTGGTGCGCCGAATTTAATCCGCCTGACGGTTTAACAATTATCGCAGTGCCGGACACATTGAAGGGATTGGGTGATCTGGCGCACGAATTCCGCAGCCGGTACGACATTCCACTGGTCGGCATCACCGGTAGCAACGGTAAAACCACCACCAAGGAGATGCTGGCATCGATTCTCGGACAGTTGGGGAATGGACTTAAAACTGCGGGGAACCTCAACAATCTGATCGGACTCCCACAAATGCTGTTCAAGTTGCAGGGGGAGCATCAATGGGCAATTCTTGAGATGGGGATGAGTGAACCGGGGGAAATTGATCGCCTGGCAGAGATTGCCGAGCCACAGGTCGGGGTTGTTCTTAACGCTTTCCCTGCACACCTTGAAAGCATGGGAAGTGTGGAACAGGTTGCCCGCGCCAAGGGAGAGCTGCTGCTCCGTCTTCCTGCCGACGGCTATGGAGTTGTAAACCTTGACGACCCGTTGATTGCTGCACAACCTTTTCCTGACGGAGTCCGGCGCCTGACCTTTGGAGTCACGGAAGCCGCAGACCTGCGCGGCACGGAGATTCGCTCGCTCGGTACCGCTGGGCAACGTTTTACACTCACCATTCACGGCATTGCATATAATGCGACCCTGGCAGCCTTCGGGCGACACAACATCTACAACGCGCTGGCGGCTGCGGCTGCGGCAACAGCCCTTGGCATACCGCCAGAGCTTATTGTCAGTGGGCTTGCCCTATTCACACCATACGACAAGCGTTTTAATCTCCAAACTATCGGCGGAATTTTTCTGATCGATGATACCTACAACGCAAACCCCGCCTCAACAGGAGCTGCACTTGCCACCCTTGCAGAGTTGAAGGGTGAGGCAGAGACGTTTGTAGCGCTGGGAGATATGCTGGAACTGGGAGGCAACGAGGCTGAGCTGCATCGCATGACAGGTGTTCAGGCAGCCCGGGTTGCAGACCGGCTATACCTGTACGGCAATTTGAGCCGACACATTGCCGAGGGGGCTATCAGCGCAGGTATGGAGCATGATTCGGTTATGAGCGGATATTCCCATGCCGAAATTGCCGCTCACATCTGCGCTGCGGCACGTCAGGGAGATTTTGTGCTGCTGAAAGGTTCTCGTGGAATGAAGATGGAAAATGTTGCCGCTGAAATCAAAAAGATCATGCAGAACAAAGAGGTTTAAGCCATGCTCTATCATATTTTTTACCCCCTTGCCACCAACATGAAGCTCTTCAACATCTTCAAATACCTCACCTTCCGCTCAATATATGCCATGATTACAGCTCTCTTGGTCTGCTTTGTACTAGGACCATGGATAATCCGCAAACTCGAAAGCTTACAGGCGAGACAGGTCATCCGCACCGACGGGCCCGAATCCCATCTGCAAAAGCAGGGGACAGCGACCATGGGCGGTTTGATGATTCTTGCCGCCATCATCATCCCGACCTTGCTATGGGCCGACCTAACCAACCAGTATGTCTGGACATCCCTGTTTATCTGCATTGGATACGGGGTAATCGGCTTTGTGGATGATTACAAAAAAGTTGTGGAGAAAAATCCAAAGGGGCTATCCGCACGCCAGAAAATGTTCTGGCAGGTTCTAATGGCAGGCGCTGTCGCGACATTTCTCTTCATCAAACCCGGGTTTAGCGAACAGCTTTACTTCCCCTTCTTCAAAAACTTCCATCCTGATCTCTGGTTCTGGTTTATCCCCTTTGCCACACTGGTGATTGTCGGAGCGAGCAATGCAGTCAACCTCACCGACGGGCTGGATGGTCTTGCCATCGGACCGGTCGCCATCAATGCCGCCACCTACATGCTATTTGCATATATTGCCGGTCATGCCACACTCTCCGCATATCTCCAGATTCCACGCGTGGTTGGAGCAGGCGAGCTTGCGGTCATGTGCGGTGCCATGGTCGGCGCCGGACTCGGTTTTCTATGGTTCAATTCCTATCCGGCAGAAGTATTCATGGGTGACGTCGGTTCCCTCTCGCTGGGCGGCACTCTCGGCACCATCGCCGTCCTGACAAAACAGGAAATCCTGCTGGTCATCGTCGGCGGAGTTTTTGTGGTGGAAGCGCTTTCTGTCATCTTCCAGGTCGGCTCATACAAATACCGTGGCAAGCGAATATTCCGCATGGCGCCGATTCATCATCACTTTGAGCTGAAGGGGGTGGCTGAACCTAAAATCATCGTCCGCTTCTGGATCATCACCATAATTCTGGCGCTGGTTGCAATTTCAACCCTCAAGATGCGGTAATTGTAAAATTGTACTTACGACACATTGCAAATTAGCATGGCAATGCTGGACAATTATTAAATTTCCGACCAGAGCACCCCAGGAAGGAACAATAATGTTTAATACAGAAACAACAATTTTGATTGTTGATGATGACAGAATGAATCTGGAAATACTTGAGGTCATCCTGTCAGCTCTTGGTCATACGATTTTAAAGGCGTGTAATGGTGCGGAAGCTGTTTCCATGCTGGAACAGAACAAACAGATTGATGTAATTTTACTTGATCTGGAGATGCCGGTAATGAATGGCTATGAGGTTATTACTCGCCTAAAGGAGCATTTTATCTGGCGTGAAATTCCGATAATAGTTGTTACAGCAGGTAGCAATGAGGTTACTAAAACCTTGGCGCTCGGAGCCAACGATTTTGTTACCAAGCCGTATAATCAGGAAGAGCTGAAACTACGGATAATGAACCATATCAGAACCAAAAAATTGAGTGATATGGCAAAAGAGATGAATAATATCCTGGAGCAGGAAGTTGTGAAAAAAACAGCTGATCTCCGCGCAGCCTTGGCTCATTCAAAAGAAGCAGAGTTTGAAATATCAATCAGACTTGGAAAGGCGGCTGAATTTCGGGATCAGGAAACCGGAATGCACACCCGGCGTATCAGTGAATTGTCATTTTATCTTGGCGAACTTGCACAGTTTGACGCTGATTCGTGTGAAATCTTGCGAAAATCATCACCACTGCACGATGTGGGGAAAATAGGGATTCCAGACGCTATATTGCTAAAACCTGGAAAGCTAGACCATGACGAATTTGAAATAATGAAACAGCATACAAGAATCGGCGCCGAAATACTTGCAGATTCAGGCACTTATCCTCTGTTAAACGTTGGGGCTGTTATTGCAATGCAACACCATGAAAAATGGGATGGGAGCGGATATCCGCACGGTCTGAAAGGCTTGGAAATAAATCGTTTTGCACGAGTTGTCACCATTGTTGATATATTTGATGCATTACTTTCAGAACGTCCCTACAAAAAACCGTTCTCTATTGAAAAAACAGTCTCAATCATGGAGGAAGGGGGGGGGGAATTTTTTGATCCTGAACTGTTATCTTTATTGCTAAACAACATACCAGAGTTTATTGCCATCAGGAATAGGTTGCAGGATACGGTACAAGGTATAACGCAATAATTGACACAATCGCAAATTCTCCTGCTATTTGTCCAGAAATACCAGTTGTATATGCCAGAGAGCTAAAATTAAAAAAGGATACCAATCATGAGCACACTGCCTAAATGTCCCGCTTGTAAATCTGAATACACATACGAAGACGGCGAAATGTACGTCTGTCCGGAATGCGCCCACGAATGGGCAGAGACCGGCGCTGAAAATCCAGCCGCAGAACAGCTTGTTGTCCGTGATGCCTTTGGCAATGAGCTGAAAGATGGTGATTCAATAACCATTATCAAGGATTTGAAAGTCAAGGGTGCGTCCTCAAGCATCAAGGTCGGCACCAGGGTAAAAAGTATCCGCCTTATTGACGGAGATCACAATATCGATTGTAAAATCGACGGGTTCGGGGCTATGCAGCTCAAATCGGAGTTTGTCAAAAAAGCGTGATTCCATTTCCAAATCAAATCGCTATCATCGTTGATTAAAAACGGAAAGCAGAGCTTAGATTTTTACCGGAAGGATTGTCGTAATGGAACTGAAGAATAAACTGGTTACGGTCATGGGACTGGCACGCACAGGGGTAGCCTGCCTACGCTTTCTCGTCAATCAGGGAGCGAAAGTGACTGCCACTGATATGCGAAACGAAGCCGCATTGGAGCAGGTACTGGAAGAGCTGAACGGTCTTGGCATCCATTGGGCGCTGGGGCATCACAATGAAGCTGATTTTGTGGGGAGTGATCTGCTGGTCGTTTCACCCGGCGTGCCGATGGAACATCCTTTGCTGATAAAAGCAGCTGAAGCGGGAGTCGAGATTATCAGTGAGATTGAACTGGCGAGCCGCTTTATTTCCGTGCCGATGGTTGCCATTACCGGAACCAACGGCAAGACCACAACAACAACCATTGCGGGTGAAATCTTCAAGGCTTGCGGGTTTTCCACATATATCGGCGGCAATATCGGCGACCCGTTGATTGAAATGGTCGAATCGGGAAACACGATCGAACGGGTGGTTGCCGAAATAAGCTCATTCCAGCTTGAGTGGATTACCACATTCAGACCAAAAGTCGCGGCGCTGCTCAACATCAGTGAGGATCATCTTGATCGCTACCACAGCTATCAGGAGTATATCGATGCCAAAATGCGTATCTTTGAAAACCAGTCTGCCGATGATTTTGCGGTCGTCAACCGTGATGACCTCCTCGTCTGGGACTCTGTGCAGCATCTCAAATCTACACTCTTCCCCTTCAGCCGCACAGTAGAGCTTGAGAGAGGTATCTTCTGCACTGCCGATACCATCATCTATCGCAACAACGGGAAGGAAAAACGCTTTCCACTTGCCGATATCAAGCTGACCGGCGTTCACAATCTTGAAAATATCATGGCAGCACTGGCATGCACGCTGCTGCTCGGCGCTTCGCCTGCCAAGACATTGAAAACAGTGCAAAATTTTGAATCACTACACCACCGCATGGAATTTGTCCGTAAATTCAAAGGGGTAAGCTACTACGAAGACAGCAAGGCAACCAATGTGGGAAGCGTTGAAAAGGCGCTGGAGAGTTTTAACGACATCACTCTGATTGCCGGTGGCAAAGACAAGGGTGGCAGCTATGCACCACTGGTTCCACTTATTCAGGAGCGGGTACGTCACCTGATCCTGATAGGTGAGGCAGCCGACCGGATGCAACTTGAACTCGGCTCTCTGACCGACACCCACAGGGCGGCATCACTAGAAGAAGCTGTCTGGATTGCATCACAGATAACCGTTTCAGGCGACACCGTACTCATGTCCCCAGCCTGCTCAAGTTTTGATATGTTCAAAGATTATGAAGAACGGGCAGAACGCTACATTACCGCCGTCAAAGAGTTGTAAAATATGAAGCTGGCATTCAAAAAACTGCAGGAATACGACCTTGTCATCATGTCCATGGCAATTGCACTCACATGTTTTGGCGTGGTCATGGTCTATTCCGCTTCAAACATCATGGCGGCAAAGAAATTCAACGACGGCTTTTTCTTTCTCAAGCGTCAGGGGCTGTTTTCAATCCTTGGCTTCACGATCATGCTCGGAGTGATGCACATCGACTACCATGCATGGAAAAAACTCGCTGTGCCGGCACTCCTCCTCTGCCTGATGCTCCTGGTAATGGTACTTATACCGGGTATCGGCGGCAAGGCAGGAGGGTCATCACGCTGGATAAAATTACCCGGGTTCAATCTGCAGCCTTCAGAGATGGCAAAGCTTGCCCTGATCATGTATATGGCATACTCGCTGGACAAAAAGCTGGACAAGGTGAAAAACTTTGCTGAAGGAATCATACCATACATGATTGTTCTGGCTCTGCTTATCGGCTGTCTTGCTCTGCAGCCTGACCTGGGAGGGGCATTGACACTGGTAGCAGTTGCCATGACCATGCTCTTTGCCGCCGGTATGCGGGTGAGCCACTTTCTGTCAATGATCCTTCTGGCGGCACCGCTATTGATGTATAAATTAAGTCGGGGATACCATAAAAACCGTATGGAAGCATGGATGAACCCCTGGAGTGATCCTGAGGGGAAGGGGTTTCAGATTATCCAGTCATGGCTGGCGCTTGGCACCGGCGGGGTTTTCGGGCAGGGGCTCGGCGAAGGAAAACAGAAGCTCTTTTATCTGCCGGAGGCGCATACCGACTTCATCCTCTCGGTGGCGGGGGAGGAGCTCGGCTTCATCGGCGTGGTGGTCATCATCGGAATGTTTTTTCTGCTGGTGCAGCGTGCCATGCGTATTGCCGTTGCCGCCCCCGACACTTTCGGTCGATTCCTAGCTTTCGGTATCGCAGTGCTGTTCGGCATCGAGGCAACGGTCAACATGGGTGTGGTAACCGGACTGCTGCCGACCAAGGGGCTGGCGCTCCCGTTCATCAGCTATGGCGGCAGTTCGTTGCTGGTCAACCTGTTTGCGGTGGGGATTTTGCTGAACATTTCGTCCGGGTTGAAGATTGAACCGATTGCGGTCAAGGAAGGGAAGTAAGCTTGGAATTGTAATGAGCAATGGTACATTTTAATTTCATTGTTGAACCGTGGGGTCTCATACGCTATACTGCAGGTACTAAATAAAGTACTAAATGAGGTTCGTTTTGAATACCATACCGGCAGTAGAGTTAAAACGGAGAGGCATTGCAGCAGTTGAAGATATCATCGCCATGGGAGACGTTCATGTTATCCGCAATAATAGACCTCAGTATGTGGTGCTATCAGAGGATCGTTATCAGACATTGATAGCAGAGGCTGGCGAGGCTTATCTGGCAAGGGTTCGTGCATCTTTGGAAGACGTTACGGCAGGGCGCGTCAGAAATTTTACAACTGCCGAGGAACTGCTCAAAACGCTTGATGCAGAAGAAGCTGTCTGATTTATGTTTTTCATAAACACACCGGAGCAGTTTTTACGGCAAGCACGCAAGTTTTTCCGGAAACATCCCGACCTGAAACCACGATTTGCCAAGGTATTGACAGATCTTCAAAACGACCCGTTTAATCCATCCCTGCTTTTGCATCCTTTGACCGGACGTCTTGCAGGATGCCATGCTATAAGCCTCACCTACAGTTATCGCATTACCCTGACTCTCCTTATTACCGAACAGGAAATAATTCTACTTGATATAGGCAGCCATGAAGAGGTGTATCGTTGATCACAAATCAGCATCATAGAGGTTGCTCAAGCTGAACCGGATCGCCATTCAGCAGATGCGGCTGTTGACAGAAGATGTTGGGATTAAGAAGATAGTTGATAGGAATTGAATATATTGTCCCCAAAATTCCCGTATATAACCGAGTTGGGTGAAGAATGAAACGAGCACTTGTATTGACCACTTTATTGGTCTATATTTTGACCATAAAGTGATCCGCACCTAGGAGGCAAAAACAATGAGAGCTATTTCAATCAGCAATGATATCGTCCCCATAGCAGAATTTAAAACCAATATTTCCAAGTGGTTCAAAGCACTTCAGACATCAAGGCATCCGCTTATCATTACCCAAAACAGCAAACCAGCGGGCGTACTTTTGTCCGCTTCGGATTACGATGAATTGGTGTACCGGAAATCTTTTCTCGATTCTGTTGAGAGAGGAATTACAGACATTGAAAGCGGGTGCACCCAAACGACTGACGAACTGCGAGCAGCTCTGCGAGCCCGAAGAAGCTCGGGTAATCCATGAACGTTACATGGTCAAAGGAAGCTAGTGAAAATCTGGTTGAGATTGAGGAGTTCATTGGTCGTGACAGCCTGGAGCGTGCTATCCGGTTTGTAGATACCTTGATTGATCATGCGGAGGCAATTTTAGCTGACAATCCGAAAAGCGGAAGGAGTGTGCCAGAAATAGGCAATCCTGATGTTCGAGAGATTATTTACCGAGGATATCGCATTGTCTACCGATTGAATGGCGATCAAATTGAAATACTTACTATTTTTGAAGGGCATCGACTATTACGACTGAACAAAGCAGATGATTAGGAAAGAGAGGCTATTTTTCAGTAACTAATCTGGGAAACAGCCTTTCTCATTTTTAGTCCGAGGGGATATACCCAACCATTCGCCAAAACCCGCCGATGGGGGGTCAGCCTCATACCCGTTAGCAAAGATGAAAGGCAAAGCTGACAAGGGGAAAACCGGTTTATAAGAAAATAATACAAAACTCGGAGATATCATGAAGCTTATCATCGCCGGTGGCGGCACCGGCGGACATCTTTTTCCCGGCATTGCCGTTGCGGAGGAGTTTCTCTCCCGCGATCCGAAGAACGAAGTGCTGTTCGTCGGCACGGAGAAGGGAATTGAAGCACGGGCAGTGCCGGCGGCAGGCTACCGCCTGGAACTGATTTCAGCGGCCGGCATACGCGGCAAAGGGACTCTGGCACAGCTCAAGGGAGCCGCCATGATGATCTATGGCTACGCCCAGTCCCGCAAAATCCTCAAAAATTTCAAGCCTGATCTGGTGCTCGGTGTCGGTGGATATGCTTCGCTCCCGATGCTGATGGCGGCGCGCGGAATGCTTACTCCACGTTTCATCCATGAACAGAACGCAATCCCGGGCAAAACCAACCGACTGCTGGCTAATTTTGCCGACCAGGTTTTCATAACACTTGAAGAATCGGCGGTTTACTTTCCCAAAGATAAAACGCTCCTGACCGGTAATCCATTGCGAAAGCAGATTCTTGACCTGATACAAAATCCCCCCCATCCCCCCTTTCACAAAGGGGGGGGCGAAGCGAAGCGAGCGGGGGGATTTCATCTCTTTATTTTCGGCGGAAGCCAGGGTGCGCACGCCATCAACAGTGCCATGGTTGCGGCGCTCCCACTTCTGAAAGATAGCGGGATTAAAATAACCATCACACACCAGACCGGTGAAAAAGATTGTGCTGAAATAACCGAAGCATATCGCCAGGCAGCTGTTGAAGCCAATGTTGTGTCGTTTATCAATGACATGGCAAGCGAGTATGCCGCTGCGAATCTGATTATCTGCCGCGCCGGGGCGACAACAATTGCCGAAGTGACCGCCTGCGGCAAAGCGTGCCTGTTTATCCCGTTCCCCCATGCGGTTGACGACCACCAGCGCAAAAATGCCGAGGCATTGCTGAAAAAGGATGCCTGCCATCTGCTGTTGGAGCAGGAACTATCAGGGCAAAAACTTGCTGAAATAATTACCGAATCTGCTATAAATCCTGATGCAGTGTCCCAAATGGGAAAGCGGGCGTTTGCCATGGCACGTCTGGATGCGGCAAAGATAATTGTTGATCAGATGGTGACAAAACCTTCGTAGTAATCCAATTTCGGAATAATTTGAGAGGAGCGACATGACACTTTCACTCTTGATTATAGCAGCCTATCTGCTTGGCTCGGTCCCGACCGGGCTGCTGCTCGGTAAACTGTACGGCATTGATGTGCGCACCACTGGCAGCGGCAATATCGGCGCAACCAACCTGTATCGCACTGTGGGACGTAGGGTCGGTATTCTCACTTTAATCGGCGACTGCCTGAAAGGGGCGCTCCCGGTATTGGCTCTGAAATACGCTGCCATGCCATCAGACTACGCCGCCTACATCGGGCTTGCTGCCTTCTGCGGTCATGTATTCTCTGTTTTTCTGAAGTTCAAGGGTGGGAAGGGAGTTGCAACTGCTCTGGGGGTTTTTCTGGCACTGTCACCGCTGGCAGTTGCAGCCGCTGTTGTAATTTTTGCAATCCTGATGATGATATTTCGCTATGTCTCGCTCGGATCAATCGCAGCGGCGGCGGTCATGCCTGTTGCCATTAAGGCCACTGGAGGTGATCCAATCATGTACAGGGTGACCATAGTTATCGCGCTGATTGTGATTATACGACATCTGGACAATATCAAACGACTACTGGCTGGAAGTGAAAACAAGTTCAAGGCTTAACTAACCAGATGACCCTCCTCAATAATCTCAATCCCCCCCAAAAAGAAGCGGTACTGCACAGTGAAGGTCCGCTCCTCCTTCTTGCCGGCGCCGGTTCCGGCAAGACCCGCGTCATCACCAACCGGATCGCCTACCTGATTCGTGAAAAAGGTGTGCGTCCCTGGAATATTCTGGCGGTAACCTTCACCAACAAGGCTGCGCGTGAAATGGGCGAGCGGGTACTACACCTGCTGCACGGCGGAGAGACGCCCCTGATTGCCACATTCCATGCTGCCTGCGGACGGATTTTGCGACGCGATATTCACCACCTCGGCTTTGATTCCTCCTTTGCCATCTATGATGAGCGAGACTCGGAGCGTTTACTGAAGGATATTCTCAAAGAGCTTGATCTGGATGAGAAAAAGTTCGCCCCAAAGGCTCTTTCAGCACGCATTGATGACTGGAAAAACCGGGGGTTGCATCCTACGGATCTTGGCAGTCTTTCCCATTCGGACATCTATAATCGCCGGGTTGCACAGGTATACAATAATTATCAGGAACGTCTCAAACGTTGTAATGCGCTTGATTTTGGTGATCTGCTGCTCCTGACGGTGCAGTTGCTTAAAGAATTTCCAGAGGTTCGAGGTCATTATCAGGAGCGTTTTCAATGGATTCTGGTGGATGAGTATCAGGATACCAACCCGGTGCAGTATGAGCTGATCCGATTGTTGGCAGGCGAGAGAAGAAATCTGTGTGTGGTGGGAGATGATGATCAGTCAATCTATTCCTGGCGTGGCGCAGACATTCGCAATATCCTTGAATTTGAAAAGGATTTCCCGTCAGTAAGAACTATCCGGCTTGAGCAGAATTATCGTTCGACCGGCACGATTTTGACCGCTGCTGGCGCTGTGGTGCAGCAAAACTACGGGCGCAAGGGGAAAACTCTCTGGACAGAAAACCCCCAGGGGGAACCGATACAGTATGGTCGAGTTGAATCTGATCGGGATGAGGCGCGCTACGTTGCCCGCGAGATCTGCCGATTGCAGCAGCAGAGCATGCCGTTGACTGAAATGGCGGTTTTTTATCGTACCAACGCCCAGTCCCGCCTGATTGAGGAGGCATTGGCAAGTGAAGCGCTACCATATCATCTTGTGGGTGGCGTCCGCTTCTATGCCCGTCAGGAGGTCAAGGATATCCTGGCGTATCTGCGCCTGCTGGACAATCCGGCCGATGAGGTTTCTCTGAAACGGATTATCAATGTGCCGCCACGGGGGATCGGTCATGCCACAGTGGATAAAATTTCAGACCTGGCACGACACGATCAGATGACCATGTTTGAAGCTCTGTCACAAATTCAGAATGGCAACCTGTTGGCAGCAGCTGCACGCAACAAGGTTGCTTCATTTTATACGGTGATGGAGAGTTTTGAAAATTGCGCCAAATCTGCTTCTCTGGCTGTTCTGGCTCAAACCGTTATGGAAGATAGCGGCTACCTGGCACGTCTCAAGGAGAGCCGTGACCCGGAGGATGCTGACCGTCTGGACAACCTTGGGCAACTTCTGGGCGCCATGAAGGAGTACGAGGAACGAAACAGCGACTCAAATCTTTCCGGATTCCTGGAACAGGTTTCTCTGGTCTCTGACCTGGAACAGGGGGAAGGAGGGAAACCATCCGTAACGCTCATGACCCTGCACGCCGCAAAAGGACTTGAATTCAAAGCTGTCTTCATAATTGGCATGGAGGAGAGGCTATTTCCGCACACTCGTGCCCTTGACGATCTGGACGGTATGGAAGAGGAGCGGCGGCTATGTTATGTCGGCATGACCCGTGCCCGGGAGCGTCTGTATCTAACCAACGCCAAACGACGCTACCTTTTCGGACAGGAACAGTACAACCTTCCATCCCGCTTTCTGAAAGAGATACCGAGGGAACTTATATCTGAAAATTGCAGCCATGCTTCTGGATATGCCAGACAGGAACAAGAATGGTCCGGCAGAAGAGAAGCAGATGCCACAGATTCCACAACTTCATATCACAACCTCTCTGCAGCAGCTGATTTTTCAGGGAGTAATGAAGTTGAAATGATACCGGAACCTTGCGATGATCAGGATGGTGTGTTTCTTGGCATGAAGGTGCGTCACTCAAAATTTGGGGTAGGCACAATCCGTAAACTGGAAGGAAGCGGTGATTCCAGGAAGGTAATCGTATGGTTTAACTCTGTCGGGGCTAAAAAACTGATGCTTCGTTTTGCCGGATTGGAAAGAGTCGTTTAGCGTTTCAATTTCGGTATTGCCTCAACCAGGCTAAAACCGTAGGTCGGATGAATCAGCACATGAGTATTTTGATGCAATAGGAAAAGCCACCCCTGAAAAATAGTTGTTCCTTTTTCAGAGATTCTGACTTTAGCGGCTGGGTTGGTTAACTTGTTTGATATCGAGGTTATTGTTGCCCCTTGCATGATAAAAGCAGGGAGAAATGTTTCCACCTCAATGAGCATGGAAGAGGAAGGAACCGCAAGTTTGCCACCGATTGGAACCATGTAGGTCTTTTGTGAAGCAGCCGGCTTGTTTAGCACTGCAATACCGACCGATTTCCATGAAGCGGCAACATCCGGTGGAACAACAATAGCGGTTATTTTTTTTGCACCGTGGGAGCTTTTTGTTTCAACTACCGGTTTTAACTCCTCTTTTTCAGCACATCCAGAACAAAAAATTGCTAAACTCATCACAAAAACCAGCAAATTCAACCGCAATATTTTTCTGCGGTCGGTTTTACCGTTAAAACCGGATTCTCGATTCCCAGAGATATTACCCATATTTTTCAAACACTCCGGCATCAGCATTTATGTTCAAGAAACCATTGGTAGGTTGACTGAATACCATCCCGCAAAGGAATGCGATGTTTCCATCCCAATTCATGCAAGCGACTGGAATCCGCCAGTTTCCTCGGAGTCCCGTCAGGCTTTGAGGTATCAAACTTCAATTCACCTGAAAATCCAGTGATCCCCTTAATCAATTCAGCCAACTCCCTTATGCTGACCTCCTGCCCCGAACCGACATTAATAAGCGCTGGAGCTGCACTGTATTTCAACAGAGCGGAATAAGGTTCTTCATCAAGATTAATCAGATACAAACAGGCATCTGCCAGATCATCAACATGCATGAATTCACGCAACGGCAAACCGGTTCCCCAGATCGTCACTTCAGATAGCCGTGCAACCTTCGCTTCATGGAATTTACGCATCAGCGCCGGCATAACATGGGAGTTGGTCAGATCAAAGTTATCATTGATCCCGTAGAGATTGTTCGGCATTGCACCCATAAACCGTGTGCCATACTGACGATTGTAGGAGCGGCACATTTCAATTCCGGCAATTTTGGCAATTGCATACGCATCATTGGTCGGCTCCAGAGGACCGGTCAACAGATATTCTTCCTTTATCGGCTGTTGGGAAAGTTTTGGATAAATACAGGTGCTGCCAAGAAACAGAAGGCGTTTGACACCAACTTGACACGCTTCATGAATAATATTGGTCTGTATCAACAGGTTATCGTGAATAAACGCTCCCCGTAAGGTGTCGTTGGCAATAATACCGCCGACTTTTGCAGCTGCAAGGAAAACATAATCTGGCTTTTCATCGGCAAAAAATTTATGCACCGCGTCCTGATTACATAGATCAAGTTCTTTCCGACTACGGAGAATAAGATTGTTATATCCCTCTTCCTGCAATTTTCTGACAAGAGCTGAACCGACCATCCCAGCATGACCAGCAACAAAAATACGAGCATTTTTTTCCATATCAGTAGGTTTCTTTCTATTAATTTACATGATTAGCGGCAACGGAGAAATTTAAGAAACTCCTCACAGGAAAGCTGTTTTTTGCTGACCAGATGTGCTATTTCACGACTCATGGCAGCTTTTTCTCCTTCTTTCATCTCTTCTTTCAAAAGTACAAAAAACGGCGTGTTGCCACTGTACGGAATCAACCTGAACTTCTCCATCATTTCAAAAGCAGACATATCAGGTAGCATGAGCGACACAAAGACAAGATACGCCGGATGTATGGCGGCAAGTGCGAGTGCTTCTTTTGCAGTATATGCCTTGAGAGCTTCAAAACCTATTGACTCAACGCTTTTTGTCAATTTTTCATCACCCAGGCGGGTAACAATCATCGCCTGAAGGTCATATTCTTCCGCTTCTTCAGTCAAGCCATAAACGGCAAGTCGCTCCGTCAGATACGGTATATCCAGCGGAAGAGTGAAAAATCCCGCAACTGGAAACACACCGGCGACCTTCCCCTTTTCACTTAAAAAGACCGGCAATACCGGTATATTCCTTGTTTCAGGGTTCTGTTTAATTTTTTGCAACAGACCCCAGCCATCGTCAGAAAATGGAGAAATGTCCAGGACGATACCAAGTGGACGTCCATCGGTAAGAGCGTCTATCTGCTGAAGGCAGCAATCATAGCCACCTGCAACCAGGTATGACATGAGCAGCGATTCCCGCCCGCTATCCGGTTTTACACCAAGCACCCAGAGGCTACAACGGGATGTTGTTTCTTGAGACATGGGCAACTCCTTGAATATCAGTAAATTTTTCCGGTTTCAAATCCATTTATTATTCATTGGGCATTATGCGTACAGCTTCAGCACTTTTTCGATGATATTGGTGGTTGACTTCCCATCCAGAAAAGATACCAGCTCAACCTTGCCGCCATACGCCTCTACCAGATCTTTTCCGACAACAGCGTCTGCAGTGTAGTCGGCGCCTTTAGCCAAAATATCCGGTTTAAGTGACGTAATGAGATTCAACGGAGTATCTTCATCAAAAATAACCACATAATCAATGCAATCAAGCGCCGCCAGAATATGAGCACGTTCATCCTCATTAATCAAGGGGCGTTTTTCACCCTTTAGTCGACGCACTGATGTATCACTGTTCAATCCAAGAACGAGTAGATCACCAAGCATGCGCGCTTTTTGCAGATATTTGACATGACCGGCATGAAGGAGGTCAAAACAACCATTGGTAAATACAATTTTTTTCCCGCGTTCCTTTTCCATATTAATAATGCGGGTCAAGCTTTCAAGAGTCTTGATTTTGCCATCACTGTCACGATGTGATCTGGCAATGGAGGTGATAATTTCATCAGGAGAGACTGTTGATGTGCCAAGTTTGCTCACCGCAATACCGGCCGCTACATTGGCAAGAGCGGCAGCTTCCGACATCTCCATACCGGTGGCAATACCGGCTGCAAGAACAGCGAGAACCGTGTCCCCTGCGCCGGAAACATCAAACACTTCACGCGCAACCGTCGGGATATGAACCGGTGGAGAATCCCAGGAAAAAAGTGACATCCCTTCTTCGCTGCGGGTTATGAGAAGATGCTGAAGTTTTGCTGCATCCATGATTCTAACTGCGGCAGCGGTGAGCGACGCTTCATCGCAAACAGTAATTCCGGAAGCAGCTTCAGCCTCCCTGCGATTAGGTGTCAGAATCGTAGTTCCGGTATAACGTGAATAATCATCCCCTTTAGGATCTGCAACAACCGGAATATGTTTTTTATCTGCGGCAGCTACAGTTGCAGCGATTACCTTTGGTGTCAACACACCCTTGAGATAATCGGAGAGGAGAATCACCTGAAATGAGCCGGCATTTTCCTGTATCCAGCGACAGACATCCGATTCCATCTCTTTGGAAAGTGGAACCCGTGATTCCCGGTCTATACGCACAATCTGCTGGTTTGCCGCAACCACCCGTGTTTTGCGGCTTGTGCGACGTTTGGAATCGAGAAAAACTCCCTCTGTCGGAATATTCCGCCGATTGAAATCCTTTATGAGTGTCCAGCCGTTCTCATCATCCCCGACCACCGAACAGACCGACACCTGCGCCCCGATGGCAATCAGATTGTTGACCACATTGCCTGCGCCACCCAAACGCAACTCTTCCCGCACAACATCAACGACCTGAACCGGCGCTTCCGGCGAAATCCGCTCCGCCTTCCCCCACAGATATTCATCCAGCATAAGATCGCCAATCACCAGACATCTGATTGTTCCTATGACAGCCAGTCTTGATTCTACAGCTTTTCTATCCATTATTTGACAGTTCTCCCGTTTTTTTGCAGCATCAGGACAACGGCATGAGCAGAAATCCCTTCTTCACGACCGCTGAAACCAAGTCCCTCTTCAGTCGTTGCTTTAACATTGACCTGATCTTCCACAATGGCAAGAGTTGTTGCAATTCCTGAACGCATTGCAGGGATATGGGGCGCCATTTTGGGGCGCTGGACAATTATAGTGGCATCCAGATTTCCGACCTTCCAACCGAGTGAATCTGCCAATGAAGCAACGTGAGCAAGAAGTTTCATACTGTCGGCTCCCTTGTAAGCCGGATCTGTATCAGGGAAATGCTTTCCTATATCACCCATTCCAATGGCGCCAAGAATAGCATCAGCAACGGCATGCAGGAGCACATCTGCATCTGAATGACCGAGCAACCCCTTCTCCCACGGGATTTCAACTCCGCCCATGATTAGCTTTCGTCCTTCCACCAGTCGGTGGACATCATACCCATGCCCAATACGCATAGTTTCAAACTCCCCTTATTTTCTCGATTTTTCCGGAACCGGCAAAGCAAGCAGACGGAGCACCTGGGTCATATCATCCCACACATCCCAGAATAGCTCCTTGTTTTCACTATTATGTAACAGATAGGAAGGGTGATAAGTCGGCATGAGCGGTGTCCCATTGAAATCATGGAATTTCCCCCGCAGCTTGCTGATAGGTTCCTTTATATTCAACAAGGTGTGGCTGGAAAAATTGCCGAGCGCAACAATGACGTCCGGCTCAATTGATTTAATCTGACGCAGGAGGTATGGTGAGCAAGCTGCTATTTCTTCAGCTTCAGGATTTCGGTTACCAGGTGGGCGGCATTTCACCACATTACAGATGTATACCGATTCGCGGGTCAACCCCATGGCAGTAATAATTCTGTTCAGGATTCTCCCCGCCTCACCCACAAACGGCTCGCCGCTTGCATCCTCTTCAGCGCCAGGTCCTTCCCCCACAAATACAATTTTTGCCTTTGGATTACCGGAACCGAACACCAGGTTTTTTCTGGTTTTTGACAAGGGACAACGATGACAATCGCCAAGACTTTTCCTGATCATGGCAACGCTTTCATGGTGAGAATCGAGCTGAGCATGGTCTGATTCAGCATACGCCGCTGTACAGGTCGATAAAACAACGGCATCACAATCGGATATCCCGGCTTCAGAACCTGCGGGTAATCCATCAACACCGCTTTCCCGTAACTCTTCAAGATAGGCTGAACAGGAAGCTATAATTCTGGTCTGATCAAGAAGTGGCAAGGTTATCAGCTCCTGTTGTATGTCTGTAAAAACTGGAGTACCATGGTTTCGAGACAATAGCAGCACAACCGGTTTCTGTCAAAATAGAATGCAACCATGAATATGTTTTGCTACATGCCGAATCACAAGGACTCCCGTATATGACCACGTTTTTACTCCTGACAGCTATAACCATATTATTTCCCCATGATGCCGTGGCATGGGGGGGGGGGATACATCTGCAAACGGGGGTTTCCGTGCTCGCCAACCTTTCCCGCTTTGAGCCTGCTCTGGCAGCCATTCTGAACGCATACCCACACGATTTTTTGTATGGATGCATTTCAGCGGACATCACCGTCGGAAAAAAATTCACACATTATATGCTCAACTGTCACCGGTGGAAAATAGGGCAGAACGTGCTTGCTTCAGCAGAAAATGATCGCCAGAAAGCGTGCGGATATGGCTATCTATGCCACCTCGCCGCCGATGTAATTGCCCACAATTATTATGTCCCTTACAAAACGATGCGATCCTTTGCCACCATAACCATGAAACATGCCTATTGGGAAATGCGCTTTGAAACATTTGTAGAAAAAGAAATCTGGGATGTGGCGAGGGAAGTGTGCAAAACAGATCAAGCTGCAAATGACAAGCTGATGCGAAATGTCCTGACTCCTACTCTCTTTTCATTCGCAACAAACAAAAGAATATTCAACTCCATCATGCTTCTTTCCAGGTTGGAAAAATGGCAAAAAATGATGCAGACGCTATCTGACAGCTCACGTTATCAACTGGCTGAAACTGACCGGGATGACTACCTGCAACTGACAGAAGACACAATTTTCAGTTTTTTCGAAAACCCACATACATCTCCCCTCCTTCATGCAGACCCAACCGGTGAACGTGCTCTTAAAACTGCCGAGGCAATACGAAAAAACCTCCGTCTGCTCTACAAAAGCGGTAAAATATCAAAGAGCGAAGGATTCGAACAAGTAGAATCGATCAAGAGCAAACTGCGCAGTTCTATTCATGAACCGGAAATTTTACAGGAACTGTATCGTGGATAACCGGCTCTGAATACGCACATAAAATTTTGAATTAACATCAAAAACTTGACCTTCGTCATGTTTACATTCTCCTGATAACGGCATGATCACACCATGGAAGCGATGACCAGAGAACAAAAAAAAGATATCAGACTGCTGGGGAAATTTGTTGAGGTCTACTGCCGGGGTAAACACTCAGAAGAACACAAAATTTCCATGGATCTTCCTGGAGATCTCGGTAAGCGGGTTATTTGTTCTGAATGCAGTCTGTTTCTGAAATACGCCATAAGTCGACGACTCAAATGCCCCCTGGAAGCTGATAAACCGACATGCAAACACTGCAAGATTCATTGTTACGGAAAAGAGGAACGGGAGCAGGTACGTCAGATTATGTCGTATGCAGGACGAAGAATCATGATGCAAGGACGACTCGATTATCTATGGCACTATTTTTTTTAAACCAGTTCAAAAAAGGGAGAATTACCAATGTTGAGAAAAATCGTAAAAATTGATCCTGAAAAATGTAACGGCTGCGGTGACTGTGTCCCATCATGCGCTGAAGGGGCTATCAAACTGATTAACGGCAAAGCGGTACTTTCCGCTGACAACCTGTGTGACGGCCTGGGAGCCTGTCTAGGTGAATGCCCCATGGGAGCAATTACCATCGAAGAACGTGAAGCTGATGAATTCGATGAAGCTGCCGTTGAAAAACATCTGGCAAGCCAGGGCAAAGCAGTGCCGCACCATGCTCCTCCTGTAGCACCGGCACATCATCACCACGGCGGTGGCGGATGCCCCGGTTCCCGTGCCATGAGTTTTGCACGACCGCAGGAAACAACCGCAACACCAGCAGCTGCCAGCGTTCAAAGCCAACTCGGGCAGTGGCCGGTACAACTCAGCCTTGTTTCCACAACCGCCCCCTATTTCCAAGGTGCAGACCTGCTCATTACCGCTGATTGCGTGCCATTCGCATACGCCGGATATCACAACGATTTTCTGAAAGGGAAAGCCGTTGTCGTAGGATGCCCAAAACTGGATGACAATCAGTTTTATGCACAAAAACTGACAGAGCTGTTCAGCCGTTCTGACATCAAGAGTATCACTGTATTGAAGATGGAAGTTCCATGCTGCGGCGGTATCGCTATGGCAGCACAACAAGCGTTGGCAGCCTGCGGCAAGAATATTCCGCTTAAAGTAGTTACCATTGGGATTAAGTGAGATATAAAAGGTTAGTCGACAATTGAGATGAGATATGCTTGAAGGGGAGATATTTTTTGTCTCCCCTTTTTCGCACCCGTTATACTACTTCCAAATCAGAGTTAGATTCAAGGCGGCAAGGAGGGAGCGACACAGACGTAGTAAAAACTACGTTGAGGAGCAGACGACGAAGCCAACAAAGAAGATGCTTTGATTTGGAAGTGGCTATTGCCCGTAATCTTTTGCAGAGAGAAAAAGAACCATGGTAAGCAACAGACCGGCAACCGGAAACAGGAATGCTGCATGAAAAGCTTGTGAAGAGATATGATTGCCGCTTGAAGGATATCGGGAAATTATAATCCCCATAATCTGTTGAGTTACCGCCGCCCCCATAAGAACAAAAAAATTAAGGGATGTGAGGGCCGTGCCAACTATTTCAACCGGGAACATGGAGCGGATAATCGGATATATCATGACGCCGCTTGACACAGCCAATCCGATAACAAAAAAGCTGATCGCAAGCAGCGGCACACCAAGCATATCCGCAGGTCCCAGAAAGAGAACTCCGCACAGCGCCAGAATCAGCTGCCCTGCCAGTAAGGTTTTTTTATATGAATGGAAAACCGTCCTGGCAATTTTATCAATTACAGTGCTGCCGATAATAAAACCGATTGAAGTAAACATGAGCATCTGTCCGGTTGTAGTACGGTTCAGATGTTTTACCTCCATAAGGTATGGACCACCCCATAAACCTTGCAAAGCGAGATAATTTCCGTACCAGAAAAATGAGATCACACCGAGCAGTAAAAAATCCCGATTACTGAAAATTCCTAGCCATGCAGCCATTATCCCCTCTTTTTTCCGAGTATCACCAGTATGGCTGGAGGTTTCAGCCTGCAGCGGCGGATAATCCAGCACAACTATAAACACGAGCAGGAAAGCGACAATCTGCAATGCGCCTGTCACCAGAAACGAGTTGCGCCAACCGACCAGGGAAACGGCCAATGCCAGCGGCGCTGTGGCAGCAAGATTTCCCATGTTGCCGATTGCAACCATAAAACCGGAGACGCGGCCAAACTCCTGCTTGCTGTACCAATGACTGAACACGGTAAAAGTTGCCATGAGGACACTGGCAGTTCCGATGCCGATCAGAATCCGGGCAGCCATAGCCATGGCAAGGGAGTGTGACTGGGAAAAAAGGATTGCGCCTGCCGCAGTCAGAACACCGCTGCCGGATATGACCAGACGACTGCCAAGACGATCTATCATCGGTCCAAGCGGCAGTTGCGCCACTGCATAGACATAGAAAAGTATTCCTGACAAAGCTCCAAGTTGTTGCGGGGTCAGTCCAAGCTCACGGGAAATGTCTCCGGCAACAACCGCAAGAGAAACCCTGTAGAAATAAACAAGAATATACATGAGCGCGAGAACTAAAAAAATAGTCGTGCGTTTTCGTTGGATATTTTTTTTCACGATAATAGGATGGTAAACATCGGGTTAAAATTCGATGTTCGGACGAATAACCGCCACAACACTCTGAAAATTGTTGTCACGCAGAGATCCATTGTACTGTGCCGGATCACCCCAGATAACCCCCAAATCAAGCTTCAGAGCCAGATGCCATCGTGAAAGGGGAATTTTTTTCCCGACTGTGTACTCCTGGCGGAGCGGCCTGCCATCCTTGACAGAGAAATCCCAGCGAAAATCGATGGAACTGTTTTCAAGGAAACTCAGGAAGTTGGCACTGAAATCAAGGTTACTGCGTCTGAAGCCGAGGTAGACTGAATTTGCAATATTCTCATTTTCATGAACCTTTGCCCCGACCCGGAAACTCCAGCTCAATTTGTCATCCTTGAATACCCGATCCCCTTTCAACTTCCACTCTGCCTCAAGGCTGTGATCCGGAATCAGGACGTTGCGTTTGATATGCTGGTTGGAATAGCTGAAAAGATACCCCATATAACCTTTGTTTGAGCATACTTTTTCCTCACCCGGCTTGACAAAACTGATCATATCACCAAAAAAAACTGAAAATGCATAAGGCTCCTGAAAACCTGCCGTCACCGCTTCCAGAAGATTAAGGTTGCCGCTCCCCACATTAAAAGCACGATAAAAATCAGGGGTATACTGCTTTGCACCGACTCCGAGCAGAGGCATGGGAAATACTGCTGCTTCAATCAGCATGAAACGGGGAACAAGGGAATTTTTGAACAGCTTCCCATAGATTGCCAGCTCGTTTTTCCCCGTTTCTTCCGGAATCGGTTCATTAGTGAGTGGTATACTGTAGGAAATATTACTGTAATAGGGATCCAGCTCATAACCAAACTCTGCTTCAGCCTGCTTGGTTGCAGGGAGTAGACATTGTGGGGCTGCAGGTTGCGCTAATGTTGTTGCAGGAGTAGTAACAACGGCAGGTTGTACCGATTCTTCAGCAAAGGCAGCGGTTACTGATATGAGTACAAGCAAAGAAAAAATGAAGGATATCTGTTTCATAATCGTTCTTTGACCAACCTCTTTTTGGATATTTTGCCAACGCCATTATATGGTTGCGTCAGCAGAGTTTTAAACAGTTCAACCCGATAACCAGCATGTTGCGCCAGCCGACACTGGGCCATATATTCTTTTTTGAACGTGGTCAGAAGAGTCGCAGTAATTTTTTTACCGGAAATTATTCGTGACACAAAACCGTACCATGCCAGCAACTCCTCAAATCGTTCCTTGTTGAACCAGACCGTTCCGCCGCTGCTATGAACCAGCAGGTATGTACGGACAGCATCATTGCTGAACCAGGTTTCAATGGGCAACGGTGATATAGCGCAAACAGCTTCCACAAGAGAGGCAGAGCGGGGTGCCATTTCTTCTGTCATCTGGAAGCGCAGTGTGTAATCAAGTCCAAGTGCAGTCATGCTCCCTGCAGTTGCCCCATGCATCAGCATTGAAGCAAAAAGAATACGAATACCATCTGTTGAGGCAAATGAAGATTCAAGAGGCTCGCCAAAATGTTTGAGCAACAGCTCATGCCACGGTTCCACTATTTCCGAAGTCAACTCCATGACTTTTCTGAAGGTATCGTTCACAGCCGGATAACGCAACTGCTTCAGTTCATCCTCCAGGTTTGTCACCCCTCGACCATTCAATGCAGAACAGAATGCGCCCCAGCTGATTTCATCCCCTTCATTATCCCTTAATGCGCGGAAGTTACTGAAAATATGAAATTCATATTCCCCCAGTTCTGCATAAAGTCCACGTTGGGACAATTCCATGCTGCTCCTGATATATTCCAGACCACGGGTATGATCGTGAAACGCATAATACAGGTTAGCGTCACACTCTATGCCGAGCGCATGCGACAAAGTGACCGTACCAGTTTCAGGATTGTCGCCAGATGAGATAGCAATTGGGGATGACTCTCTTATCCAGCCGGCAGTTTTTCCATGTCTGTTGTTGAATAGCACAAGCGCCCGCTCATCCTGAAATCTGTTTGAATAGGCGTATACATTTTCATCAACTCCAACGTCGGTCATGAAATCGTAGAGCGCAAAATTGGCAGCGCCAGAAAACAGGGCACGCTTGCGCAGAATCGGGAAAATCCACATTTCATGCCCCTGAATCAAGCCATGATCAAGCGGTTCATCCCAATATGCACGCTTGTACTCCATGCCATACTTTTCACGGTATCCTTCTATCTGTCCATGACCAAACATCGGGAGACCGGGCATGGTTGTGAGAAGGAGGCATGAGCCAAAATATTTCCCCTCGGAGCCGAACTGTTCCAGTGCTGTTTTTTCATCCGGGTTGTTCATAAAGTTGACGAAGCGCTGCAGAACTTCAGGATTAAAAGCAAGGACGTTTTTCACCGTCTGGCGATATTTGGCATTTTCTTCTTTCATCAGCATATTCATGAAAGCGCTGTTGTAAACCCGATGCATTCCGAGGGTTCTGACAAAATAACCTTCCATGAGCCAGAATGCTTCTGCCAGAAGCAGCGTGCCGGGCACTTCCAGGGCGACCCGGTCAACCACTTCACGCCAGAATTCAACCGGGAACATGGCATCAAACTCATCACGATTCATGCCATGTTCAGAACGGGATGGAATCCCCCCGCCGAGTCCACGAATCGGATACCAAAGGCGTTGGTAATGTTTTTTTGCCAAGGTCATGGCGGCATCAAAACGGATAATAGGGAAGTTTCGCGCCACATGAAGAATGGTCTGAATTACCGCCTCCCGGACTTCAGGAAGCAGGTAGTTTAGTTGTGCCGTATCATTCCAGGGAATCGTGGTTCCATCGTTTCCATGGTATAGATAACGGGTACGCCCGGTTGAACGCTCTATCATTCGGAAGACAACCGCCGCATCACTCTTTGTCCAGTAACCGTCTTCCAGTTGAATGACCGCATCGCCGGAACGGGAAAGATCCTCACCAGTAAATTTATATGTGGGAAAAGGTGGATAATCGGTCTGAACAAACCAGTCCGGATGATGCAGAACCCAGCGGGAATAAATACCTGTGTGGTTGGGAACCATGTCACTGGCAAGACGTATGCCGTGGCGTAACGCACGCTCTCGCAGGTTGGCAAGCGCGTCCCATCCGCCAAGATCAGCGGCAATTTCGTAGTCATAAAGTGAGTAGGCAGAGGCAATCGCATCATGATTACCGCACAATTCTTTAATCCTTTGTGACGCTGGTGACCGTTCCCAAACGCCGATCAGCCATAACCCGGAGAATCCACGGCGTGCCATGGCAGCTAGTTCAGCTTCCGGTATCTGGTCAAGTTGCGTTATGGGGTATGCATACTGTCGTGAAAGCTGATCAAGCCAGACATATACCATCTTTGCCATCAGCACCAGATGGGGCATCCAGTCAGCATCCGCAGAAAATGCTTCATGCTCCGGATAATCGTAACCGCCGAATACTGATGCACCGGAATGATGCCCAAAAGCGGCGCTCCCCGTGCCAAACTCCATCACCGGTGGAGCAGGCGGTTCGCCCCCCCCCATATCCCACCCATGCGCTTCTTCCTGCAGCACATCAAAAGCATACTCCACATTTCCAAGAAGCTCCGGCGGGAGTATTTTGCCCCACTGGGTGCGGACAAAGTCGAGCTGTCCCGAAAGCGAATTTGGGTTGTTGGAAATCGGCATACGAAGCGCCGCCATCAAGGTTGCAGAAATACCTGGCAGCAGTTCTCCATGTTCCAACGCTGCTTCAATATTTGAAATAAGTACGGTGTATAGAGGCGCTGTGACAACAAGCTGCGAATCATCCAGCAATTCCCGAAAAGAATCGAGCGAACGGTTTTCTGATGCCAGGCGGAGCAACAACAATTCTCGCAGAAGGATGTGATGATGCAACCTGTTTCCAGCTTCAAAACTAAAACGATCGGGGGAGGAAGGATCAGTCGGCGGAAACAAGGTCATGAATGTTTCCAGCGTTGCTGTCACCTCATGAGAAAACGGGTTACATCCAACAGTTTGCAACCCTTCAACAAGAATATCAGGCTCCCTTCGGAAAGACGCCGTATCGATCAAATGGCGAAAAACTGTCAGAAGTGCAGCATACGTCAATAGTTCACCCCCGGAAACCATTGTCGAATCGACCGGTCTGCGGGAGTTAAGTTGAGTTGCCAGGTGGCGATAAAAAAATAGCTCGGGAATCCCTTTATGGGAAACCAGGCGTGCGCATGAAGAAAGATCAAAATGCTGCCAGTGGGAAGAATTTATCTGAATGATGTGGGAAAAATAGGAATTTGCTGTGACAGGTGCGTTCATTTTCATCAGCCCTTCATTGTCGAACAACGAAAGTGGTCCTGCTCCGCATCATCTAAAGATAACAGGAGCAGGAGAGGTAATTTTGCTACTTTTTTTTCTTTTTAGATTTTGCAGAACTTTTTTTAGATTTTGAGCTTTTTTTAGCCTTGCTCACTTTTCCCTTTTTCTTTTTCACAATTTTATGTGGCGCAGGATCAAAGTCATCCCGGATGTTGTTCAGAAGA
>Ga0172367_10001823_pt1 | contig 30160 bp, 39 predicted proteins | sample Lak10m_FD_114542 | JGI IMG/M metagenome (GOLD analysis project Ga0172367, IMG submission 114542) | Freshwater microbial communities from Kabuno Bay, South-Kivu, Congo - kab_022012_10m | ecosystem: Environmental > Aquatic > Freshwater > Lake | place: Democratic Republic of the Congo: South-Kivu...
ATTACTTAACAATAAAGAGATCGCACATTTCCTTCTCAGCCTTATCGATTATTATACATCGGTTAAAGATATAGAGATGCCGGGCGACGAAGTAAATGAAGCAATAACCTATGTGGTAATTGAAAAAAACAAAAAAAAATTTGATCTATTACGGATGAAAAAGAAATTCAAAGATCGAATAGAAAGTGCTGTGAGTAGAGATTTAAAAAAATACAAGATGGAAGTACAAAAAGTGCTTAAGGCTAGGCGCGAGCAATATTATGAACTAGTACATGGCAACATAGATTATTTTATTGATACCCTAGGCGAAGAAAATATATTAAATCTTTACAAAAATAATGCTAAACAAAATTTTGTTAAAAGTGTTGGATTAAAAATTGACCCCAGCGGAATTTTAATAAGAAGGCAACATTTTACAGATTATTCGGATGACTGTTTAATTAGAAATACCGTTGGTAACGAAAAATTGCTATTAGAAAAAATAGATAAAAAATATCCTTTTTGGTTTATTGACAGCGGGTACACAAATTTCATAGAACCAAATAAAAAATGGCACAGAATAGCTAGAAATCATCTACATAATAGTGCGCAGTTTGCAGCACCTGTTGATAGATTAGGTAATTTTACTAAGTTTCCTAGACAATGGAGAGCCGGCGGCGATAAAATTTTAATAATCGAACCGGGTCCATTTGCTGCTGGTATTTTTAAGGTAGATTTGTCAACTTGGAGATATAATGTTGAGGCGGAACTAAGACAATATACAGATAAACCTATTGTTTTTAGAGAAAAAATTAACAAAAAAACAAGATCTAATCTATACGAAGAATTATGCAACGACGATTTTTATTGTGTAATTAATATCAATTCAAATGCAGCTACAGAAGCAATATGGGCAGGCATTCCTGTTATAACTTTAGATAAACATATTACAAATTCTGTTTCACGCAATAAAATCAGTGACATCAATAATTTATACAGACCAAATTTAGCTAACTGGTTATGTATGCTGAGTTATAGTCAATTTACCTATGACGAACTTATTTCCGGCACGGCTTTAACTTTATATAATCAATATCATGTCTAAATTAACTGCGGTCGCATATTATGGAGGAATTCCATCTAAAAATAATAATCCAGAAAAACCGTTAATACTGGATAACTTTTGTCAAGGAGTAATCGCTTCGGGAGATACCGCTATCGCTCATCGGACAATGACCGTGATTCCCTGCGATGTTGCTCTAATACAAGGATTTGTACACGACGATGGTAAAAGATTACCTCATCTTATACTAAGACAACAAGCTATAGATCTACAAAGAAAAAATAATAAAAAAAGCCTTATCGTAGACAGTAATTTATTCTTGTACGCAGATCCTGGGAATTCTAAAAGATATTTAAGATACAGTTTTGACGGTGTTTTTCCTACTACTGGATTTTATTTTGATAAAGATGTAAATCCTTTGAGATGGCAAAAAATTTCTCAAGACTTGAACTTAAATTTAAAACCTTATAGATCTAGCGGAGACCATATTTTAATTTGTCTTCAAAGAAACGGTGGTTGGAGTATGCGTGGATTATCTGTGATGGATTGGCTCAATGAAACCATCGTAAAAATAAGACAATATTCTAGAAAAAGACCGATTATAGTTAGATCACATCCGGGCGATAAAAAAATTAAAAGATTTTTAACAATAAATCACAAAAATGTTAGACTGAGTACCAACGAAAAGTTAATCGACGACCTTAGAGGTGCTTGGGCATCAGTGGTGTATAACAGCAGTCCTAGTGTGGCTAGCATAATAGAAGGTGTTCCTACATTTTTAACTGATCCTTATCCTCAACACAGTCAAAGCTTCGAAGTAGCCAATATTGATTTAAGTAAATTAGAAGATCCTGAGTTAAAAGAAAGACAATATTGGATAGAAAAACTTTCAATGTGTCATTGGAACTTTGAAGAATTGAAATCTGGCGAGGCATGGTCTTTTTTTAGACAATATACTACCTAAACTGTTGCCAGTAAGGCTCAGTTCTTTTAACAACTAAATCTTCTCTCTTGCTCTTACCTAATTTTTTTCTAGAACCTTTTAAATGATCTAGGTAAGCGCCCCATTCGGAATTAATTAACGGATGACCTTCACCGGTTATTAAGCCAGCACTCCAATCTAGTTGTTTTAGAAAAGGAAATTTTATTCTTACAGCATCAAATACAAAACTATCGTGCCATTCGTCTAGTAAAAAAATACCATTTTCTGCTCGATCATACATTCTTTGAAACTCAAATAAAAAATTTCTAGTTTGTTCGGTCTTAAGATTCAATGAATACAAACCGCACTCTGAAAATTTGCCTTTTCTCCCCAAAAAACACAAATCTTTGTCGGTAGGACAAAATTTTATAAGCTGTTCCATAGTAATAGGACTGTGGCAATAGGTATCGGCATCCATCCAAATCAAAATATCCGAATCTGTTTGTCTGGCACAGTGAAATATAGTATAAACTTTGTGGGCGAACCTAACGGCATCCCATTTAAAACCTTTACCAGCATCTCTTCTTCTAGATCTTATCGGGTCTTGACTGACATCCCCATTGGCCTTAGGCACACCCTTCCATTTATTTTTAAATGTTGTTAACTCTTGAACGCTGTCTAGATTAACTAGTGTGATCCTTGAGTGATCGTTGACTATAGGATTGCATTTTTCGGGATACACATACAATTTTACCTCCGAAGGCCAGGTCTTACAGAAACTGTCAATCATACGTTGACCATAAATTTTTAAACCTTCTTCGTGAAAGGTAGTTACTACTGATATTTTCAAGGGGCTAATTTCCATATTTGTTTTCCGTCAGATATTTCTACACATTTGTATCCAATTAATCCAATTGGTCGAGATTCTTCCTTGCCAAGATACTCTTCTCCTTGGATATAGATAGGAGGATTGAATCTAGTTAAAATGTGCTTTAACGATTCTAAAGATCCGATATATTTTCGATCAACTAATACTAAGTCTATTTCTGGATAGATAGTTATATTTTCAAAATTTTCTCTATAAATTAAATTGCGTTTTTTTAATGCACCAAAGGTAGAAGTTAGGACAAATATATTATCTGCCTCTTCTAATAATTGATCCATATGACCAAATCCTGTGCCTAAAACAGCTATGTTCCTTAGATTTTTTAGACCAGATTTTTTTAATCTTTTAATAAATTTTGCCATGGTTGCGAATTAAATACTACTATATTTATTTTTAATCATGAAGCTTAAACTTTATAGAGAATTTGGAGCTCTAAACAGCGAACCTATTTTTAATGCTGTGGAAACAGGCATTAGGAAGATAGGTTGGCAATCTTGTGTCTCCGGAGAAGACATTCCTGTTATCTGGTCAGTGCTATGGGGCGGTAGAATGAGAAACAATAAACTCGTTTATGAGCAAGCTCGACTAAAAAATAAACCTGTACTGATAGTAGAAGTAGGAAATCTCAAAAGAAACGAAACATGGAGGATTTCTTTAAATCATATTAATGGTTTAGGAGAATTTGCTAACGAAATAAATTTAGATAATTCAAGGCCGTCTAAATTAGGTATTCATTTAAAAGATTTTAATAAAGATCGCAAAGATAAAATTTTAATCGCAACACAACATAAACTTAGTTTGCAATGGCAGGGTCAAAAGTCTATGGAAGACTGGGCCGAGGACACTGTAAAACAAATAAGACAATTTTCAGATAGGCCTATAATGATAAGACCACATCCTAGATCTCCATTTGTTAGAAATATTGCAGGTGCTGAAATAGAATCACCGAAAAAATTAAAAGATACATATGATGATTTTGATATCGACTATGATTATCACTGCGTTGTTAATTTTAATAGTGGCCCGGCAGTTCAAGCTGCGATCAATGGTACTCCAATTATTTGCGATCCTACCAGCCTAGCATTTCCTGTCAGTGATAAAATTTCAAATATTGAAAAAATAATACTGCCCGATCGTGAAAATTGGTTTTTAAAGTTATGCCACACAGAATGGACTGTTGATGAGATATCTAAAGGAATTCCTTTCGCCAGATTAAAAGAAAAATTTGATTTTTTATGATAGTTCATGCTATAATATTAATATGTTAAAGTATGATTTCTTCGAAGATATCTTTTTAGATCTTTTTCCTGTGAGCACATCTCGAGGATTTCCTCTGCAGCCTCAAGATCGATCTGCTATTCTAAATTTTTATGAAATTATTTCTGCTAACAATGCGCTAACTGAAAATCAATCTAGATATATTTTAAAAATATTAGACAAATATAAAATCATCTCAGAAAAATTTGGATTAAGTTACAAAGACAGCCTCGAAACAGCTAGATGGAAACAGCCTTTTAGAGTTATCGATTACACTAAAAAAATTAGTGTAGAAAAAGACGAAGATAATCATATCTGGATCATTGCCAAATTTCCATATTCCCTAAAATCTAAATTTGAAACTGAATTTTTGATAGGTGTATCGGATTCAAAATGGGATGCTGACAGAAAAGTTAGAAAAATTCCGTTCTATAGTGTTAACATAATTTCTTTTTATAATTTTTGTAAAGATAACGATTTTGAAATCGACGAGAGCTTTCTTTCAGCTATCGGAGAAGTGGAAGAAATATGGAACAGGTCTGACGAGATTGAACAATTTTGTTTCGTTGAAAATGACGAGGTCCGGCTATCGAATGTCGACGATGATATTTTAGATTACTGGCGATCAAACAGGCAAGGTCAAATAACCAATGATCTAATTTTAGCGAAATCTATGGGATACCTGCTGAAACAGCCGTCTAAAAATCCAACTGTTGCAGAAATTATTGCATCTTCAAAAGAAAATATTTTTTGGATATCGGATTTTAATAAATTTTTCTCTGTCACTAATAGCATCACAGGAAAAATTTGTATTTTGGTTGATCGGGTTTCATCTCGACGAGATTTTTTAGAAGATTTTGTTAAATCAGCAGATGAAAATGGAGTTAGGAGAGAAGAAATTAAGGTCTGTCATAGAGAGTCGAATCAAGGAAATTCAGAATTTAATGACTGGGTTAAAGAAAACTCATTAGGGGGCAAAGTTGTTGATGGAAAGTATTTGATTTTTAATCATAAACCTAGCAAATGGTTGTTTCAACAAGAAAATTCAGTTAAAATTATAGCTACTAATGGTCTATATACAGACACTTCACCGTTTGTTAGAGATTGGATAAATCACCATCCTTGTGTTTTTTATATCGGACCAGTTAAACCTACTTTACAGAGGGAAAAAAAGATTGTCGATTTGTAAATTAATCATCAAGGATGAAGTCAACATCAAAGTCGAAGGTCTTAGTGTTGAAACTAGACGAAAAATTGTCAATAAATTAAAGTTCGATCTTCCCTATGCTCGTCATATGCCTGCATATAAGTTAGGCAGATGGGACGGAACTAAAACATACTTCGGTATCGGTGGAACTGGATACCTTGCACATTTAGATGTAATACTGCCTATTGTCGAAGATGCCGGTTACGACATAGAAGTCGAAGATCACCGTGAACATAAGTCACTGAGTTTCACTGAAATAAACGAAAACTATTGGGCAGATAAAGGCAAGACCTGGCCTAAAGGTCATCCTCAAGCAGGCCAACCTATCGTCCTTAGAGATTATCAATATGAAGTTATAAACAGATTTACAGAAAATCCTCAAAGCCTACAAGAAGTAGCTACGGGTGCCGGTAAAACAATTACTACAGCTACATTAAGTCATTTATGCGAACCTTATGGCAGAACGATGGTTATTGTTCCTAATAAAAGTCTTGTTGTTCAAACTGAAGAAGACTACAAAAATTTAGGACTCGACGTCGGTGTATACTTTGGTGATAGGAAAGAACTTAATCGTACGCATACCATTTGTACTTGGCAAAGTCTTAACATATTAGAGAAAAAAAGCTATGATGACGATACTCTTTCTTTGGCTGAATTCTGTGAAGGTGTTGTTGCAATCATCGTCGATGAGGTTCATCAGGCCAAGGCAGATGTATTGACAAGATTGTTGACACAGAACTTTCGCAACTGCGCTATTCGTTGGGGACTCACTGGTACCATACCTAAAGAAAAATGGGAATTTCAAGGACTTCTTGCCAGTATCGGACCTGTGACAGGACAAGTAACTGCGCACGATCTACAGCAAAAAGATGTTCTTGCCCAACTGGATATTCAGATATTACAAACCAACGATGTAGAAGTTTTTAGAAATTTTCAGGAAGAATATTCTTGGTTGGTTACAGATTCTAAAAGATTAGAGTGGATATCTAGAAAAATAAAAGAGTTTTCTCTTACAGGAAACACCCTTGTTTTAGTCAACAGAATTGACACAGGAAATAAAATTATTGAAAAAATACCAGATGCAGTTTTTATTTCTGGTGCTGTAAAATTAGACGATCGAAAAGAAGAATACGATGAAATTAAAACTAGTAATGATAAGATTATTGTGGCGACTTATGGTGTGGCCGCTGTGGGTATTAATATTCCAAGGATTTTTAATCTGGTTCTTATTGAGCCCGGAAAGAGCTTTGTCCGCGTTATCCAAAGCATTGGACGAGGCATTAGACGAGCAGAAGACAAAGATTTCGTCCAGATCTGGGATATAACGTCAACTTGCAAGTATGCCAAGCGGCACCTTACAGAACGTAAAAAATATTACAAGGAAGCAAAATATCCTTTTACAATTACCAAGGTAACAATATGAAAATTTTAACACTAAACAACAGATCTTTTGATCTCAATGAACTACCGGAAGAAATCGACGAGGATATTCGATTCAGTGTGCTGGATAATAGTAATCCACACGAACCAGATTTCTTTTTTATGCCTTTGATTTTCTTAGAATCTTTCAACAGTCCTGCGATTCTACTTAACGTTGGAGGTTACGAAGTACAGATGCCCCTTGATTGGTGTATGATAGTCGGAGACAAAGACAGCGGATTGGACCCTGAGGTTTTGCCGTTGACCAGCCTTAACGAAAGAGGATTTGATGCTTTTGTTTTCAATCCAGTTAAAGGATTCAAACCTGAGTATATGCCAATAGAGATCGTTAACATTTACCAGGATGTCAAATGGTATTTTCCTAAAATGAAGAATGGACAGTTGCTTACGGTCCCGCTACATGATGATGTAAATCCTCCTTGCATTTACTTTGTTAAAGAAGTTTCTAGACAATGCGAAGTTTTACAATTACATAAAGTTTTATAATGCCAATGGATAGTCTTATGTGGCAGGAAAGCGCCGACCAAGCATTCAAAAGACGATGCATAGGCTGGGAACTGAAATTTAGCCTATGGCCAAGACGTTGTTATTATACAGGAAAAATGCTTTGGTTTAAATCGGCCTATATGGGAACATCTATGTTAACAGGTCCGGGAGAACCTGTATTTGATTATAGGTGGTGCGAAAAAAATGAGTATCTATTTTTAAAAATTAAAGGAATAATATGAGTTGGCCAGTTAGTGTAACACAATTCCCAAACGGAGGATTTGATTGGTCAATGTACGAAAAAGATTTTTTGTATACGCCAGACGGTAATAGAGAAATTCCCGATCATCATTGTAAACAAACATTTGTAAAAAGTTTACCATACATCAACTCTTTTAGAAATTCAATAGATATTGGATGTAGAGACGGCGAATACACACGGTATCTCCATAAGTATTTTAATCACGTTTATTGTTTTGATTATAGAAAACGTAAATTATTCAATAAAAATGTAGACCTCACAAAAGTAAGCCATTTTCAATGTGCGTTGGGAGATCGCAACGAAGAAAGTTTAGTTTCCGGTGCTGGTAGTTTATTATCTCAGAGTGTTCCAAAAGATCAATGGATAAAAATACAACTTTATACTTTAGATCAGTTTGAGTTTGAAAATATTGATTATATAAAAATAGATGTAGACGGATTTGAATTAAAGGTATTACAAGGTGCTATAAATACCATTGAAAAATTTAGTCCTATTCTTGTATTAGAACAAGAAAACAATGATACTGAAGCTTTGGAATTTTGCAAAGGCTTAGGTTACAGTATAGCTGATTGGGACGATCAGCATCGCAACGTAATAATGAGGAAACTATGATAGCAGGAAAAGTATGGGGACAAACAGAACTTCTCGAAGCCAACGGCGTTTTAGAATTTCATCGCATTGATATCAAAAAAGGTGGAGTGTGTAGTAAACACAAACACAAGTTCAAATGGAATGGATTCTTCGTAGAAAAAGGGGCTTTGATAATCCGTGTGTGGAAAAATAATTATGATCTAGTAGACGAAACTGTTCTGATGGACGGTATGTACACTAAGGTCGCACCTGGAGAATTTCATCAATTTGAAGCTTTAGAAGATACCGTGGCTTTTGAATTGTATTGGGCAGAATTTGATCACGAAGATATCGAAAGAGAAACAGTGGGATTTTCTAAATGAAAGAGCGAAAGATATTTGTCTTTTGCGACGGCGGTCTCGGAAATAGATTAAATTCTTTAATCGGTGGATTGGTTATTGCTGAATCTTACAATCTTAAACCTATAATTTGTTGGCCTGAAAATAACTGGTGCGGATGTTCTTTTGAGGATTTATTTGACAATCAGTTTGACACAATTAAAGAAGATGTTTTTTATTTCTTTAAAGAAGAATCGGAAAATTTATTCTTATCGATAACCGATAACGGTATCAAACTAAAAAATTATTTAGAGCCAAACGATCACGGATTCGAATCTATCAAACAAATAAATTCTGATGTGATATATTATCATAATAAAATTCCTAAAAATTTGAATCAAGATAAAGTAAAAAAATTTGTAAGTTTTCTAAAAGTCAAAGAAAGTATCTTAAAAATAGTTCGTAGATTCATCAAAGAAAACGCTATCGATAAACGTACGAAAGGTATACATATTAGAAAAACTGATTCTTCTAATCAATTAGATAGCCATCAATTATTTGAAAATATCAAAAACGATAGAAATACCAGATATTTTGTATGTTCAGATGATGAAGAAACTGAAGATATGTTTTCTAAACTTAATAATGTATCTGTATTTAAAAAAACCAGTTATGTTCAAAAGCTCAACGACGGGGAGTGGAGACAGCCTACTAAAGATACTAGTGGTAGAATTTTTGACTTCAATATCGATAGGCCCAAACAATCAGTCATTGAAGCTTTTGTAGATCTGTTAATTTTGTCAAAAACAAATATTTCTGTTAAAAATAAAAGTACTTTTTTAAGTTGGGCTCATTTGTATTCAAGCTCTAATTTTTAATGGAATAAATACCCTGTTAACGAGGAAAAGTTATGAAAAAAATTCTAGTATGCGGCGCCGGTGGATTTATAGGTTCCCACTTAGTCACTGATTTAAAGAAAAAAGGGTACTATGTAATAGGTGCCGATCTTAAATTTCCCGAATATAGTAAAACTGATGCGGACGAGTTTCATCTAATGGATCTTCGTAATCAAAAAAATGTAGAAAATCTTCTTAACAATGATATTTACGAAATTTATCAACTTGCTGCCGATATGGGAGGAGCAGGGTATATCTTCACCGGGGAAAATGACGCAGACATAATGCATAATTCTGCTATGATAAATCTTAACATAGCACACGAAATGGTTAAAAAAGGCATTAAGAGGATTTTTTACAGTTCAAGTGCCTGTATGTATCCCGCGTATAATCAAGAAGATCCTGATAATCCATTGTTAAGTGAAGATAGTGCATATCCTGCTGCTCCAGACAGCGAATACGGTTGGGAAAAGTTATTCAGTGAAAGATTGTTTATGAATTTTGCTAAAAATTATAATATAAGAGCTAGGATAGCAAGATTTCATAACATCTTTGGACCATTGGGTTCATGGAATAATGGAAAAGAAAAAGCCCCTGCTGCATTATGTAGAAAAGTAGCGATGTGCGAAGACGGCGGCACTATTGAGGTATGGGGGCCAGGTAATCAAACAAGAAGTTTTCTTTATATAGATGAATGCATCGAAGGTATCCATAGAATAATGGACAGCGATTGTGAATTTCCTTTAAATCTTGGCAGCGAAAGAATGATTAGTATTAATAATTTAGTATTTTTAATCGCCAAAGAAGTTGGTAAAGATGTCTATATTAAAAACGTACCAGGACCTATGGGAGTAATGGGAAGAAATAGTCATAACAAACTTATCGAAGAGACGATTGGCTGGCGTCCTGGGGAAGATCTAGAAACTGGTATTAAAAATACCTATAACTGGATACAAGAACAAATTAAAATGGAGAAAAAATGAAAGTTGGAATTATAGGCTACGGTTGGATAGGAAAGGCAACAAAAAAATTATTTCCTGATGCACAAATCTACGATAAATTTATTCCAGAATACAACAAGCCTTTAGAAAATTGCGATATTGCTTTCTTAGCTGTACCTACTCCTTGGGAAGGCGGCAAAGAATTAAATTGTGATGCTGTAGAAGATGCCATTGCTAATTGTGGTTGTGACTTTATAGTTATTCGTTCTGCTACCCAGCCCGGATTTGCAGATAGAATGGTAGCAAAATATAATAAACGAATCGTAGTGCAGCCCGAATATCTAGGAGAAACTCCCAATCATCCGTTTTTACAAATGGACTCTAGACAATTTATGGTATTAGGTGGCGCTCCTGCGGATCGCAGAGCAGTCATAGAATGTTATCAGAAGGCTTATAACGCAAATGTAAGGATTAGACAAGTTACAAGATACGAAGCCGAAATTATCAAATTCAGTGAAAATCGTGCTATCTTCTATAAAGTTATGCAATGCCAAGAACTATATGATGCGTGTGAAGCTGCAGGTGTTGATTATTATACTATTAGAGAAGCAGTGTACGGTGATGATCCTCGTATGAATTTATGGTGGACATTTGTATTCCCTGATAATAGAGGTGCGAATAGTAAATGTATACCAAAAGATGTTTATGCTTGGTGTGCCTGGGTAGAAAGTCTAGGTTTAGATCCTAAAGCAACTAACTCATTATTAGCATATAACGAAGACTTAATTAAAAAGAATAAAGTATGAATCCTTGGGAACAAACAGAAAATTTCGAAGGTGATGTAAAAGTTTATTATGATAATCTGTTAGATCATTTTAAAAAATATAAAAACAAAATATTTGTAGAATCAGGAACCTTTTTAGGTAACGGTTTGAAGTGTGCGTTAGATGCAGGATTTGAAAAATGCTATACGATAGAAATACATCCGCACCTATACGAAAAAGCACAACAAAGATTTGAAAATGAAATCAAAGAATCTAAAGTAGTGTCGTATCTTGGAGATTCAGAAAAATTACTTCCGATGGTTGTTAGGGATCTTACTGCGCCAACTACATTCTGGTTAGATGCACATATTAGTTCGCAATACGGAAAAAAGTTAGCCAAAAATTGTCCTATCATAGAAGAATTAGAAACCATTGGATCTCATCATATTAAAACACATACGTTACTAATTGACGACTTAAACTGTTTTGGAAGACCAGCACACGATAGAATTACATTAGATCAAGTAAAACATAAAATTCTTGAAATAAATCCTAACTATAAATTTGAATTGTTAGATGCTGCCCGACCCCAAAATATCCTAGCAGCCTACATATGAGTGTGATTAATATAGTTACTTTCAAATGGAAAAAACCATCAACAGGTTATAAATTAAAGAATCCTGTAGAGTATTCTGCCGAACACGTAAATTCATTATACAAAGCAGTAGCTAGAAATACTACCTTACCCTTTAAATTTACGTGTGTTACAGACGATGCTTCTGGTATCGATAAAGAAATTAATATTATACATTTATGGGACAAGTACAAAAGTCTAGGGGGTTGCTACAACAGACTTTATATTTTTAGCGAAGAAATAAAAGACATTCTAGGCGAAAGATTTATTTGTATAGATTTAGATTGTGTTATTGTAGATAATATAGACCCTATTCTTCAACGTAATGAAGAATTTGTAATTAATAAATTTGTAAGCAAAGGCGGGCACAATCAAATTTATAATGGTGGTTTGATTTTAATCACAGCTGGTTCTAGAAAAAGTGTTTGGACTGAATTTGATCCAGATAAATCATTAACTATTTTAGATAAGCATAGAAATGAACAAAATTTAGTAGGATCAGATCAAGCTTGGATACAGGTTATATTAGGAAACAACGAAACATTATTTACAGAGCTTGACGGTGTTTATGATTACAATTTTTTGCCTGATCGGAGATTGCCTACAAATGCAAAAATGATTTTCTTTCCCGGAAAAGTAGATCCTTCACAAGAAAAAAATAAGAACGAATGGGTGGCCAAACATTGGGGTTAATATGGGATTAGAAACAAATTATTTAAAATTTATAAACAGTGTAATCGGTCAAGCAAGTGGAAAACAAATGCTTGAGCTTGGAAACCAATCAGTTAATCATAGTAAAAGACCAGAAAAAACAGGCAAAGAATATTTTACTAATAATGGGTTTGATCACATTTCGGTAGACAGAAATGGATTGGACGGTGCTGTAAAAAAAGATCTAAGAAATATATCTGAATTTAGAGAGTATGTAGATTTTTTTGATGTCGTTACAAATTGTGGAGTGACTGAGCACGTAGAACCTCTTGCTAGTCAGCATACAGTTTTTAGAATAATTCACGATAGCCTAAAAGTAGGAGGAATAGCTTTTCATATATTACCTGACTCAGACGAAGTAGAAAATAATCGATGGGGACCTCATTGTAGATTTTGGTATAATGAAAGTTTTTTCAAAAATTTATGTGTTTTAAATAATTACGAACTTTTAAAAATTGATAAAATTGATAGTCTAATTGCAGTAGCATATAAAAAAAGTTCCCCAGTAAAATTTACAGACGATATAGAATCTTTTCAAAAAAATATTGTTGTTATAGGACATAATAAACCATTGTTACACGAAGCTGTATACCCAAACACAATGGTTACTAGAGGAAAAGTTTCTGAGCTTAATAATTGTCTTTACAAAACAACTACCGAAGAGATTGTTGGAGATTATGTAGAATGCGGTACCTACAGAGGCGGCCTAGCTGCATTAATGTTAGATACAATTCTTTATCATAAATCAGATAAAAAATTATGGGTATATGATACATTTCAAGGTATGTCGGAGCCTAGTGATCTAGATATCAGTAACAAAAATGAAATTGCTAAATCAACCTTTGAAGCTTCAAAAAATCAATCAACAGGATATGCAGATTGGTGTAAAGCAACTATAGATATTGTTCAGTCTACTTTAAGTATTGTTAGTCACGAATATGAAAATTACGCTCATCTAATAATAGGCAAAGTTGAAGATACTCTAAAGTATGAAAATAATATACCAAAGAAAATTTCTTTAATGAGATTAGATACTGATTGGTACGAATCAACTAAGATAGAATTAGAAAAATTTTACCACAGATTGTCAGTAGGCGGCATCGTTATTATTGACGATTACAGATTATGGCAAGGACAAAAACTTGCCGTAGATGAATTTTTTGATAAATTAGATAAAGATTCATATCAGTTTGTCGATGGCGACGACGGATCCCTTATTATAACAAAGTTGAAATAAAATGGCAAAAAAGAAAAAATATACAGAAGCACTAGATCCAAATAAACCTCATCTAGGAGGTAATTTTATAGAAGTTAATCCAAGCACTTACTGTCCGTCAGTCTGGTCTTATATTATTAAAAAATATAATATTCAATCTGTTATGGATGTAGGTTCCGGCAGGGGTCATGCTGCAAAATGGTTTTCGGATCAAGGAATCAAAACCACTGCGGTTGATGGTCTAGAAGATAATATTAAAAATGCTGTGTATCCGTCAATACTCTGCGATCTAACAGAAGGATCATATACAACTGCTGTAGATTTAGTTAACTGTATAGAAGTTGTTGAGCATATTGAGGAAAAATATATCAATAACTTGTTAGATACAATTTGTTCTGGTCGATATCTTTTTATGACACACGGTCTTCCGGGACAAGAAGGTCATCATCACGTAAATTGTCAACCAACAGAATATTGGTTAAAACATCTTGCAGACAGAGGATTCAAAGAATTATCAGACGATTCTAGAGAATTACAAAGAATAGCTTCTTCAACTAAAGCGCATCATATCAAAGATACGGGAATGTTGTTTGTAAAGGTCTAATATGTGTGGATTCGGTGTAACATCTAAATCTGGAATTTCTACTGTTAATAAATTCTGCCAACGGCGGGGGCCAGATCTCACTAATACTAAAACTATAAACGGCGTTGAATTCTTACATAATCTTTTACACATCACAGGTGAGGTAACTCCTCAGCCGTTTGTCAAAGGTGATATAGCCTGTACGTTTAACGGCGAAATTTATAATTACAAAGCATTTGGAACATATCGCAGTGACGGTGAATGTCTGATTGATCTTTATCTAGCACAAGGTGATGAATTTGTCAAATCACTCGACGGCGAGTTTGCAATTTGTTTAGTGGATTTTAAAAATAATAAAGTCATCATTGCCACTGATACTTTTGCTTGTAAACCGTTATGGTACGAGTTTAATAGATCTGAATTCTGCGCTGCTTCATACAATAGCCAACTGCAGGGATTGGGATTTAACAACGGTAAAAAATTAAAAGGCAATACTACAGAAATTTATAATCTTCGAACCGGTGAAAAAATATCACAGTATACGAATCGTCAGTTTGACATAAATCAATTCAAAACATCTTTTGACGGATGGATAGAAGCGTTTACTGCTAGTATTAAAAAAAGAACAGCAAACACGTCACATCGTATGTTCTGTGGTATGAGTTCAGGATACGATAGCGGTGCGATTGCCTGTGAATTACAAAAACAAAATGCAAATTTCAAAGCTTACACTATCACAAATAATGAGAATCCAGAAATACTAGCCGCGAGATTACAAAGAATTAAAACTAATGAAGCGTTTTCTTTATCCTCTGAAGAATTCCAAAAATGGAAGCAAGAATTAAATTCTAACTGCGAAAGTTTTAATTATAACGGTTACGATATTAAAGGTGATCAGGCGTCAATGGGCTTATCGGCAATCTGTAATAGAGCTAGATTAGATAACAGAAGAATCTATTTTTCAGGGCAAGGCGCGGACGAAATTATCAGTGACTATGGATTCGGTGGTAGAAAAATTTACAAACATAGCGGATTTGGCGGAATGTTTCCAGAAGACTTGAACGGTTTTTGGCCATGGCATAGCTTTTATGATGGCACACAAGTTCAGTATCTTAACAAAGAAGAATACGTTGCCGGACATTTTGGTATAGAAACACGTTATCCTTTTCTAGATAATAATCTAGTACAAGAATTTTTATGGTTGTCTCCGAAATTAAAAAATAGCAAATATAAAAGTTGTTTAGATGAATATCTTAAAGTAAACGGCTTTCCTTACGAAAGCGGAGAAAAAAGAGGATTTCATGTAACTGAAAAAGGCGGAAAGAGCAAACGAGTATGAGAAACGATATTACAGTTGTTATAGCTGGTGATTCAAATTTTAAACCTTATGTTGAACAAGGTATACGATGGACGGAGAAATTAGGTTACCCTATCTTGGCTTATGATCTAGGAAATTTAGGATTCGGGAAGTCATTTACTGGAAGATTTAGCGACGAAGCAAATGCTAAAATTCCCTGTAAACCTCATATTATAGCTGATGCTCTTGAATTAATTAAGGATGGAGAATATCTAGTTTGGTTAGATGCAGATGCTTTAATATATCAAAATATCGATGAGATAGCTCAAGACTACGATATCGGAGTTACTGTAAGGGCTCCGAAAGCAGTAGAACATCAACTGCCTATCAATGCCGGAATCGTATTCATAAGAAAAACTGCTGCTGCCAAAGATTTCATAGAAAAATGGAAAGAATTATCTGATCAAGGTATTAGTGATCAGCCTCCTTTAAATCATCTTTGCAAAGTCAACACTCAAGATAGAGATAAAACAGTGATAAGAGACGGAGTTAAGATAAAAGTTTTTAAGTGTGAAGTTTATAACAACTTTTATAAACAAGGTAAAAATGCCGACAAGGTAAGACCTGTTGGTGTAAAAATTGTTCATTACAAAAGTAAATTAAGACATCTATACCCTCTTGGAAAATGATATGAAAAAAGTTTTAATCACAGGTAATTCTGGATACATAGGATCACATCTTACAAAAATTTTAAAAACAGACAACACCTATCAACTATACGGACTAGATAAGGATGTTCCAAAAATCGAGATTGAGAATTTCGTAATAGAAGACATTAGAAATTCGGGCGGATGGATCTACGAAGATATCGAGTTCGATTGTGTAATCCATTTAGCAGCAGAAGTAGCCGTTGGTAGAAGTGTGTTAAATCCTACATTGTATTATCTTACAAACACCTTAGGTACGCTAAATGTTCTTAGAAATCTTAAATTTAAAAGATTTGTTCATGCAAGTACAGGGTCTGCCGGTCCTATGAATAACCCTTATGGTATTAGTAAACGAGGTGCGGAGGATGTAGTAAGACAATTTTGTACTGAAAATAATATACCGTACACAACTTTTAGATTTTATAATGTAACAGGCACAGACGGAATTGATCCCACTAACATAGATGGATTAATGTGGAATCTAATGAACGCTCAAAAGACAGGAACATTTAATTTATTTGGAGATGATTATAACACCGAGGACGGATCGGCAGTAAGAGACTATACACACGTTAATGAAATATGTTATAGTGTTATTAAAGGAATAGAACATTCATCTAATCAAATAGAAAATCTTGGACACGGTATGGGCACCACTGTAAAGCAGATGGTAGAGATTTACAAACGTGTAAACAACTGTGATTTTACTGTAAATATTTGTCCGCGAAGATCTGGAGATTTAGAAAGAAGTGTATTAGATAATCCTTCTAAATTTATGCAGAAACTATACACGATGGATGACTTACTAAAGGTATAATATGGGAACATTAACTCCTGGAGCAACCTACATTTATGAAAGAGTCGGCGGTACGGTCTATGCTAGAGAATTTGGTGCCGACCCGAAAGATAGATTTATTATTGGTCAAAATTATGACGAATATCTCACATCTTTTGCAGATCAATACTTTTTAGAAAATGATTGGAAAGATATAATAAAAGCATCCAAAGCAAATCCGGCCTTGCAAAAAGCATTAGAAGGTGTTAAAATATTATATCACTTGAGTAAAAAAGATGGGACAGAATAAACACGTAGACCTTTTCAAAGATATGATTCCCGCAGTTGACATGGGAGTCAAAGAGCTTTGGGATGCGGCTACTGAAGATGGCCGAAAAGAAATCAAAGGCGATCTTTGGAATCTTAATAGATATATTAGCAATGTTTCAGTAACTGCTAATCCATATGTTCAGATAAAAAGACCAACTAGAGAAGAAAAAGAGCATTTTCTTTTAACAGTTAACGAGTACTACAACAAGAATTGGAATGAAATATCTAAGCATCCTAAATTACAATGGATGAGCTTATGTGTTTGCAGTAATGAAAAAAAGCAAACATACTTTCACGAGTGGTTGCCTCTCAAGAAAGAAAAAAATAAAAAAGAAGAATTTTTAGCACAACTTTTTCCTAATATGAAAAGGTCCGATATTGAAACACTTGCAATTACAACAACAGACAAAGAAATTAAAAAATACTGCGAGGACCTTGGTTGGGATAAGAAAACAATCAATGGAATTAAGCTATAAGTGTGAATATTGTTCTAAAGATTTTGCCAAAGAAAAAACATTGGCGGTGCACATTTGTGAACAAAAACGTCGTCATTTAAGTAAAAATGAAAAACATGTTCAAGCAGGATTATTAACCTATCAAAGATTTTACGATATCACACAAAAAGGTAAAACTAAAAAAACATTTGACGATTTTGCCTCTAGTCCTTATTATACTGCCTTTATAAAGTTTGGTAGTTTTTTAGTTAACACTGCACCAATTAATCCAGAAAGATTTATCGACTTTGTAATTAAAAGCGGAGTTAAGTTAGATCACTGGTGTCGAGATGAACTGTACGAAACCTATATATCCGATCTGATAAAAACAGAACCTTCTGAAAGTGCGGTCCAGAGGTCAATAAAAACTATGATGGATTGGGCAGATAAAAATAATTCAGTGTGGGAACACTATTTTCAGTACGTGAATTTGAACAGAGCAACACACGATATAAAAGAAGGATTAATCAGTCCTTGGCTTGTATTAAATACAAAGTCTGGTAAAGAAATGTTGAAAAAAATGAATGACGAACAGTTAGATATAGTTTCTTCAATCATAGATCCAACATTTTGGTTGAGAAAATTTAAAGCATTACCAGCAGACATTGAGTTAGTAAGAGATATCGTCAAGGAGGCGAAAATATTATAATGCCTAAACGTAAACCAGAACCCGAAATTATTGAAGAAGAATTAAAAGATAATGAAGAGTTCATAAGCAGAGACGATATAGATATAGAAGTAAGATTAACAGAAGATAATACCGTAATGGTACAATTTTCTGGATTTGACGACGACGAAGATGCAGAAGAATATGCACAGTTCCTAGCTGATACGTTACCATTGTTGTTATTTGAAAGCACAAGGTTACAATAATGCCAGATATTGACATAGACTTTATAGATAGAGAACAGGCATTGTCTCTGTTTAAAACTATACCAGCAAGCAGACTGGATAATAATAAACTTGTTAAACACAACACAGGAGTATATTTTCATCCTGTCCCTGTTTCGGCCAAAGACAACATTTGTGCTATTCCCTATGAAGATGCTGAAGATAAGGGATTCTTTAAGATTGATTTCTTAAATGTAGGAATATATAAGGGTGTTCGTAACGAAGATCATCTTATACAATTAATGAACACGGAGCCATTATGGGATCTTCTAGAACAAGACGAGTTCGTCAACTTACTCTTTCACGTAAACGGTCATGGTTCTTTATTGCAACAAATGAAGCCCAAGACGGTAGAACAGTTAGCAGCGATACTAGCGATGATACGTCCGGCGAAGAGATATCTAGTTGGCGAGAGTTGGTCGAAAGTCTTGAGCGAGGTTTGGCTGAAACCAGAAAACGATAATTATTATTTCAAAAAGAGTCACGCAACTGCTTATGCAGTAGCAATCATAGTTCAAATGAATTTAATCTGCGAACAAATAAGTTATGGATTTTCTTGATCATCATACCGGATTGACTAAATCAAATTTATTGATCAGTTATGTTAGCGATCATCTAGTAGACAAACTATATCAAATTAGGTCTACTTTTACAAGTCGCGATTACGAAACTCCCGATCAGGTAATTACTAAAAACTGTTATTTGTCAAAAAATCAAATAACAAAGTTAGATAGAGAATTACGAAAAGAAATTGCAGGATCAAATTTTCATTTTGCATGTGTTCACCATTTGCACATATTAGAATTTCCTAACAACGGAATCTTAGATTATCACCATCATAACAACTTTGAATATTATTCTTACGTAATATACATGGATGACATAGGTGGAACAGAATTTTTATTCGATAACAAGACTTTTCTCGTTCCTAGTGAAAAAGGTAAAATTGTTTGGTTTCCTAGTGAGATTATGCATAGAGCAGTAACTTACGGATTACCTAGAATCGTAGCTGCTGGCGGAATTATTAAAAAGTAAAAATTTAAGCTTTTCGAATCAATGTTATTGATTTTCTTTTAATTCTTTTGACAATAATATCATTAAGACTGGTACACGGACCTAATAGAATCTTAACGTCTTTTGTACTGACATTCTTAATGGCGTAACGAAATACCCCAATCTCTCGGTGAAGAAAGATATTAATAGGGATTTGTCTATTACTTTCCCACCACCACGCCTCTCCTAGTTCTAAAAATCTGGATTTTTCTTCGTCGCTTCGTATTGATGTATAATCGTAGAAACTAGTGATCTGTTGATCCTGATTGATAATAACGCCCACGTACTCTTGTGTTACGTGTGTTAATACACTGATAAATGGAAAATTTTCTTGTAAGTTGTCTGTGATTCTCATAGATAAATATGCATAAAGGTCCGCTAAGGTATGCAACTTAACTCAGTTTATTTATATCCAAACAAAGTTGATGTATTCACAAGTCTCGGCGCCTGGAAAACAGAGAGGTATCGCAGAGTGTATAATAGAAATTTAAAAATATATAGAAGTGTAGATAACAGGATCGATTTCCAGGTAAGAAATTCTGACGAAAAAGCAACTAGCATTGAAAATTATTATATCGTTTTTAAATTAGTATCTGTTGATACCCAAGAGCTAATTTTAGAACAAGACTGCACAGTACAATCTGCGTCTACAGGCAAAGTATATGTTACATTAACGGAAAATCAAGTAAGAGATTTAGATTTAGGATTTTATAGCTATTCTCTTACACAAGAGTCTAGAACATATATTGATACCACAAATTATACAGTTTCATCAAAATCGCCGCTATATGTAGATGCACAATACGAAGTATCTGGACTGATCGAAGTAAACGGTGACTTAAATGGAAATCTATTATCTAGTACTGTAGTTAATAAATTTGATTTTGTAAATCCTGCCACTACAGGTTATACAGATCCTTCATACTATGTCAGCAGTATAATAAATTCCAACCCGGAAACAACAACCGGAAATTCATTGCATACATTTCAGCTGTATATGAATAATTATACAGGAACTGTAACAGTCCAAGGAAGTCTAAGCGAAGGCGGCGTTCCTCATGTTTGGTCAGACGTATCGGTAAAGAATTATAATGAATCTAATTTAGAATATATCAATGTAATAGGAAAATGGAATTGGTTAAGAATAAAACATCAACCGACAAGCCCTAATACGATAGCTAGTTTTACTATACAACAGACTATTCTAGGAAATTATATTGTTAATATTGGAAATCGAGGTAAGGCTTATTCAATAGGTCAGGTGTTGACTATTCTTGGATCTAATTTAGGAGGAGAATCTCCTGCCAATGATCTTAATATCACTGTTACTGCTACCAATTCGTTGGGCGGCATAACTGGAATTACATATGCTGGAGTAAGCTACAATGGCGTTAGGACTTACACGCTATCTCCAAATCAAAATATTAATTCCGGAACGCTTGACAAAATACTTTATAGATAGTACAATTAATCTATGACTATGGTCGTAGATAAATTTCGTACACTGCTCCCTCCTCGGGCCAAACAAAGCCCCAGCGGTTGGACATCATTCAATGCACCCTGTTGCCAGCATCGCGGCCATAGTCCAGATACTCGTAAACGGGGAGGAATTCGATTTGACGGCAACGGTATAGTCTACAACTGTTTTAATTGTAAATTCTCCACTGGATGGCAACCCGGTTCACCATTCGGTGAAAAGATGAAAAGTCTAAGTCGTTGGCTAGGTGCCGGAGAAGATGACATTAAAACGATGGTCTTTGAAGCTCTTAAAACCGAAGCCGACGAGTTTGAATCGATTGAATATCAGCCTAAAGTAGAATTCGAAGACAAACCACTTCCAGAACACACAATGAGTTTGATGGAATGGAGTGACATAATAGAAGGCGAAATAGAAGAAAAGATAGGGGTTGACTTTATTGAAGTTTTAAGGTATTTGATGTCGAGGGGTTATGATAATCCGTTTGATTATGATTTTTATTGGAGTCCTACCCCGGGCTACATAGACAGAGTCATTGTTCCTTTCCGTTGGCAAGGACGTATAGTTGGCAACACTGCTAGAAAAATCACAGATGGAAAACCCAAATACATATCAGATCAACATCCGCATTTTGTTTTCAATTTTGATCAACAAACAGAAGATCAAAAGTATATATTTGTATGCGAAGGACCATTTGATGCATTATCGATTAATGGTGTAGCTCTGCTTACTAATGATATCGCAGATCAACAGGCTAGAATTATCAATAGTCTAGGTGCAGAGGTTATAGTTGTTCCTGACCAAGACGAAGCAGGTTTGCAGTTAATCAATAAAGCCATACACTATAATTGGTCGGTAGCCTTTCCTACGTGGGACGACGATGTTAAGGATTGTGCAGATGCGGTGATCCAATATGGCAAACTATTTACTGTAGTTGACCTTATAAAAACAGCTCAACACGGAGAAATAAAAATCACTATGGCTAAGAAAAAAATGGAACAAAAATTAGAGAGATTAAGATATGCAGAAAATAATTGACATTATATTATGGCCTTACAGGAAAATTAAAAATTACATAGCACTCAAAAAAAGAATTAGAGAATTGCGAGAAAGAGATCCATTCATTTATAAATGATTGATCCGTATACGAAAGATCCGAAAACAAAATAACGAGAAAATTAAAAGAAAGATGATATCCTGGGGTATTTCAGCTAACAGTCACGATGCTGCATTAGCAGTTTTCTGTGATGAAAAATTAGCCTTCGCTAGTCATAGTGAGAGATTTAGTAGAGTAAAAAACGACCCTCATCTTAATCAAAACTTAATAAAATATGCGATCGATCATTGGGGTGAACCTGATCAAATTTATTGGTATGAGCGTCCTTTGCTTAAAAGTTTTAGACAGTTGATTGCAGGTCAAGGATTTACATTTAAAGAAAATGATATTAAAAAATATCTCAATCAATTCGGAATTACCGCACCATTTAAAACAACCGGCCATCATAGAAGTCATGCTGCTGCAGGATATTGTACCAGTGGATTCGACGAAGCTTGTATTGTTGTTATCGATGCTATCGGCGAATTTCAAACTTTATCTATTTGGAAAGCAGATTGTAGCGATCTAAAATTGTTATATTCAGAAGAATATCCGAACTCGGTTGGTTTATGGTATTCGGCAATGACTCAACGAATAGGACTCAAACCCAACGAAGAAGAATACATTCTAATGGGTATGGCTGCTTATGGTGATCCTAATCGTTTACACAACAACATCCTACAAGACTTTGTTTATTTTCCAACTTGGGATATGGGAGGTCTTGTTCAATTTAAAAAAAATCTTCACAGGGGCTGTAAAAACTGGCGGCCAGATTTAGTTAGTGAACAGGATATGTTTGATATTGCTGCAGGCACACAACAAGTTTACGAAACGATATTCGAAAGGATATTACAATACGCAAGTCGATTAGTACCTAGTAGTAATCTAGTGTTTATGGGAGGATGCGCTCTGAATTGTGTAGCTAATCGATTAGTATATAGATATTTTAACAATTTGTATATAATGCCTAATCCAGGAGATGCAGGGTCATCTATCGGTGCTGTATTGTCTCATAAAACTGATTGGAGGCATTATCAGAATACACCATTCAATCCGTATTTAGGTTACGATATGGGCATACGTTCGGATAATAAAATTATTGTAGATTATCTAATCAATAACAAATTATGCGGTCTAGCAAGAGGTCGTGCAGAATTTGGTCCCAGAGCGTTAGGCAATAGAAGTTTATTAGCAGATCCCAGAGATCCTGATATTAAGGATCGTGTAAATGAAATTAAACGTAGACAAAAATTTAGACCATTTGCTCCAGCAATTTTAACTGAACTATCTAATAAGTATTTCGATATTCCTGGCGGCCGCAGTCCGTATATGCAAGTAGTTTCTCGTTGTAGAAATCCCGAATTATTTCCAGCTATAGTTCATGTTGATGGTACCAGCCGAGTACAAACTGTTGAAGCAGACGGCTCGCCATTTAGAAAACTTTTAGAGTTATGGTATGAAAAAACAGGTTGTCCTATGTTATTGAACACTAGTCTAAATATCAAAGGAGAGCCAATGGTAAACAATCACGAAGATTCAGCTCGGTGGAGTAAAACTTATGGTTTACCTGTGTTTAATTAGAATGTATAATATTAACTATGATTAAAGATTACGGATACGAAGTACAAAAATTATATCTCGAACTTATGCTGGCAGATGCCGAAGTATTTGTTCGTTGTCAGGGAATTTTCGATCACACATTGTTTGAAAGAAAATTACAAGATGCTGCAGAATTTATTAATGTCTACGCCAAAGAATATTCTGTAATGCCAGACTTTGACATGGTCAATGCTAGTTGTAGAACAGATTTAAAAAGGCCAGAAGATATCAAAGAAGGACATCTAGATTGGCTTATGGACGAGTTTGAAAACTTTACTCGCCATAAAGCATTAGAACGGGCGATTATCGATTCAGCAGATCTATTAGAAAAGAAAGACTATGGTCAGGTAGAAGCAAAGATCAAAGAAGCTGTACAGATATCATTGACCAAAGACCTAGGCACTGATTACTTTGAAGACCCTAGAGCTCGACTAATGAGAATCAAAGACAAGAACGGTCAGATCAGTACTGGTTGGCCTACTCTAGATCGTAGACTGTTTGGAGGTATGAATCGAGGTGAGCTTAACATTTTTGCTGGTGGCTCTGGTGCAGGTAAATCGCTGTTCCTTGCCAACTTAGGTGTTAACTGGTGCCTACAAGGATTAAATGTTTTATATCTAACACTAGAACTTTCGGAAGATCTAGTAGCTATGCGTATCGATGCTATGACTACCGGAATTTCAACCAAAGAAATTTTTAAGGATCTTGAAAATGTTGAAATGAAAGTTAGGGTTATTGGTAAGAAATCGGGCAAGCTACAGATCAAATATATGCCGTCAGGCAAGACTGCCAACGATCTTAGAGCATATATGAAAGAGTTTGAAATCAAAACAGGCTCTAAGATTGACGTCTTATTAGTAGACTATTTGGATTTATTAATGCCAGCTAGTCGTAAAATTTCTGCAGAAAATTTGTTTATCAAAGACAAATATGTGTCAGAAGAATTGCGAAACTTGGCAATGGAAAAACAATGTATTCTAGTTACTGCGGCACAGTTGAATCGTGGGGCTGTAGAAGAAGTAGAATTTGATCACAGTCATATTTCGGGCGGTTTGAGTAAGATTCAAACAGCGGATAATGTGTTCGGTATCTTTACTAGTCGTGCTATGCGTGAGCGTGGTCGTTATCAGATACAATTGATGAAAACTCGTTCGAGTAGCGGTGTAGGACAAAAAGTTGATTTAGAATTTAATTTAGAAACATTGAAGATCAGCGATTTACCTGAAGAAGAACAGGAAAGTAACAATGGCGCTAACAGAGGCGCAAGTAGTATTATAGATTCAATTAAACGTAAAACAGAAGTGCAAAAAGTAGACCAAGAAACAGGTGAAATTAATCCCACCCAAGGCGCTAGTTTAGGCAAAGTTCGGGCTAACGTAGAATCAACAAAACTACGAGAGATCTTGAATAGCATGGGTAGTGATGATGAAGACGCACCGTTTTGAACTAGGACGTTTTCTACCCAGCGAAGCAGATGATTCGGGTAACATCTACATAGATTGGCCGGCTATACATCGTCAAGCGGGTCTAGACTGCGTTCAATGGCTGAAATCTCAGGATGCTTCACAGTGCCAAATAGTAGTGGAACAAAAACCCACAGAAGTCCATTTGTATATGATTGCCGAAATCTACTCAGATAAATTAGCCACAGCATACAGCCTTATGTGGGCTAAATAATGAATGCGAGCCAAAGAGTTTATCGTTGAAAGAAAAATGCCCGAGCGTAAGGGAGGGCCTTTACGTGCAACTTTTCAATATCCTAGTATGCCAAGTTCAGACCCATATCAGGCCTATAGATTTGGTATGGCCATGGCGGATCACACGTTGACTCACGCCGCGGGTCCAACAGAAAGAAATGCCGTTGTAGTAGCCTATACCGATGAAGAACTTGATATAATTCGCGGGGCCGAAAGCCAAACCGGACATAGAGGTATACAGGTCGCTGATACTGAAAGCCAAGAACCGAAATCTACGGATACCCAGAGTCCAGTAGCTCGAATAAAAAGAAATAAACACGGAGTTTAGATGAGATTACGGCAGCTCGATGAGCAATTAGATATCGTTACTGTAAATCGACGTTTAAATCCTAAAATATGGGATCGCGATGATTTAAGGCCAGAAGTCAGAGATAAGCTCATTGAAATAGCTTCTGCGTTTGAAGAATTCATAGGAGTTGATCTTGATATTGTTGATTATACCATCACAGGATCTAATGCCAATTACACCTGGACAGAATACAGTGATTTGGATCTACATCTCATCATTCCAGGAACACCTTCGGACGAACAGCGTGAATTATTCAATGCTAAAAAGAGTCTATGGAGCGAGCAACACGATATCAGCATTCGCGGACTGCCTGTAGAATGTTATGTTCAAGGACAAGACGAGCCACATCACTCCACAGGTGTATATAGCCTAACTGATCAAAAATGGTTGGTAGAACCAAAGAAAGTCAAACCTGATCTTGACGACAGCGCCATCGAAGCTAAAAAAGACAGTATACTAGCTCAGATACAACAGGCCCTGCTCAGCAAAGATCTAGATAAATTACGAGCTATCAAAGATAAAATAACACAGATGCGTAAAGCGGGATTAACTCGTGCCGGTGAATGGTCAGTGGAGAATCTTGTGTTTAAGATCCTGCGTAATCTAGGACTGATCGACCAGATCACAGAAAAAATCCGTGAGCTGGAAGATCAACAACTTAGTTTAGAACAGCAGAATAATCTGTTAGATTAAGGCAACTTTACGTGCAGGGTATATCTTTTCTGCACATGATCACCATTTAGACATCTTCCCGGCTTTTAACATAGGCTGGACTGAGCCAGCCATAGTCATCAATCATTCCTATTTCCAAAAAGCTGTAACAGGCTAAGGAAGATATTGATAAAGTTGAGATAGAGACTCAGCGCACCCCAAACTTCCATTTTTCCATCGTTTTCATAGCTGACCATTTCACGTAGACGCTGTGTGTCGTAGGCTGTCAGTCCTAGAAACACTAGGACAGCGATCGCTGAAATCACCATCTGCATCACTGTTGAACCAATAAACACATTGATCACGGAAGCGATGATGATAGCGATCAGTCCCACGAATAAGAACTGACCAAAGCTGGTCAAATCACGTTTGGTGAAATAACCATAAAAACTCATAACACCAAACAGCACGGCCGCGCTCATAAACGCTGACACGATACTGCCCATATTGAAGACAACGAATATAGTGGCAAAACTCAGACCCATCAGGGCAGCAAATCCGTGTAGGAAAATCTGCAGACTGCTCTTGCTCATACGGTCATAGGCCAAGCTGCCCCCTAGGATAGCTACCAATGGCGCAAAGATCACTAGCCATTTCATCCAGCCAGTGAAGAAAAACGCCATCAGCGCCGGCGATGCGCTGACCAAAACGCTGACTATCATACTGGTCAGCACGGCCAACATCATATGACCGTAGATACGGCCCATGGCTGAATTGATCGCACTGGCCGATCTAGAAATACCTGTGTGCATCACTGTGTCAAACATTTGGACTCCTTGTAGTTGATTGTATAACAATTATACAGTATAATATTTACTTGGTCAACAAAAGAACCCAGGTAATCCAGGGTTTTTTCCAAAGTTCAATAAATACGCATATAATAGGATTCAAAATGCTCTACGTAATACAAGACCTCCGAGATGATCTACTGGCACTGATCGAAGACGATCCAGTACGCCCAGAATTGGCTGCTGAGTTTAGGGTCAATGAAAACTCACGCATCTTTGTGCTCCGAGACGATCAAGGCAGTGCTCTGGCAGTGACCTGTGTGAAGTTTCTCAATGAGATTCCCGAAAGTGTGGAAGATCTCGCAGACCTAGCGGTAAATTCCAATACCGCGGTGTTCTATACTATTTGGAGCTATGCGCAGGGCGCGGGCCGTAAGTTGATCCAAGAAGCCAAACAGTACATCGCAGAGCATCAGCCCGAAGTCAAGACCTATGTGACACTGAGTCCTAAAACAGATATGGCTCGCAGATTCCACCTGAAAAACGGTGCGGAAGTCTACAGAGAAAATCCCGACACTGTGAACTATCTCTACAGATAGTTATCTACGCTGTGAGGGAGTATATCTCTCGCAGAAACCCTGCCATTGATCACCAGTGCGCTCAGTGAGACCCTGGGCTAATTGATCTGCACGACTCTGTGCTAGTTTGCGCTGATGCAGTTGGAATCTAGCTCCGGTGAGATCTTGGCTGACCTGGGTTTCTCCTGTGACAGAGTTACGAGCTTTGGCTATGAGATATTGTTGCATATAGATATTTATGCTAATCGAACAGAGTGCGCACGATCCTGCTCTGTTCAGGATAACGCATAAGCCATATGTCTGCATACCAAGGATTACTAAACAGCAGCCACCAATCCACAGGCACGGCCGAATTATAGACTTCGGTGTTGACCCAGCTGCGAGGCCAGTAATGCACAGAATCACGCCACGAGATCAACAACTGCTGCTGTGCAGAGTGGAACTGTTCGAGGTACACGATCAACATACAGTTATTTACGTATTTCCATAAATATCACTGTATGATCACTGTAGAAGCTCAGATCTCAGGTCAGGCAGTTTTATCGGGCCCTCAAGGCAGGATATTGATCCGCGATCTAGTGTGGTTGCCCTTGGATCGGCAGGACATACTAGAGATCTATTATTGGCACAGTTGGTGGGTCACACAGGGAGTGTATCACTGCTGTTTTTCAATTCCTGGTAAGGTTTCTCTGTTGAAAGAACAAGAGCCAGCTGGGCAGATGAGCTAGACTCATAGACAGCCACATCAGAGGCATTTCCCATGATGTGCCGCAGATGCTGGGATGATATAGGCTGTAGACCGAACCTGCCAAGAACAAGGGTGTGGGCACCAAAGTGAGTAGTGTGTAGTAACGCATCAAGTATTTAAGTAAAAAAATTATAGCTGCGAAGCCCGCGCGATTTTTCAGCGCGAAGCGCCAGCGGTAAGCGGTTTTTTTAGGAGCGACAACAGTGGATCCAGTGACCCTGTTTGCCTTGGCCAATGGTGCTGTGAAGTTGGTCAAAGAAGGCTGTAAGCTATACAAAGATATCAAAGGTGCTGCGGGCGACGTCAAAGATGTGCTCAAAGATCTCGACGATCAATTCCACTCAAAGTTCCGCAACAGAGAACCCACTGTACAAGAACGTAATCAGTACATAGAAGAAAAGAATCGAGTCATAGCCTTAAACAAGCGTGACGGTGACACTCCCACGATCTACCAAGAAATTGGCAATCACTTGGGCACTTACTATGACAACTACTATAAGTGCAAGGCCGTGTTTGACGAAGAAGAACGCAGATCAAAGACTGAAGTCTACACTGGAGAAGAAAGCCTAGGACGCAGAGCACTGCAACGTGTACTGATGCGCAAACAGCTGGAACAAATGGGCGCAGAACTGAGAGAACTGATGGTCTACCAAAGTCCTCCGGAATTGGGCGCACTGTACACAGAAGTAGAAGAAATGATGCAGCGAGTGGGCCGAGAACAGGCAGGTGCTATACGCATACAGATGCAGCGCAATGAAGAATTGGCCAAGATCACTGCTAGACGCAGAAAAAAGACGCAGTACAGAATCTTGTGCGGGACATTGACCATTACTGTGATACTGTATCTAATATGGTTAATGTGGAGCATAGTGCAGATAAGGATAGATAGACATCCTGAACTGGGTGTGTGCCTATTGCCCAAAGGTACACCCTTATATCGCGAATACAATAGACTACGATGGGTGGACTGTGAGCCCGGCGTATAAGCAGGGGAAAAAATTTGGTCGCGCAAAAAATTTGGGTGGAGTACTTTTCATTTCAAGGTGGTGAATTTTGACCCCTACCAAAATTGCTGTAGTTAGTGTGCGCTAACATACATGCCGGTCACCCACCATGCCCCACCATCAGCACCGGTCGGTCATCATCGGTGTTCGCTGTTCTGGTCTCAGGTGGCCACCACAGAGTCTCTCAGCCGCATCATCCCAATGAGGTATCTGATCGAACATGCTGTGGCCTCTGGGTGGGTCCCAGGGCCTCTGATCGGGCCGCCACCCTGCGCAGCCCTGCAGCAACAAGCAGCTACTTAAAGCTACTGATAAGAGCTTGGACATCTTCAGAGACCTCTGTGTGTTGATCCATGACTGCTGCGATCATCAGCTGGTGTATTGAGACAGCATCTCGCTTGTACTGTCTAGGCATAGCTGAGATCATACGCTCTACATCCTCTTGTGATTCACAGCTCCAAAGCAGATCAG
>Ga0172367_10001824_pt1 | contig 30156 bp, 23 predicted proteins | sample Lak10m_FD_114542 | JGI IMG/M metagenome (GOLD analysis project Ga0172367, IMG submission 114542) | Freshwater microbial communities from Kabuno Bay, South-Kivu, Congo - kab_022012_10m | ecosystem: Environmental > Aquatic > Freshwater > Lake | place: Democratic Republic of the Congo: South-Kivu...
GCGACTACGAACGCAGCGAGGCCAGCGCGACGGCTTGGATTTATGTCGCCCTGATACGGATTATGCTCCGGCGGCTGGCGTAATCCCTCAGCTTTCATGCTTTTTCAGACAGGCTCTTAGCCCGGCTGTCACTTCTTCTTCCCAAACTTCTTCGCCGCGGGAGCCTTCAGCTTCTTGAAGTCGCGCGTCAGGTTGGTGAGCGAGGCTTCGACGCCCATGCGTTCAAGGCTGCTGGCGCCTACGAAGCCGACGGCGTCGGTGCCTTGCATGACGCGGTTCGCGTCGTCGGGCGTGTTGATGGGGCCGCCGTGGCAGAGGAAGAAGATGTCCTTCCGCACGCGGCTGGCGGCATCAATGATTTCCTGCGTGCGCTTCAGGGTGAAGTCCCACGTCACCACTGCCTTGGTCACGCCGATGCTGCCGCCGACAGTGGTGCCGACGTGCGCGATGATTGCGTCCGCACCGGCCTTGGCCATCTCAACGGCTTCCTCCGGCGTGGCGACATACACGATGCTGAAGAGGTCCATCCGCCGCGCAAGCGCGACCATCTCGAACTCCTTCTGCACGCTCATGCCGGTCTCTTCGAGCACGCCGCGGAAATGGCCGTCCACGATGGTGTGCGTGGGGAAATTGTTCACGCCGCTGAAGCCCATTTCCTTGACCTTGCCGAGCCAGTGCCACATCCGGCGGCGGGGGTCAGTCGCGTGGACGCCGCAGATCACGGGGATTTCCTCAACCACGGGCAGGACCTCGTATTCGCCAATCTCCATCGCGACGGCATTCGCATCGCCGTAGGCCATGAGGCCGCACGTCGAGCCATGGCCGCTCATGCGGAAGCGGCCGGAGTTGTAGATGATGATGAGATCCGCGCCGCCCTTTTCGATGAACTTGGCGCTGATGCCCGTGCCCGCGCCGGCGGCGATGATGGCGTCGCCCTTCTTGATGGTGCTCATCAGGCGGTCGCGGACTTCTTTGCGGGTGTAGGGATTTCCTTTTCCGGTCCAGGGATTGGGCATGATCGTTGTCGGTTAGAATTCTGTCGCGCAGTGCGAGTGTGCCAAGCATCGTAGGACCAAGCCCCGCGCTTTGAAAATGGGAAAGACGCACGCTTCTCTATCCGAAACGCACACGCTGGGCGCGCAGACGCGCCAATGGGTCGTGCGCGCCAGCACCGCCGACCCACGCCCATGGCTGCAGGACGCCCCCGTCTGCCCCGCTCTGGTGCAGCACCAAATCGCCCACGTCGGCATCTGCCAAGCCGTCGTGCCGTATCGCATTGTGCGGACGGAACAGAGCGGCACCTATTTCCTAGCGTGCTTCGGCGGCCGGGGGAAGTTCCTCGTGGAGAGCCGCTGGCAAACCTGCGGCGCAGGCACGGCCTGTCTGCTGCCGCCGCACATTTTGAACGCCTTTCACGCTGAACCGGGTGCCCCCTGGGAATTCGTCTGGGTCCGCTACAACCAGCCCACGGACCAGCGGCCCATTGCCGGCGCGAGTTCGCCCGTGCTGGCCAAGTTCGACTCCGAGCCGGTGCGACACGCGGCACTTGGGCTTTACCACGAGGCCAAAGGCACGGCGGTGCCGGCGCAACTGCAGCACTGGGCCGACCTTGTCCACGCCTACGTGTTGCGCTTCGCGCGCCCGTGGCAGGTCGAGGACCGCCTGTGGCTGGTGTGGGAAAGCGTCGCCACGCACCTCGACGAGGAATGGTCCCTGGAACGCCTCGCCCGCCTCGCGCACATGAGCACGGAGCATTTGCGCCGGCTGTGCCATCGCCAGCTCGGCCGCAGTCCGATGCATCATGTCATCTTCCTGCGCATGCGCCGCGCGGCAGAACTGCTCTCCACCACGAACGACAAGGTGGAAACCATCGCCAACGCGGTCGGCTACCAAAACCCCTTCGTCTTCTCGAACACGTTCAAGAAGTGGACCGGCTGGCGACCCTCGGAGTTCCCTGGAAGGGCGAAGGAAAAGTAGGAACCTCCGAAACGCCCAACGCTGAACGTTCAACTTTCAACGTCCAAATGCACCGGCGTTCAACTTTGGGCGTTGGAAGTTGAAGGTTGGACGTTTCCCCTATTTCTTCTTCTTGCCGCCACCCATGATCTTCTTCGCCACCTTCACCAAGCCCAGCTTGTGCGGCAGCTTGAAGGCGGGGTGTTCGGCGATGCGCCAGTATTCGCGCGCCGTGGTGCGGAAGACGTCATTGCGCACGAGCGCGTAGAGGTAGCCCTTGTAGTTCTGGTCGCGCCACGAGCGCAGCGGCTCGAACTGGCTGAGACGGCACTTGCCCAACTCAATCACGAAGACGGAACTGGGCAGATTGTAGGCACGAAACTCGCGGCCCGATTTCTCCAGCTCGTCGATGAACGCCTGCAGGCCGAGGTAAATGATGTCGCCATCATGGAAGGCCAGCACGCTGTCGGGCCCGACGGCATTGAGGCAGAACCGCGCGTCGCGCAGCATCGCCGTGTCCGTGTGCTCGCCGTCGATGAAGCAGAAATCCGGCTGGAACGGCAGGTCCCCGACCTTGAGCGACTCAGTGCCCTTCTCGATCGGCGTGATCTTTTTTACGTCCGCGCCCGGCACCTTGGCGAGCAGGTCGAGCATGTGCTGGGTGGTGACATGTGAGTAGTCGCCGCCCTTCTCCCGTGCGTCAGGCACCCACTTCGGGCGCGGATCGATCGAGATGATCTTGGTGCAGGCCGGATCCGCCACGTAGGACTGGAGCGAGCCGCCCTTGAAGGAGCCGATTTCCAAGAAGGTAAACTTTCCGCCCTTCCACTGCCGAAACGCACTGTGCAGGGCCAGGAACGAGCGGCGATCGTCTTCGCTGGTCTGGCTTTCGACGGTCTTGAAGAGCGACAAGTCCTGTTGGTCAATCTGCTCTTGGATGGTGGGCATAACTGTATTGGGCGGGCGTAACGTGCCAAGTGACCACGGGCCTGGTAAAGGCGGAAATGCCCGCGTCAGCGCACCAGCGCGAGCCGCAGAGCCGCCCCGATGAACTTTCTCCGCTCCTCCGAGAGCATGGTGCCGAACTTCACCAGCTTACCCGATTGCGTTTCGATCACCACGGCGGGCTTGCTTTGACGGTGCCCATCGTTGTCGGTCCACGCGCCGTCTTCGATGCGCACGTCCTTCACCGTCGTCGGGTCAAACCGCCGCCGCCAGCCGACGGGGCCGATGCCGGTGAAGACCACGCCCTGCGAGCCTTTCATGCGCACATCAGTTTTCCCGGCCAGACACGACAGAAAGCCGCCAAACATCCCGACTCCGATGACGATGAACGGCGTTAGGAAAAGCCAGAGGAAGATGGTCATTCCCACGTTCATTGGCTCACCGTTCATTTTGGGCGCGGGAAACCAATCTGGCACGGGAACTTGGAGGTGGGTCAATGTGGACGCGACCGCCAGCAGCACAAACACGGAGACGATGCCGTTCCAGAACAGGGCGATAGCGAGCAATCCCAATGCCGATCCCAGCGAGCGGTGCGTCGCGCCCACGACCGTGCCGCCGCTGTCGTTGCGGAACCACGCGCCGGACGGAGGGCGGTGCAAGTCCACGTTCTCCGTCAACCCGGAGCCGTGAACCAAGTCAGAGAGTTTGTGCGCCAGGTTGCACGCGCGACAGAAGGCGACATCGTTGGCCACGTTGACATCGTCGGCCGAAATGACGCGCTTACACTTGGGGCAGGTGGGCGTGCTCATAACGGGCCGGCAACGTGCCAAGCTCAGAAAGTCGGGTAAAGGTGGAAATGCCTTTGACGCCCCCACCGTCCAAATCGCCATGCTTCAGCTCTCCCTCGCTTTCGCCGCAGTTGCGTGCCTCACCCTGCCGCTCTCCGCCGCTTCCATCGCCGACCAGCTTGCCGCCGCCAAGTGGACGCATCACGCGAAAGCCCCCGGCTACTCCGAGGGCCCGACCTGGCTGAATGGCGAAGTCTTCTTCTGCTCCGGCGCCCTGCTCAAGGTGGACAAGGCCGGCAAGGGCTTCCCGTGGCTCGACCTCAATCCAGCGGGCACCTTCCTCCGCCGCGACCAGCAACTCCTCATCGTGGACAACAAGCACAAGGCCGTCCTCGCCCTCGCCACCAACGGCGTCGTGGCCGTGCTCGCCGACCAGTTCGAGGGCAAGGCCTTGCGCAGCCTCAACGACGTGACGGTGGATGCGCGAGGCAACATTTACTGGACCGATCCTGAAGGTTCTTCCGCCGCCAAGCCCGTCGGCGACATCTACCGCCTCAGCGTCGCGGGCAAGGTCACGCGCGTCGCCAGCGGCTTCGCTTTTCCCAACGGCCTCGACGTGGACCCCGCGAGCAGGTTCCTCTACCTGATCGAATCGCAGTCGAAGAAAATTCTCCGCCTCGCGCTGCCCGCGAACGACGACGCCCCGCTCGGCACACCGGAAGTATTCCACGACCTCGGCGGCAGCGGCGGCGACGGCTGCGTGTTTGATGCGGCGGACAACCTGTGGGTCGCCGACTTCCACCGGCCCGACACGAAGAAAGGCCGCATCACCGTCCTCAGCCCGGACGCGAAAGTCCTTGGCCAGCTCGACGTGCCCGCGCAGGTCGTGAGCAACATCACCTTCGGCGGGGCGAACCACGACGAGATCTTTTGCACCACGGGCACGCCCGACGGCGTCTTCCACGCGAAGGTCGGCGTGAAAGGCTTTGCCGGCCATCCCGGCGCGGAACTGAAGCCGTTGCGCACGCTCGCCTCGCAGCCGCATGAGGGCGCGCATCCCTTGCACGCGCGCCGTTTCGGCGTGCCCGGCAACATCGGCGTCTCACGTGGCTGGTATATCTGGCGGAAGTTTGACCGCGCCTCCTGGACCGGCGAGTTCGAGCACGAGGGCAACGGCGAAATCTTCACCGCCAAAATCCTCCCGTGGGCCACCACTTACCGCTACCTCACCTACGGCGCGCATGTGGACGAACCGTTGCCCGGCGAGCGCGTGAACTGCTTCTTCAATCCCGATGGCGACCAGCGGCGCGGCTGGCTGGTGCATTACCAGGACGAGCTTTGCCAGATGAAGGGCCACAACCACGCGTGGGTCATCCAGTCCGTGAAGCCCGGCGGGCGCGAGTTCAGCGCCCAAGTCTTCGCCGGCGACAAGCCCTTCGAGGACAAGCCGCGCGACTTCACGATCGCCGCCGACGCAAAGTTCTTCCGCGACGGCCAGCGCACCGACAGTCCCGCGCTCAAGCCCGGCGACCGTCTCTACTTCACCTGGACCAAGGAAACGGCGGGCCGCGTCGTGCGACTGATCGCCGATGACGCGAGCCTCGACGGGGTGAAAAAGATCGAAGCCGACGTCGTGGCCGCGCGCACCGCCCGCGACGGCCTGACCGGACAGGTCGAACTGGTGAGCGGCGACACCGTTCATTTCCTCATTCACAGCTCGTATTGGTCCCAGGGCAACCAGCTCAAGCCCGGCCAGGCCGTTCAACTCCGCGCGACCGACGCCCAATTCAATCCCGTCGGGGAAGCCATCGAAGCCGAACTGGTCACCCGCAAGAACCTCGGCACCTACGGCTCCGGCGCGAACGAGGCCACTCTCAAGCTCAAGCAACCCGCCGACGCCAAGAAACTTGCCGGCTGGAAGAAGAGCCAGATCGCGCGCATCCTTGCCCGGTGAGCGCGCCCGAAACCTGCCCCAACTGCGGTGCCGACGTGCCGCGCGGCGCGCTGGCGTGCCCCGAGTGCGGCGCGGATGAGCGCACGGGCTGGAATGACCGCGCGGATTCGCAGCGGACAGCGGACCGGCTGGGCATTCCGGACGACGAGTTCAACTACGATGAGTTCGTGAAGGAGGAGTTGGGCGAGCGGAGGGAGAGCCGGGCGCGGACGAAGGGCGTGAACTGGCTGTGGTGGATTGTGGCGCTAGGGTTGGCGGCGGCGTTCGGCGCGGCTTATTTCCGCTGACAGCCGGGCACGCGGTTCCTAGCTTACGGCCATGCGGATTTACTTGTGGATCGGCCTCGGCAGCGCGCTGGGCGGGATGCTGCGCTACGGGCTGGCGGAGTGGGTGGCGAAGCTGGCGGGCAAGGGATTCCCCTTCGGCACGCTCCTCGTGAACGTCACTGGCTCGTTCCTCATCGGCGTCATCGCATCCGCCGCGCAGCCGTCCACGGGCTGGTGGGGTGGCGAGCATGGCCGGGCGTTTCTCATGGCCGGGATTTGCGGCGGCTACACGACCTTCTCCGCCTTCAGCCTGCAAACGCTTCAGCTCGTGCGGGACGGCCAATGGCCGGCCGCGGGCTGGAACGTGCTGCTGTCAGTCGTGCTCTGCCTGGGCGCGGTGTGGCTGGGTTTCCGCGCGGGAGAACTCTTCAGCCGGTGAACCGCGCTCAAGCCCTGACCGCGCCGGATTGGACCGGCTCCACCAACGCCTAACACCTCCGAAATCGCCGTTCCGAAGTTGTGTGCGTCAAGTTCAGCAAATTGGCGTGGGGCATGGCGTAGGGGGATAATCAGTTGGGGTTCAGGCTTGGGGAACTACTCAAAGAATCGTGAGCCATGGGAGGTGGGGGTGGGGTTCAGGCGGCCAATGCCAGCGGCGGCTTCTCGGCTTCCCGCAGCGGCCGCAGGTCCAGATAGGCCGCCCCGTCCAGCCATTCCTCGTCCTGCTCGCACGCCAGCGCGCGCACCAACCGCAGGCAGCTGGCCTCGTTGGGGAAGATCCGCACCACCAGCGCCCGCCGCTTGAACTCCTGGTTGAGCCCTTCCAGCACGTTGGTGCTCTTGAGGTGCTTTTGATGGCTCACCGGCTGCCGGTAATACGTCCAGGTCTCCTCGATGTTGGCCTCCACCCAGTCGCACAGCTTCCCATACTTGCCCGCCCACTTGGCCAGCCAGCGCTGGAGATGCAGGCGGGCTTCCCCCACGTCGCGGAGGTCGTGCAACCACCGCCTGGACGTTGTCCTGGAGATGAGTGCGGTTTATGGTGCCAATGATCAGGCTCGACACGCCGGGAAGCGTGAAGATGGGTCGAAAGTTGTCCTCCAGGCTCCGTGCCGCACCGGCCAGTTGCCCCGAGCCCAAACCCTTCTTGATAAACACGCCCTTGCCCAGTTCCGCCGCGCGCCTGATGACAGACTCCTCCGCCGTGTAATCGGCGGCGTAAGTCGCCATCACGACGTCAGCCCGCTCCAGAGTCAGCATCCCGCCCTCGATTGAATTCGTGGAAGCCCCGAAGCTCCGGATGTCCCCGCGCTGCTTAAGGTGCGCCAGCGTGTCGAACACCGGCGAGTTGCTAAGCACCTCAAAGTCGTTGCGCGGGCAATGCACCAGCACGCAGTCCAGCCGATCGGTCTTCAGCCGCTTCAAGCTGCGCTCCACACTCATGCGCGTATGCTCGGCCGTGAAAATGTAAGTCGATTCGCCGTTCGCAAATTCCTCGCCGGTCTTGGTCACGACGACGAACTGCTCGCGGCGCGCCCCGAGCAACTGGCCCACGCGCTCCTCGGCGATGCCATACGCCGGTGCCGTGTCGAGCAGGTTGATGCCGAGACTCAACGCGTCATCGAGCAGTTGTTGAATGGCCTCGTCTGAGGGCAACTCGAAGGTCGGGTATTTGATCTTCTGGTTGCGGCCGAACTTTACCGTGCCAAGGCCGAGCACGCTCACGTTCAATCCCGTCGAGCCGAGCGGGCGCTTGGGCAATGTCATATCGTCACCCATTTGGTTTTCTCCTCCCACGGATATGGCGACGGCTCCACGGCGGGCAGCGGCAATTCCGTCGATTTGCCCGAGGGCGTCACACCCTGCTGTTCCAACCACCGCAAGGCCTGCTGCGTGAGCGCGGGCGCCAGCGCGAGCTTCGTCGGCCATGCCAGCGCCGCGTTGCCGACCGTTGTCAGCGTGGGGCTGCTCGGCAACAGCTTACTCGCGTGCGGTTCGGCGCGGTCCAGGTCGTGGATGGCCCAGCGCACCTGCTTCCAGTCGAGCCACGGGAACAGGTCCGTCATCTCCGAGTGCGCCCAGCGCAACGCCGCGTCATCGCTCTGGCCCACGGCTTTCTCCGCGATGTTGCCGCCGAGATACCACACGTTCTCGCCGCCAAGGGAATGCGTCGTGACGGTGACGCGCGGCTTGGGTTCGGGCACGAGGCAATGAGCGAACAGTTTGTGCGGCAACCCGCGCGCGAGGAACATCCGCAGCGGACGCCGTTGCGTGACCTTCGCCTTGTCGAGGCCTAGCTGCCCGGCGAACCACTCGTTGCCCTCCCCGGATGTGAACACGCACGCGCGCGGCCGCACCACGGCGGGCGAGTTCTGGAAATGAATCTCCGTCACGCGCTCCGACTCGCGGCGCAACTCCCTCACCTCGGTGCGACAAATGAACTTGCTGAACCGCACCTGCAACGCCGCCAGCACCGACTTCGTGGCCAGCACCGGTTCCTCAAGCTGATAAATCGTCCCGCTGAACTCCCGCGCATCGAACACCGCCGGCCACTTCTCCCGCGGCACCGAGCCGACATCGCTACGCAGGGCCTTGGTGGCGAGCGCGCCAGCCATGCGGTTAAGCAAGCCGCCGCTGGTAAACATGAGTTGATTGGCGGCCAGCAACTCCGTCCCGCGCAAGTCCACCTCGCCGCGGCCCGCGATGCAGTCCATCCAGATCTTGGGCATGGAGGAAAGCGCCTCCATCTGCGGACGGTTCACGCCGTCGAAGGTGTATTTCACGCCGCTGTGGATGATGCCCTGCGAGGCGATGGTCTGGCCCGCGCCGAGGGCGTTGCGTTCGAAGAGCACGGCGTCGAAGCCCAGGGCGCGCAGGCGATTGAGCAGCCACAAGCCGGCGATCCCGCCGCCCAACACCGCCACATCGATTTCTGCTGTCTCTGGCACGCGCGGACGTTAAGGGGCATGAAAGTTTGTTGTCGAGGATTTCAGGATGAACGGGACGCGAGAAAAAGCAACTGCGCTTCGGTAGAGCGCTTCAAAAAAATCTATAGCCACAAGAGGCGCACCAGCCGAGCGCGCCTTGATCTTGCTCCACATTTTTGAAATCGGGTTGAGGTGCGGCGAGTAGGCCGGCAGGAAGAGCACTTTTGGGCCGGTAAGGGGCATCCGCCGGCAAGGGGTCAGTCCTCACTATTGACACAAGTTCAGTTCAGCTTGGTTATTGGGCTCGGGCGGTTGCACCAGCAGGTTGCTCACATGCGTCCATGTGCCCATGTGCAACGCGGCCGCGATCCACTTCAACGTCACCGCTGTCTCCGTCCGCAGCCGCCGCGCGATCCGGATTTTGCGTGCGTCGCCTTTCGCCCGGTGCCCCAACTCTGCGACCGTCCAGCCCAGGTGGTTGAGAAACAGGGTGCGGTCACGCTGCTCGTGAAAAATCGGCTCGCGGCGATCGCCCCGGTTCATGACATGATACATCGCCCCGGGGTATTCGAGGCGGAGCGCTCTGGGCATGACGCGGCTTTACGCCCGCCCGCTTGCAGTGTCAATAGTGAGGACTGACCCTTTTATCAGGCCTCCGGAACGGGCGCGGCGGGCTTGGGAGCGGCGCCGTAGTTGAACAGCTTCCGCTCCTTGATCATCTGCGCCACGGTGGGCGGCACCATGGTTTCCCACGCCGGATCGCCCGCCCGGATCTTCGCCAGCACGTCGCGCGAGAAGATGGGCAGGCAGCGCTCGTCAAAATCGCGCAGGCTCTCAATGAGGCGGTTCTCCACAAGGTAGGCGTAGAGATGGCGCAGGTGCGGGGCCACGCGCAGGTTGCCGGCCGTGATGAGCGCGCCGGTCTTGGCCTCGCGCAGCGGGTAGACGTAGAGCTTGAGGTCGTTTTTGAAGAGCCGGCCGAAGCTTTCAAGGATGCCGCCTTCGAGGTCGGCGTAATATTTCTCCTCGAAAATCTCCCGCAGCGTGGGCACGCCCATGACGATGCCGATCATTTTCTTGGTGTGGCGGAACAGGTAGGCCGCGAGCCGGTGGTATTCGCCGTAGTTCGAGATCAGCACGTTCTTGCCCAGCGCGCCGAGGATGTCCACGCGGTCGAGGAAGTCCTTGGGGTCAATGCGGTCGCCTTCGATGAGGTTCTTCAAGGTCATCTCCATCAGCACGGTGACCTCCTCGCCCTGCACCTTCGGCTCCTGCACGAAGAGGCTGGTGGCGCATTCGAGCATGTCGAGCGTGGTCTTGATGACCGGCCGGAAGCTGCCGCGCTCGACGAGGATGGATTTCTTGTAGAGCACGTCGGCGGGCTGCACGACCTCGCCGTTGGCCAGGAACATCGCGGCCTTGGTCAGCCCACGCTGCACGAGCTGGAGCGCGATGACGCGGTTGTCCACGCCCTTGAACGCGGGGCCGGTGAGCTTGACCATGTCCACCTCCACGCGCTCGGTGGTGAGGCTGTCCAGCAGCGCGTCGAGCAGCGCGGCCGGATCCTGATGCAGGTAAAGCGCGCCGTGGACAAGGTTCACGCCGATGATGCCCAAAGCCTCCTGCTGCTGGACATTCTCCGCGTCCAGCAAACGGGCATGGATGATGATTTCCGAAGGTTCACCCAAAGGTTCGGTCTGGAAGCGCACGCCCAGCCAGCCGTGCGCCTCGACATCCTTCCGCGAATAGCTCTTGGCCGCGACGGTGTCGGCGAAGACAAAGAACTTCGTGTTCGCGCCGCGCTTCTGGCCGAGCCGCTCGATCAGCAGGCCATACTCGCGCTCGAGCATCGCCGTGAGCCGCTGGCGGCTGACATAACGCTCGCACGGGCCGTAAATGGCGTCGCTTACCGTCATGTCGTAGGCCGACATGGTCTTCGCGATGGTCCCCGCCGCGCCGCCGACGCGGAAAAACCACCGCGCCACCTCTTGCCCCGCGCCAATCTCAACGAAAGTGCCGTATTTCGAGGGGTCGAGGTTGACCTGCAACGCTTTCTGGTGCGTATCCGTAGTTTCGCGTTCCATTTGTTTGGGGGATTATCGGCAGAGCGGCCTGCCGGGCTTAAGGGAACCTGAACACGGCGGGCGGGCAAGTGAAGAATTGGTCTGGCAGCATTGCCATTTCAGAGCGTCTCCACGATGAGCGGATGCTCCGGCGGTGGGCGGGACGAGAAAGCAAATGCGCTGCGCAGCCGAGCACAAGCCTGCTTCGCCTGCTCGTCGGTCTGTGCGTGAATCCGCCCGAGCACGGCCCCGCGCTTAAGTTCCTCGCCGGGCTTGGCCAGCGCATCCACGCCCACGTCGGGCTGAACGACTGAAGCCTTGGTCATCCGCCCGCCCCCCAGATCGCGGACAATCTTACCGACAGCCCGCGCCTCCAGCCGGGTGATGAAGCCATCCTGGTCCGCCCGAACCTCCCGGACCACAGGTGCGGTGTGATCGCGCTGGAGCTTGGCGCGGAAGGCTTCGAGATCCGCGCCTTGGGAGGCGATGAGTTCGTCCCATTTGCGGCGCGGCGCGCCGGAAGCGAGGCACTCGCGGGCGGCGCGGCGGGCGGCGACGAGGCCGGGCGCTTTGTCCGTCTGCACCATCAGGGAGGCGGCGCACTCGATGACGAGTGTTTCCACGTCCGCGGGACCGCGGCCTTCAAGGCACGCGATGGCTTCCTTCACTTCGAGCCAGTTGCCGGCGGCCCGGCCGTGCGGCGTGCTCATGTCCACGAGAAGCGCGCGGGTCATCACGCCGCACTCGATGGCCAGGGTGACGATGGACCAGGCGAGGTCGCGGGCCTCATCGCGCGAGGGCATGAACGCGGCCGAGCCAAACTTCACATCCATCACGAGCGCGGAGAGGCCTTCGGCGAGCTTCTTGGACAGGATGCTGGCGGTGATGAGCGGGATGCTCGGCACGGTGGCCGTCACGTCGCGCAGGGCGTAAAGCAGCTTGTCGGCGGGAATCATGTTCTGCGTCTGGCCGCCCATGGCCACGCCGATGCGCTGCGTCTGCTCGACGAGCCGCTCCGGGCCGAGCTGCGTGGTCAGGCCGGGGACGGATTCGAGCTTGTCCAAGGTGCCGCCGGTGATGCCCAGCCCGCGGCCGGAAATCATCGGCACGCGGAAGCCGAGGCACGCGAGCAACGGCGCGAGCGGAAGGGAAATCTTGTCCCCCACCCCGCCGGTGGAATGTTTGTCCACGACGGGGCGCGGGTCGTTCGGGAACTTCAGCACCTCGCCGGAATCGCGCATGGCCACCGTAAGCGCGCGGGTTTCGCCGCCGTCGAGACCGCGAAAGAAAACCGCCATGAGGAACGCCGCGATCTGGTAGTCCGGGATGCGCCCGGCCACGTAGGCGGTCACCATCTCCTCAAGCTGCGCGGGCGTGAGCGCGCGCCCGTCGCGCTTGGCTTCGATGAGGGGGAGGAAGTTCATGCGGCGGTTGTGCTCACGGAAGCGGCAGAGGCATAACGCAGCGGCGTGGCGCGTCGCAAGGGAATTGGCATGAAACCACTTCCGATTCGCCTCCCGCGCGAATCGTGGCTAAAACCAACGCGCATGGCTGACGCCGTCTCCTCCGCCCCGCCGACCGCCCCGCCGCGAAAGCGCCGCGTGTTCGCGACCGTGGCAATTCTGCTGGCGTTGCTGCTGGCCGCAGTCATCGGCGAAGTCATCGCCCGGCTGGGCGGATTACCTGCGTTCACCGCGCAGCCACCGGACATCAAGGTGGAGCCGGGCGGGAAGCTATTCCGCCCGTTGCCCGAGGGCGGATTTGGCCACTTGCCCGGCGCGTTCAAGGTCACGCTGCCCACCGGCTACGAATTCCGCGTCACGCACGGCCAGAACGGCCTGCGCGTCACGCACCCGCAGCGTGCGGCGGACGCGCCCGCGCGGCCGGAGCTTTGGATATTCGGCTGCTCGCTCACGCACGGCTGGTCGCTGAACGACGAGGACACTTTTCCGTGGCGGGTGCAGGCGGCGTTGCCGGACTTTGAGGTGGTGAACGGCGGCGTGTCCGGCTACGGCACGTTGCATCAGCGGCTGCTGTTCGAGGAGTTGCGGAAGCAGCGCACGAAACCGGCGGCGGTGGTGGTGGCTTACGGCCGCTTCCACGACTACCGCAACACTTACGTCCGCATCTGGCAAAAGGGGTTTGCGCCCTACAACCGCCTGCCGGATCTCGTCTACCCCTACGCGCGGCTGGAGGGCGGTGCGCTGACCTACCACGCCGCGCCAGCAACCTATGCCGAGTGGCCGCTGCAACGGCATTCCGCGCTGGTTCACTGGCTGGAGCAACAGGCCAACCGCCGGGAAGAGGAGCGCGTGCGCAGCCACGAAGTCTCGGCCGCGCTGATTGCGAACTGGGCCAACGCCTGCGCGAAGGACGGCATTCCGTTTGTGCTCGCCGGCATCAGCTCCGACGCCGGGCCGATGCTCGACTGGGCGCGCGCCGCCGGCCTGCGCGTGGTGGACATTGCCGTGCCGTTGACCGAGCCGGGCAACACGAACGCCCCGCACGACGGTCATCCGAGCGCGAAGGCCAACCGCGTTTACGCCGAGCGGCTGACGGCCTACCTGCACAGCGTGCTGGCGACGCCGAAGCGGGAGTGACGCGGCGGCATTACGCCGGCGGCGCGGGCGGGGCCGGCTGATTGAGGGTCGTGAAGTTTCCCTCCTCGCAGCCGCGCACGAAGCCTTCCGTGACGCGCTTCAAGTCCTCCCAGCGGCGGCGGATATCCTTCGCCTCGGTCTTGGAAATATGGTTGTCCCCGGACGCGGTGGCGATGACGCCGAGCATGTCCGCGAACTCCTGCACAATCTGATTCGTGGCCGGAATGACCTGATACGGATGCGGCCAATGAGCCTTCGGGTTGTGGATGAAGAAACCGCCGGCGCGCTCGCAAATCCACTGTGGCAGGCGCGCGTCGTTGGTGCTTTTGATGAGCTGCTCCATGCGGTCCAGCGGGTTGGCGAGACCGCTGCCCTCGACCTTCTCGGGCGGCTCAGCCCACTTGTAGATCATGGACAGCGAGAGGTTGAGATCGGCGGCAATTTGCTTGGCGCTGGTGTCCTTGAAGACCTCGCGGAGCAACTCATGGGATTGCATGGCGCGTATGTAGCAGTTTTCCGCCCGCCGGCAAGCGTGCCATGCGCGGGGAAATGGCTCGCTCCCACCGCCCGGTTGCCATCCAATTTCCCGCGCATGACACCGATTGCCGCCGCCGACATCGCCCAGGCGCTCGTCCGCATTCCCAGCGTGAACCCGGACTACGACCCAGCCAGCCCGGGCGAGGCTGCGGTCACGGCGTGGATTGAGAACTGCGGCCGCGCGAACGGCTTCAAGGTATGCCGTCAACCGGTTTTGCCGGGCCGCGAGAATCTCCTGCTTCAGTTCCGCAATGGCGCGGACCACCCGCACTTCATGCTCAACGGCCACACGGACACCGTGGGCGTCGGCGGCATGACCATCGCCCCGTTCGGCGGCGAGGTGCGCGAGGGCCGGCTGTGGGGCCGGGGCGCGAGCGACATGAAAGGCCCGCTCGCCTGCATGCTCGCTGCCGCGCTGCGGCTGAAGAACTCGCCCGACTCGTGGCGCGGCACGCTCACCGTCGCCTGCATGGTGGACGAGGAATTCCGCTATCGGGGCGTGACGGCGATGCTGGAGCAGATGAACCCGCTCCCCGACTTCGCCCTCGTAGGCGAACCGACGCGCCTGCGCGTCGTGCGCGGGTGCAAGGGCTGCCTGCGCTTCGCCATCCACGCACTGGGCCGCGCTGCGCACAGCAGCAGGCCCCGCGAAGGAAACAGCGCCGTGGTCGCGATGGCGCACGCAATTCTGGAACTGGAACGGCACTTCGCCACCCGGCTGGCGCAGGTTACCGCACCTGACTTCGGGACCAGCACCGGATCCATCGGCCTCATCAACGGGGGCACGGGCGTGAACATCGTCCCCGAGCGGTGCACCATCCAGGTGGACATCCGCCTCCTGCCGGGCCAGGACGGACGCATGACGCATCAGGAAATCCAAACGCTGGTGCGAGAACGCTGCCAGCAGGTCCCGGGCGTGCGCTGGGAGTTTCCTGAACCCAGCGTGATTGATCCCAGCTTCGAGCTGCCATCCGTCCATCCCTTGGTGAAGACGGCATGCCAAACACTCAACCAACCCAGCCCGGATGTGGTGTTTTTCGGCTGCGACGCCAGCAAACTCGCCGCGCACGGCGTGCCGGTGATCGTCCTTGGCCCCGGTGACATCGCGCAGGCCCACACCGTGGACGAGTTTATCGCGCTTGCCGACCTCAACGCCGGCACCGAGACCTACCTGCGGCTGGCCCAGTCGCTGATGCCGCCAAACTGATGGCGGCCTGATTCGCGTTCATCCGCGCGAATCGCGGGCGTAATTCCCCCGCAATTTTTTGTGACCTTTGCGCTCTTTCGCGGCAACATCCCGCCATGCTGACACCCGCCACCCGCCGCCGCGATTTCCCCGCGCTGGAATCGATGACCTACCTCAACACCGCCGCGGAAAGCATCCCCCCCCTCGGCGTGGGCGAGGCGTTGCTGACTTACTGGCGGGACAAGCTGCGCGGGATGCGCGGGCGCGACGCCCACTTCAAGCAGGTCGAGGACTGCCGCGAGATCGCCGCGCGCATGACGGGTTTTAAGCCGGCGGAAATCTCCTTCTGCTCGTGCAGCTCGGAGGCCTACAACCTCCTCGCCACCGCGCTCAACCTTCAGCCCACGGACGAAGTCATCGTCACCGACCTCGATTTCCCGGCCGGCGCAACGCCCTGGCTCACCGCCGCCACCTGCCCGCAAACGCGCGTCTGGCAGGCCACCGACGGCGAACTGCACGTGAAAGACCTGGTGCCCCTGCTCAATGCGCGCACGCAGCTGGTTCAGGTTTCGCTCGTCAGCTTCTACAATGGCCACCGCCTCGCCTGGGCTCCGTTCCGCGACGCCGTGCGCCGCCTTGCCCCCAACGCGCTCATTTCCGTGGACGTAACGCAGGCGCTCGGCCGCGTGGTGCTGGACTGCGCCGACGCAGACTGCCTCATCAGCAGCACGCACAAGTGGACCCTCGGCGTCCACGGCGGCTGCATCGTGGGCATCCCGGAGCGGGCGGCGGCCCGGCTCACGACGCACGCAGGCGGCTGGTTTCACCTGCGCAACGCCTTCGACGCCGACCGCTTCCAGCGAGCCGACACAAAAACCGGAGCCGCCAGTTTCTCCGTGGGGATGCCAAACTTCGCCGCCATTTACGCGCTCAACGCCGCCTTGCGCTACGTGGAAAGCGTCGGCGTCGAGGCGATTTCCAGGCACGCCGACCCGTTGGTGGCGCAGGTCCACGCCGGCCTCCGCCAGCTCGGCTTGCAGCCAATGGCCCCCGCGCAGCCGGCGAGCCCAACCGGCATTCTCGCCTTCCGCCACCCCAACACCGCTGCCATCCACGCCGCCCTGGAGGCGGAGGAAATCCACGTCATGCACCATGCCGGCCGCATCCGCATCGCTGTGGCCGGCTACAACACGGGCGAAGACGTAAGCCGGCTGCTCGAAACGCTGAGCCGCAGCGTCCGCTGACATCAATTCGATCGAACCGCCTTGCGCGTTGACACCCGCGCGCACCGGCCTCTAGCGTCCCGACGTCCTCCGACACGACATGGCCGATACTGCCGCCACTTCCCCTGCCCCGGCTCCCGTCGCGCCGTGGCATGCCGGCGTCACGCGCTACCAGTGGCTGGTGCTGGCCATTGCTTCCGCTGGGTGGGTCTTCGACACGTTCGAGGGGCAGATTTTCAACCTCACACGCGGCGATTTGTTCAACGACCTGCTCAAGGGCCACGCCGATCTCGCCGCCCAGAAACAGCTTTGGGGTGACCGTTTTCTCGGGATCTTCCTGCTCGGCGGCACGCTGGGCGGCATCGGCTTCGGCATGCTGGCGGACCGCTGGGGCCGGCGGCCGACGATGGTTGTGACGATTCTGATGTATTCCGTTTTCTCGGGACTGACCTATTTCGCCACGGAACTGTGGCATGTGGGCGTGCTGCGCTTTCTCGTGGCGATGGGCGTGGGCGGCGAATGGGCCGTGGCCGCCGCGCTGGTCAGTGAAGTTTTCCCGGCGAAGGCGCGTGCCCATGCCGGCGGGATCTTCCACGCAACGAGCGTGCTGGGCACCTGGTTGGCGGCGGGCGTGGCGGTGCTGGTGGGCAGCCAATGGCGGTGGGCGTTCCTTGCGGGCGTGCTCCCGGCGCTGCTGATCCTCTGGGTGCGCGCGTCCGTGAACGAATCGGAAAGCTGGCAGCAAAAGAAAGCCGCCGCGCAGTCCACCGAGGAACTCGGCAGCCTGCGCGAACTGCTGGGCGATGCCCGCTGGCGGACGCGCGCGGTGCTCGGAATGCTGCTCGCGGCGATCGGGCTGGCGACATTCTGGGCCGTTACCATCGCAGGGCAGGATTTGGTCCGCGCCCAGTTGCTGAAGGACGGCGTGAGCGCACCGGTCGCGGCGGAGAAGGCCAAGACAGCCTACGGCTTCTGGCAGGCGGCGGGCGGCGGGCTGGGCCTCGTGGCGTTTGGCCCGCTCTGTGTCCGGCTGGGGCGCCGGCGCGCGTTTGGGGTCATGCACATGGCGGCGTTCGTCACCGTGCTGCTGGTGTGCTTCGTGCCCGCAAACTATGACCAGCTGTTCTGGCTGCTGCCGGTGTTCGGCTTCTGCACGCTGGGCATCCACGCGGGTTACGCCATTTACTTCCCGGAGCTGTTCCCCACGCGTCTGCGCGGGACCGGCACCGGCTTCTGCTTCAACGGCGGGCGTCTGCTCGCCGCCCCGATGCTGTATTACTCCGCCACGCTGAAATCATCGTGGCTGGCGGCGAATCCCCATCTCGAACTCCGCCACGCCATCGCGCTGCTGGGCGGGCTGTTTCTTTTGGGGCTGTTCGTGATCGCTTTTCTGCCCGAGACCAAGGATCAGCCCATGCCGGAGTGACGCGCCCGGGCGTCGGCTGTCATTTTCCGCGCCACCACAGCATGGCAACTGCCAGTCCGGCCGCAGCGAATGCCGCCGCCAGCCAGAATGCAACCGGCATGGGAGCACTGGTCGCGGCAGAGACAGGCGGTGCCCCACCGGAGACCGTAACCGTTTCAGGAGCTGGGTCGATGACCGGCGGCACCAGGCCGAGACCTCGTTGTGCTTGGAGCAGCGATTCCCAATCGGCAGCCAGGAGAAGGTCCACGCCCGGATTTTGCTCCTTCACCTGACAGGAGCAGCGACCAATGAGGAAACTCGCCGCCTCGTCCAGGGTCTCGTGGTTGATCCCCTTTCCCGCCAGGGCATAAAGGGCGCGCCCGCGACCAAACACGGGGAACACGATCGGCTCCGCGAGACTGGTGAGATCGCTCTCCGAGCCGAGCAACATTCGCACAAAAGCGGACTCCGCCGGGTCCATGCGCGGGATGCGAAGGATGGAGAAAGCCAGCTTGAGGCCGCCGGGCGGGACGTTGACAAGGCCGTTGGCAATGTCCGCCGGGTCGAGCGCGGGGAGTTTCAGCACGCCTGCCAGGTAGTTCAGTCGCGATTCGACGAGCTTCGCCGTGGCGTCGTCGCGCGCGGGGTCGCCGATTTCGAGCAGCACCCAAACGGCGCTGTCCCCGCGCCCGAGGCGGCGGACGAGTTCCTGACGCGCAGGCGAATCGAGCGCTTGGCGAATCGCAGTCTCGCTCAATGGCGCGGAGACGGTCGCATCGGGCAGCTTCGCAGCTTTGGGAAAGTTGATGACGAGCCACGGCAACGTGGTCTGGCCGAGCGACTGCCAGCGCTCAAGAGAGGCGGGCGGCGGGTTCTGCCCGAGGTCAACAGTCTCGACAGCAACGTTTACGTGGAGCTTTCCGGCCCAACCTTCGCGTGACAACTCTTGCACCAGCGCGTGTTGCGCGGCAGTGAGCGGGCCGCGATGGAAGACGGTGGCTTGGTAAGCATCCGCCGGCCATTTTTCCAACGCGTAACGGAAGACGGGGACCGAGCAGGCGTGTGCGGCCGCGAGGGAGAGAAGGAGGGACAGAGCGAGGGGAAGAGCGAGGGGCAATCTGGGCGGTCGAGTGGCAAGGCGACCCTTCCCCTTCACCCCGGCCCTCTCCCTTCGGGACTGGGAGGAACACCTTCCGTCATTGGCTGAACTGGACGCCACAGCTCCTAAAACGCTGGCTGACTGTCTCCATCGCCCTGCGGCAGAGGGCCGGGGTGAGGGAGAACGGCGCTCGGCGGCGCTCAACACACCCCTGCGATAAATCGTTTTCCACCAGTGACAGGCCGCGCTCATTTGGCTACCAGCGGTTTCTCCGCGATGAGTTCCACGCCGCACACGAGCGGGCAGGCTTTTGCGCCAGGCGCGCGGGTAAAGGTAAGTTTCAAATCCTTCGCGATGACCACGCCCTTGAATTCCTTCACCACACCGCGTTGCGGGGCGCCGGCCGCAGCCACGACGTCGAAGTTCGACAAGGCCGTCTTGCCTTGCAGCGCAACGCTGAAGACGCGCTGGCCGGCGGCCAATTCCTCCGGCTCGGCGAAGTGCAGCCGCACGGTGTAGGGCGCGGGCGGATGCGGCGGGCGCGGAGCTGCCTTCTTCGGCTTGGCCGTCAAGTCGGTGGCTGTGGGAGCGGGCGGGGCCACCTCCGCCGAGGTTTTCCCGGACTTCCCTGAACCCGACTTGTCGTCGTCCTCGTCATCCTCCTTTGACCGTGGCGGCTTGGTCACGGTCGGGCGGAAAATCTCCGGTGTGATGGTGATGGTCTCGCAGTCGCGCAGGCCGGAAGATGCCACCCACGGCCAGCCTTCGCCGCTCATCTGCAACGCGTGCCGGCGGAAGAAATTCGTCCCTTTGCCCGTCACCGTCACGGGCACCGTGGGCGAGTCGCCGCCGACGGAAGGATATTCCAACCCCATCGTGCCGTCCGCCGCGCGGCGATCGCCGGGCGCGCCGAAGTTGACGCCCACGCGCTCGACGCGGTCGCCGTCCGTGGCGTCGAGGCCGAACTGCGTGTAGGCCCACAGCTCCATGTCCGGCATATGCACCAGCGCGAGCGAGGTCTGGTTTTGGTAGGCGCAGGTGCAGGTGCGCGTGTAATCGGGCGCGTTGAGCACGCCGTTGGCGACAACGAGGTTCGCCGTGCAGCCGGACTTGAAGCCGCCGAGGTTGCCCGTGCCGCTCTGCGAGAGCAGGTCGTAGAAGCCCGCCGCACCGGAACGGAAGGTCAGCAGGTTTTCGCTCGCAACGATGTTGTTGCAGCCGTAGGCCCGCGAGACGCGCCACGGCTCCAGCTTGCCCGTAAGCGGGTTGCGGACGAGATGCGGCGTGCCGTCGAGCAGCTTGAACGCGCCGCTGGAGGCCTGATACGAGTTGGCGCTCGTTAGAATCAACTCGTTGTGCAGGATGCACGGGCCGGTGTATTTGCGCTTCAAGTCCTGCCAGAGAAATTTGCCGTCCGCGCCGCGATACGCCGTCATGCCTTCGCCGATTTCATCCTTCAACCGGTCGCTCGCCTTCGCGCCCGCGAACAGCAGCACGTCATGCTGCTTCGAGTAACCCAGCCAGGTGCCGAAAATGCTCTTCGACTCCTCCCACAACAGCTTGCCCGTCGCGGCATCCAGCGCGGCGATGCGGTAGTTTGTCGGCAGCGGCGAGCCGCGACGTTTGAGTTTGTCCTCCGCGCTAGTCGGTAACTTGTCGAGGCAGTAGATACGGCCGTTACCGGCGACGATGCCGTTGTGCAGGAAACTGTGCCGCGCCGGCACGCGCCAGAGCAACTTGCCCGAGTGCCGGTCGAACGCGACCAACCCTGCGCTCGCGGAGAAATCCTCGATGGTGTTTGTCTTTACCATGCTGCCGAATTTCTGGGTGTAGTTCGCGAAGCCGTCGCCTGCGAGCAACACATTGTCGAGCAGGCCGATGAAACCCCATTCCGGTGCGGTGCGCTCACCGGCGCGCGGCGGCAGTTGGATTGTCTGCCGCAGCTTGCCGGCCTTTGCGTCGAGCACGTGGCACGCACTGCCGACGACGACGTAAACGGAGTCCTCCGTGGCGACGTAGTTCGCACCGCGCCCGTTCGCACCGGGGATGTGCTTCTGGTTGTAGATCGTGCTCAACGGCGTGTTGGTGTAGCTCTTGTCGTAGTAGAGGCCGAACGTGCCGAGGTCGCCGAACTCGGTCTTCCACAACTGCCGCCCGGTGTAAACGTCCCGCGCGCTGAAGCTGCTCATGCCCTGTATGATGAGCCGTCCGCCGATGACCTGCTCGGGCGGGCCGTGGCCGTGCCGCGGAAGGACCTCCATGTTGGAGCTACCACCGAACCAGAGGAGCCCGAGGGGGGCTTTGACTCGTGCGTCGTCGGACTTCACGGTGTTGCCGATGTCGCCGTATTGATGCGTCCAGTCGGCGGCGTCGGGCAGCGGGCCTTCGCGGGTGACGAGCAAACCGCCATCGGCTGCCGTGACTTTCGCGCGCTCCAGCTTCGCCGTCTCGACAAGCTGCTTGAACTCGGCCTGTGCTCCGCTGGTCGCAGGTAACCACATCGTTCCGCCGTAAGGCCGCAGCGAATTGAACGCAGCCTGCAACATCGCTGGCTCGCGCAGCCGCGCGATGAACGACTCGCCCACCACGATGAGGTTCGCCAGATAGGGTGGGGCCTTGAAGCTCACCGGGTCGCCGACGTGCACCGTCGCGCGCGTGCCGTAGCGGCCGGCGGCATCGAAACGACGCCGGAACGCATCCGCCTTCGCCGCGTCCGGTTCCACTGCGATGACATGCAACTTCGAGTTCGCCAGCACCGCTTCCAGCAACGCGCCGTCATCCACGCCGAACCACAGTGCGTAGCCTTCGCTCGCATCTGAGTCGGCAAGGATGGACTTGGCCTTGGCGACGGCGGCGGCGTCCGGTTGCGGCGCTTTGGGTTCATCGCGCAGCACCGCCGGCTTGACCTTCTCCCCACCGAACGCGCGGATGCGACCATCGACCGAAACCGCCAGCAGCACGCCGTTTGCCGCCAGCAAGCGCTCGGCACCACCGGGCAACGGCTGCGTCCACGCCACGCGTGCCTGCAACGGGTTTGCCGTCAGCGCGATGGCCGTGAGCGAGTTGCTGCCAGCCGCGTAAAGCCGGTTACCAGCCTTGATGAGGTCGCCCGACGCGTCGGCTTTCACTTCCCAGAGCGTGTTCGTGCCGTTGAGCGAGCGCACGAGCGCGCCCAGTTTGTTCGTCGCGGCGGTGTAGAACGCAGCGCCGTCCAGCACCGGCTCGCTGTTCGTCAATCTCCCGGCTTTGCCCGACTTCAAATCGTAGTTTCGCACGCCGCGCAGCCGCGTGTGGACGAAGTATTCCGTCTCGTTGGCCGCGACAAACGAGCCGCCGTTGCCCTTGCCGCTGACCGCGAGATTGTAGTGCAGGAACTCGCCCGTGTGGCGGTCGAACGCCGCCGGGATGGAGCGCCCGCCGGGCACGAGGAGGATGTCCCGCGTCGCCACGAGCGCGCCCTGCGGCGCGACGCCCGCGAAGCTCGGCGCGTTGTGCGGCTGCTTGATGAACTGCGCGCCGGTGCCGTCGTTGACCCACGCGACCTTGCCGGTCTCCGCGTCCACCGCGTAGATGAACGTGCCCATGAACGGCCAGATGCTCGCGGCGAAATACACGCGCCCGTCGCGCAGCACCGGCCCGCCGCGCGCCGGCCACGCGGAGATGACACGCTGGTTGCCGAGCACCTTCTGCGCGCTCGGCCCGCCGCGCAGTTTCCAGTGGAGCTGCCCGTCCGCCGCACCGACGCAGTAAAGATGGCCGTCGTCGCTGGTGAAATAGACCTTGTCCCGCCATGCCACCGGCGCGAAGCGCACCGGGCCGTCGGTGTAGAAGGCCCAAAGCTCGCTGCCCGAACGCAGGTCGAGCGCGACGACCTTGTCCGTGTCGTTGAAGCCGATGAACACGCGCTCGCCCAAGATGACCGGCTCGAAGACGCGGTCGTAGCTCATGAGGTCGTGGTTGAGCGGGTCGTCCCAGACCTGCACGCGCGGCGAATACTGCCGGGTCCATTGCAGGTGGAGTTGCGGAGGCAGTTCCTCCGGCGAGGCGGCGGAGCGGTTCGCGTCCGCGCGCCACATCGGCCAGTCAGCGGCGGAAAGCGTCTGTGCGAGCAACGTGAGCAGCAGCGCGAGGCGGGCGGGTAGCAGGGCAAGTTTCATCAAACACATTGCGTCCGGCGACAGACGCGTGGGAGGGGAATTAGTTTCGAGCCGACCTCCGAGGGGCGAACGAATGTCTCGGGTAGCACCCGCCTCCGGCGGGTCGCGTCGGGCGTCCCGCCCGATGCGGGGGCGAGGAAGTCAGAGTGGGTTGGGGTTCCGGACGGGTCATCGCTCGCGCGCCAGCACTGGACGCAACCCAAACGAACGCGACTCGCCTTCCCAGTCCTCGTGCCGCGCGGGACGTCCGGCACGACCCGCCGGAGGCGGGCGCTACCCGAGGCGAAGCCAACGCGCTCGGCGCTCGCTTTCACAACCTCCCCGGCACGCGGGCGGGGTTCGGCAGCGGGTCGAGCGGCAGGCCGGCGCGGATGAGTTCGAGGCCGTTGAGCAAGGTGGCTCCAGCCTGCGCGTCGAGTTGCACGGTGAGCGTGCCGTCGGTGACGGTGACTTTGGAAACTTGCTTTGTCAGCACACGCATCGCGCCGCCGGCTTCGGCGAGAACATCGAGGCTTTCCGCAACCGACTGGCCTTGCAGGCGCACGCCGAATTTCCTTCCGCCCAACTTCGCCGTCGCGTCCGGCTCGGTAAAGACGAGGCGCACGGTGTAGCTGCCCGGCTTCAATCCATTCACCGTCACTCGCTGCAAACCCTTCCCCCCCGACGCGCCGACCCACGGCCAGCCTTCGCCGCCTTCAATCCACACCGAGTGCCGGTAGAAGTATTCCGGGGCCGCCGGTTCGGTGCGGACGTCCACCTTCGGCGACGGCCCGCCCACGGCGGGATACGCGAGCCACAGCGTGCCGTCGTCGGTGCGGCGGTCGCCGGGCGCGCCGAAGTTCAGGCCGATGCGCTCAATCTTCCCGGCGAGATTGCTCGCCGCGATGCTGCCCCACGCGGCCCATTGCTCGAAGGTCGGCGGCAAGCTCACGAGTGAGAGCGCCATCGGCAGCGGGTAGCTGCAACTGCACCCCTCGTAGAAGTAAGGCACGTTCAGCACGCCGTTCGCCGGGATGACACTGCTCGTGCAACCCGAGCGCGGGCCGCTGATGTGGATGGTGCCGCTGTCGAGGCGCTTGTCGTAAAACGCCGCCGTGCCCGAGCGCATCGTGTAGAGGTGGCCGTAGTCGAAGCCGCCGTCGCAGCCGTAGCTCTTCGGGAACGCGCGCGGTTCGTAGTCGCCGGTGAGCGGGTTCACGCGCGTGCCAGCAACGGGGGCGCCGGGCTTCCAATCATCCTTCTGCGTCGGCGGGCGATACTGGTTTTGCTGCACCTTCTCCAACTCCGCCGGGGAATGCGCCACGCTCCGGCTCGACGAAGGCACTTCAGCGGCGTCCAGCATTCGCCCGGTGTAAACGTCGCTGAACACCGACGGCTGAAGGCGATAATCCAACTTCCCCTTGCGCGTGGAGGCATCGAGCCAGGTCTTGTCCGTGCTCACCATCACGCCGTCCACGAACTTCGGCTGCGGGGAGCGTTTGAAATGGCCGAGCGTGTCATCGAACCACAGCACGCCGAACGGAGCTTTCACCAACTCGTCCGGGCTGGTCTGGAACTCGCCTTTGTAATTCGTGCTGCCTTCGAGCGCGCCCTCTCGCGTGACGACCGTAAAGCCGTCCGCGACTTTCACGCTGGCCTGCGGGAGCTTCGCGACTTCCGCGATGCGCGCGAGCGATTCCGGCCCCACTAGGCGTCCGCCGTAAGGCCGCAGCCAGCCGTAAATCTTTTTCAAGGCCGTCGGGTCCGGCAGCGGGGCGTCCGATGCGAGTGCGATGAGATTCGCGAAATAGGGCGGCAGGCCGGAGTCCTTCGGCGCGACCTGGCGCAGCGCGATGCGGTCGCCGTAGAGATTGGCAGCGGCGAGACGTGCGCGGGTGGCGGTGAGCTTCGCGGCATCGTCCGTGAGCGCGAGGAACTTGAACTGGCTTTGCTGCGCAATGGCTTCGAGCAAGCCGGGTTCGCCAAGGCCGAGCACGAGCGCGTAACCGCGTTGCGAGCCGGCGGCGGCGATGAGTTGCTTCGCCTGTAGCGCGGTAGGGCCGCGCTGCTGCGCGGCTTCGGTTGCCAATGGTTCACGCCGGCCGACCGGCAGGTCGGCCCTACCGGCACCGAGCGCCGTGAGCCGGCCTTCCTCGGTGACGACGAAGACTTTCCCATCCGCCGCGAGCACGCTGTGGACTTTGCCGGCCACGCCGGGCCACGGGCCGTCGAAGCTCAGTTCCTTCCCACCTGCGCGGAAGGTTCGGCGCACGCCGGCGTCGCCTTCAGCGCGCGGCTTGTCCTCGTGGCGAACGGCGTTGACGGAGTTGTCGAAAAGCAAGCCGAGGCGTTTGAGGCGGGCCTTCTCCTTGTCTTCGGGCAGCGCGGCGAACCATCCGCCGGGCAGCCGGCCGGCTGCGGGCAGCGCGAATTCCTTGAGCTTGCCCGTCGCGAGGTCGAGGCGCGCGGGATACGCGGAACTGCACGGCACCACGAGGTCCGCGCCGTCCACGAGCAGGTAGCCTTGTGGCGCAACGCCACCAAATGCCTCGGCCTGATGGGGGTGGACGCCGTAGATGTAACTGAGCCGGTCATTGAGCCAGATTTCGCGACCGGTCGCGGCGTCAAGGCAGTAGATGAAGACACCTTCGAGCGGCCAAACTCCGGCGGCGAAATACACGCGGCCCTCGTGCAGCACCGGCCCGCCGCGAATCGGCCAGACGGAGATGAGCCGGCCGTTGCCGAGGAGCTGCCGGTTGTTCGGCACGGCGCGCTTCTGCCAAAGCAACTCGCCCTTGTCGGCGGAGACGCATCGGAGCACGCCGTCGTCCGAGCCGAAGATGACACGCCCATCGCCTGCGACCGGGGCGAAGCGCACTGGCCCATCGGCGAAGAATTTCCAAAGCACCGCGCCCGTGTCCGTGGCGAAGGCGGTCACACTGTCATCGCGCGACGAAGCCACGAACAGCCGCTGGCCGAGCACGACTGGTTCGTAGCCCTTGTCGAAATGGAGCCGCACATCGCGGAAGGCGGGCTTGAGCGGTGGAAGTTCGCGGCTCCACAGCACCGCGAGCTGCTCCGGCAGTGCGGGCGTGACCGACGCGGTGCGGCCCGGATTTGCCCGCCACATGGGCCAGTCGTTGGCCGCCGCAGAATTTGCCGCCACGATGAGCCCCAGCCCCAGAGCGAATTTCAAAAGCCCGTTCACTGCTCAGCCTTTGATCTCAAAAATGACCTCCACCTCCACCGCCGCGCCGGTGGGCAATTGCGCGAAGCCCAGCGCGCTGCGAGCGTGGTAGCCGTCGCCGTCCTTGCCGAAGATTTGGTGCAGCAGGTCGGACGCGCCGTTGATGACGAGGTGCTGGTCGGTGAAGTCGAGCGTCGAGTTCACGCAGCCGAGCACCTTGATGACGCGCAGGCCGTCGAGCGTGCCGTGAGTCTGCCAGGCCGAGCGCAGGATTTTCTCCGCGCAGTTCTTGGCGGCGGCGTAGCCCTGCTCGACCGTGAGGCCCGCGCCGAGCTTGCCCTTGAGGTCGCTGACGTGGCCGGAGGAGAGGAGCTGGTTGCCGCTGCGGATGCAGAGGTTGAGGTAGCCGGGGGCGATTTTCTCGAACTTAAGGCCGAGGCTCTCGGCAGTCTGTTGTGGGGTCATGTGATGGATTGCGTTTGGTTCGTGCGGACAGTTTTAAAAGTGTGTCCTGCTTGACGCGTTCCCGTCCAACGCATTCGCTCGGCCGGCGGGCAAACGCGGCGCGAAGATTTCTTCATGCCCCCGCCCGATCACAGCGTCCAAACGCGCGAGAAAATCCGATGCTAACCTGCACGTTTCTACGATTCGCCTCGGCCACCGGGCTGGGCGCGATGCTTTTCACCCGGCTCGCCAGCGCTGCCGCTCCTTCGCCCGAAGGCTTGGCGTTCTTCGAGCAGAAAATCCGGCCCGTCCTGATTGCGTCGTGCTTCGAGTGCCACTCGGCGGAGGCCAAGGCGAAGGGCAAACTCAAGGGCGGCCTCTTCCTCGACACCCGCGCTGCGCTGCTTACCGGCGGCGATGAAGGCCCGGCCATCGTCCCTGGCAAGCCAGACGACAGCCTGCTCATCAAGGCGATGCGTTGGTCGCGCGAAGACCTCCACATGCCGCCGAAGTCCAAGCTCCCGCCGGAGGTCATCGCGGACTTCGAGAAGTGGGTGGCGATGGGCGCGCCCGATCCGCGCACCGGCGAGGTGGCCAAGGCCCGCCGGGAAATCAGCATCCCGCAAGGCCGCGATTACTGGGCTTTCCGCCCATTGAGGCCAGTGACCGTCCCCGCCGTGAAGAACGCCGCGTGGGCGCAGACGCCGATTGACCGCTTCATTCTGGCGAAAATGGAGGCCGCGAAAATCACGCCGAGCAAGCCGGCCTCCCGGGAGCAGTTGCTGCGGCGCGCAACCTTCGACCTCACCGGTCTGCCGCCGACGCCGGAGGAAACCGCCGCGTTCCTGGCCGATTCGTCTCCCGATGCGCTGGCCTCGGTCGTGAGCAAGCTGCTCGCAAAGTCTACCTACGGCGAGCGCTGGGGCCGCCACTGGCTGGACGTGGTCCGCTACGCCGAGAGCAACGGCTACGAGTTCGATGCCTTCCGGCCCGGCGCGTTCCACTTTCGCGACTGGGTCATCCGCGCCTTCAACGACGGGATGCCTTACGACCGCTTCATCCGCTGGCAGCTCGCGGGCGACAAGTTGCAGCCTGACTCGGTTGAAGGCGCGAGCGCCACGGGCTTTCTCGTCGCCGGGCCATATCCCGGCCAAATCACCGCCAAGACCGTCGAGCGCATCCGCTACGACCAGCTCGACGACATGGTCTCGACCATCGGCAGCGGCTTCCTCGGCCTCACGCTCGCGTGCGTGCGCTGTCATGAGCACAAGTATGACCCCATCCCGCAGACGGACTACTACGGCATCGCTGCCGCGCTTGCCCGAACCGACCAGGTCGAGCGAAAGGTTGACCGACAACACGAGGAGACCCAGCGCAAGCTCGCCGCGCACAAGCAGGCCGGCGAGCCGTTGCGCGCCGCGCTGAAGCAGTTCGAGGAAGAGCAGTTCCCCGCGCGCTTCGCGAAGTTTCAGTCCGCAGAAGCCGCCGCGTCCACGAACGCCGGGCCGTGGCAGATGTGCGACGTGACTTCCGCCGCCGCCACTTCTGCCACACTCGTCCTCGCGCGCGATGGCGCAGTGCGCTACGTGAGCAACAAAACCAAGGACGACACCTACACGGTGAAAGCCGTGACATATCAGCGCGGCCTGCGCGCCTTCCGGCTCGACGCGCTGGCGGATGCGGAATCGCCCGCGAAGGGCCCGGGGCTTTCGGACAACGGCAACTTTGTGCTCAGCGAATTCAAGGTCACCGCCCGCCCCCTCGACCCGAAGTCGAAGGCCAAGCCCGTCACCGTCAAGGTCAAGGGCACCGCCGCCACGTTCGAGCAAAAGAATTATCCACTCGCCGCCGTCACGGACAACAAGCGCGGCTCGGGCTGGGCCGTCGCGCCGGAGTTCGGCGAGGACCATGCGGCCATCTTTGAAATCGAGGGCGAGCCGGTCGGGTTCGAGGGCGGCACGGAACTGGAGTTTCAGCTCATCTTCAAGGGCTTCTTCGGCCTCGGCAAACTGCGCCTCGGCTTCAGCAACGGCGAGAGGCCCCCTACCCTGGCTGATGCGAAAAGCGAACAAGCGGTCCGCGAATTGAGCACCACATTGGCTGCGACCGGCGGCGCACTCAACGCCACGAACCGCGCGGCGTTGTTTCGATGGTTCACGCGCTTCGACGCCGACGCCGAGCGGTTGCAAACCGCCATCCGCGACCACGAGGCGAAGACGCCGAAGCCTGACTTGGTCGCCATCTACTCGACCAAGGCCGGCGGGCAGGATGTCTTCCTGCTCCGGCGCGGCGAGGTGGATGCGAAGGTCGCGAAGGCCGAGCCGAACTATTTGCAAGTGCTCAACACCGCCGCCGATGGCGCGAAACGCTGGCTCCCGAAACCCGAGGCCGACCCGCGTGTGGCGCTTGGCGACTGGCTTACGGACGCGCAGCACGGCGCGGGCAGCCTGCTCGCGCGCGTGATGGTGAACCGCGTCTGGCAACACCACTTCGGGCGCGGGTTGGTCGCGACGCCGAATGACTTCGGCGTGCAGGGCAAGCCACCCACGCACCCGGAGTTGCTCGACTGGCTGGCGGGCGAGTTCGTGCGCGGCGGCTGGCAGCTCAAGCCGTTGCACCAGCTCATCATGGCCAGTGCGGTCTATCAGCAGGGCGCGGAGTTGAAGCCGGCGAATGTCAAGGCCGATCCCGAAAACAAACTCTGGTGGCATCGTCCCGCGCGTCGGCTCGAAGCTGAGGCCATCCGCGACGCGCTGTTGAGCGTGGGCGGTAAGCTGGAGGACAAGCTCTACGGTCCGAGCGAGACGAATTACGAGTCCCCGCGCCGCAGCGTTTACCTGCGCGTGAAGCGCAGCGAACTCATCCCGTTCCTCACGCTGTTCGACGCGCCCGAGCCCGCCGCAAGTGTCGGCGAACGCGGCGCGACAACCCTGCCCACGCAGGCGCTCGCGATGATGAACTCGACATTCGTCCGCGACATCGCCGGTCGCCTGACCAAGCGTGTCCAGCAACCCGGCGTGGAGCCCGCTGCCGCCATCGCCCAGGCCGGCCGCCTTGCGCTTGGCCGCGCATTGACCGCCACCGAACAGATGAGTCTGGCCAAGTTCTACGAGCAACAGCTTGAGCTCCTCGGCCCGCCCTCCGCCGACGCGAAGGCGAAGGAAGCCCAAACCACCCGTGCCCTCACCGAAACTTGTCTCGTCCTGCTCTGCATGAACGAGTTCATCTACGTGGATTGAGCAGAATGAAACCACGGATGGACACGGATAAACACGAATGGGAGAAGTGCTTCGTGAGAAGGAGCTCACGCTGGGTATGACGCATTTCCCCTCACCCTGGCCCTCTCCCGCCGGGAGGGGGAGAATGTCAGCCAGCGCTCGGACTCCTTTGGCGCTCCGATCGGCAGAAAGTGGAATGCGTTGCTCCCTCTCCCAGCGGGA
>Ga0172367_10001825_pt1 | contig 30155 bp, 26 predicted proteins | sample Lak10m_FD_114542 | JGI IMG/M metagenome (GOLD analysis project Ga0172367, IMG submission 114542) | Freshwater microbial communities from Kabuno Bay, South-Kivu, Congo - kab_022012_10m | ecosystem: Environmental > Aquatic > Freshwater > Lake | place: Democratic Republic of the Congo: South-Kivu...
CAACCTGTCGAACGGAGCGCGCGTTACCGAAAAATTTATCGCGATTGGTGTAAAGTTGATTCAGGTAGTTGCGGAGATGAGCGTCAGCTTCATCCGTAGGAGTGAGCTTTTCTTTATCAAGCAAAGTTCTACAGATCGTGTACAATTCTTCAGATGTGTAATCGTAGAACTCGTAGTGCCGATCAAAACGTGATTTCAATCCCGGATTTGCCTCGAGAAACTTATGCATGTTATCCGGATATCCCGCTACAATAACTGCAAACTGACCGCGCATATCTTCCATGCGTTTCAGAATTACCTGAATTGCTTCATCTCCGAAATTTCCGCCACCGGATGTTCTTCCACTTCCGTCAGATAAAGCATAAGCTTCATCAATAAACAAAACACCGCCAATCGCTTCCTGTATTTTCTCACCGGTTTTCAGAGCAGTCTGACCAACATAACCCGCGATCAAACCTTCTCTGTCCGTTTCCACCAAATGACCTTTCTCAATCAAACCAAGACCTTTGTAGATCTTCGCGATGATTCTTGCCACAGTAGTTTTACCTGTTCCCGGATTTCCGGAGAACACCGCATGCAATGAAAAACGATTCAGTACATCTTTTCCTGTTTCACGATAGAAGCGGACCAACTTCACTAATTCATTCACTTCCGCTTTGATATTGTTCATCCCGACAAGCACATTCAACTCGTCAAGACCTTCACGCAATAATTTCTCATTGATTCCGAGATCCGGAGTGCGACGTTTTGTACCACCGAAAGCCAGTTCAATATCCGAGCGTGTAATTGTACTCAACGCGTCGTTGTCCAACTTATCAACATCACCGCTTTTCATCAAACGCAAAGCCATATTCATCTTCGCAGTTTCAATGATTCCTAAAGCCATGCGTGCATTACCGAAAGATTTATCGCGCGTTCTGTACACTTCGATAAATTGTTCTTCAAGAAATTTCTGCGCATCAAGATCCAGAATCACACCTTTCTTTTCTGCACCACTCAACGCAATCGCCAGCAACTCATCCGGCAGGTAATCTTCAAAAATGTAGTAATGACTGAATCGTGATTTCATTCCCGGATTAGACTCGAGGAAGTTGTGCATCTCATCCGGATAACCGGCGCCCATAATTGCAATATCGCCGGGACCGTCAGACATTTCTTTCAGGAGAATTTCAATCACTTCTTTTCCGAAATCCTTTGCGTCATCACCCTTACGAGCTAAAGCGTAAGCTTCATCGATGAAAAGAATTCCTCCGCGAGCAGACTCAATTATCTTCTTGGTTTTCGGCGCAGTCTGTCCGATATATTCTGCAACAAGATCCGCTCGATCCGCCTCTACAACATGTCCTTTGGAAAGAATTCCCATTTGCTTGTAAATCTTACCAAGCATATTCACCACTGTTGTTTTTCCTGTGCCCGGATTACCGGTGAAAATGCTGTGCAAATTGATCTTCCCGCTCTCTTCAAATCCTTTATCCTTACGAAGCTTCAGGAAGTTCAGATAATTGATATGATCACGAACACTTTTCTTGATTCCTGTGAGCCCGATCAATGCATCAAGTTTCGCAAGCAGTTCATCCAGCGACTCCTCCTTTACTTCCTCCTTCTTCTCTTCTTGTTTATTCTCCGCACCGTCTTTTGTTTTCGAAGGAACAAGTATTTCATTTCCTGTGAGCAACTCCGGAATTCCTTCCGACTCCTGTGTTCCTACATCAAACTTCACTTGAGCCACAAGTGTATCCATGAAGAGAATCTCCACGTAATACAAATCATCTTTCCATGAACCTGCTACATCATTTCCCCAGCCAACATCAAATGTGTATTTGTAATCGAGTTTTCCCGCTGATATTTTACCTTCTCTGAACACCTGACCTTTATGCTGGTGCGCATCATCAAGGAAGTTGAACGTAAGTTCGTAATCCCATTCAAGATTTGAAATATTCTGAATCTCCAATTCCGCCCAAACATACTGCGTTGAATCGCGACGAATTGTTTTGAGGTAAACACGATTCTGATTCTCCCACGCTTTACCATCACCAACATGCAACTTCAGATGGTTAACTTTGAAATACGGATTCGCATCGCGTGTCACTTTACCGATATCGTTGACGATAAACTTCGTCTCACCGACTTTATCATCATCAATCCACGCTTCCCAAACATATTCACCTTTTTTCCAATAGGCTCCTTCTTTCGGATTGCCCCAACCATCGCGCAGATAAACGATATTCTCATCCATCTTGATGTCGCGCTTCGTATCTAAAGAACAAATCTCTTTACGTTCGGCAGCAAGAATTTCAAAGCATTTCAAAATTACCGTGCAACTCCAATCCTGTTCGTCAAACAGCTTATTGAAAAAAGAAAACTCACAACGAACATAGCTTAATTCCGCTTTGTCGAATACTTTTCTGTACTTCTTGGTTGAGTTTACCATCCACTCATCAGAGGAGAAAGTACGGAGTTCACGCAGTTTATATTTTTTCACGGCAGTGGGATTATTTCAGAATGATTTGAAGGTAGTAATTTCAGAGGCACTTGCAATACCCGAATATGGAAAAATAATTTCCACTTACGAGTACATTGCAGCATAATGACTTCCGAAATCCGTCAACGCTACTTCAGGCACATCAGATGATTTCCAAATCCAGAATCCTTCTTCTGTAAATTCCAGATTGCGATCAATTCCGCCAAGGTCGTACAATGAAGGAAACTTCACTTTATCACTTCCTGTATATCGAACTTCACAATGCCCTGAACGGCACAATTGCTCTACAGCTTCGGACATTCTCTGACAAAGACCTGAAGCGTCGGGGTATGACTGCGATTGCGTGTTGTAGAGCGAATTAAATAATCTCGGTACAGGCAAACATCCGCCACCTTCCAATCTTATCCATCGAAGAATTTGTTTTTGCAATGTAGTCAGTCGGTGTTTTTCCGGATGTACCTGTTTCATATACAAAGGCGCAGCGCTACTGATAAAATTTACTTGATGATTCCTTCTATCGGTTTGCCCGTACAACCGTCGGTGAATTGTATTCCCAGGAATTGGCAAACTGTTGGAGCAATATCAGTAATACTTACCGCACTTTCTGATTCACCGCTTTTCACCTTCCATCCCCACCAATAGAGCGGAACATGTGTATCATACGACCAAGGAGCACCGTGCGTCGTTCCTGTGCTGCGATGATAACCGGAAATCCATCCCGGATTGAGAATAACGGCAACATCTCCTGAACGCTTGAAGTAAAAACCTTTTTGCACCTGATACTTTGGCGTTTCCTTAAACTCGTTGTAGGCAAGATCCAGAGATGTCAATGCCGAGGCAACACCGTTGAATCGAATCATGAAATTGGCAATGTAACGTTCAACTTCTGCTTTGTTTATTGCTTTGGCCTGAATGGTTTTCTGATGCAGATAAATCTGATCATTTGCATACATCCAAACCAGCGTGTCACCATAGATGCGTTTCAGATTTCTCTTAAGCGAATCCATCGCTTTGTCTTCGTCAAAAAAACCGGCAGGAATTCCTGTGTCTTTCAGAAACTGCGGATTCTCTACCGCACCGTGATCTGCAGTAAGGAATACAAGTGAGTTATTCTTACCAATCCAGTTATCAAGAAATCGAAGCAACTCTGCAAGTTCTTTATCGAGACGGATGTAGCAATCTTCAACTTCCACGCTTTGCGGTCCGTACATATGTCCGATATAATCCGGTGAAGAAAAACTTACGGCAAGAAAGTCTGTATACGCTCCTTTACCCAGATTTTCATTCTGAATCAATGCTTGCGCGAAATCACGCGTTAAAGTATTTCCGAACGGTGTTGCGCGAATCATTCCCAGTTTGCCGTTTGCGTCCAGAAGTTTCGGCAGGTCATGCGGGAAAACAGGTTGTGCTTCACCTTTCCAGATTCCTTCGTAAGGATTGTTATCCGGCAAACTTTCTGTGTACTGCTCAACAGGAAGTACAGTGTTCCATTGCTGGGACAAATATTTAGCAGCGAGTTTTTTATCGTTGAAGTCAGCAACCCATTTCGGAAGTTCCTTGAGATACCAACTGCTTGAAATGAAGTTTCCGCTTGTACCATCATACCAATATGAAGCGTTCGCAGTATGTCCTGCAGGAAGAATTGCAGCACGGTCTTTCAATGCTATTCCGAAAACTTTGCTGCCGTGATTTGTTGCTAAATGTAATTGAGAGCCGATTGTCGTTGACAACAAACGATCGGGAGAACGTTTACCTTCTTCTCCGTCCGTTCCGATACCTTTCACCTTTGCATCTTCAACGCAATACACTTCTCTGTTGCTTTCGCGTTCCGGCCAATCGTTGGCTACAATACCGTGTACCGCAGGAGTTGTTCCTGTATAAATCGAAGCATGTCCCGGTCCGGTGAATGTGGGCATGTAGTTGTAATTGGTATTGCGACATTGAAATCCCTGATTGAGCAAACGTTTGAAACCGTCATTGCCGAGTTTGTCCCAATAACGGTAAACATAATCATAACGCATCTGATCAATAACGATTCCCACTACCAATTTCGGTTTAGCAGGTGGCGCTTCAGGTGCAGGCGTTTTGCCTTTGTTCGCAAAAGCGAGAATCAAGAATGCCAAAGGCAGAATAAATACAACTTTCTTCATACTATTTTCTGATTAACACAGCAAGAACAACAATACACAAAATAACACTGAGAGCAATGTTACCTGCTGCGAACATATAGTTACCACGACGAAACAATTCCAATGTTTCCAAACTGAAAGTGGAAAACGTGCTGAAACCTCCGCAAAAACCTGTGATTATAAATAAACGCAGAGATTCACTCTGCAATTTCGCGCTGAAGAATCCCAAACCAACACCCATTACAACTACACTGAGCACATTGGCAATCAGAGTTGCCCAAGGGAAATTCGCTTCACCAGAACTTAAAAGAAATTTAGACACGCCATAACGTGTCAAACAACCGATTCCTCCTCCGACAAATATGTAAATGAGATTAAGCATTGCGCATGAATTTCAATTTCGTCATTCCAAAAAACGCGAACGCCCCTATTCCGGCACCGAATAACGCTCCGCAAATCACATCACCCGGATAGTGAACGCCCATGTAAACCCGGCTCCAGGCAACAATTATCGCCCAAATAAACATAAGCAACCAAAGGTTTTGCCGTTCTCTGCCGGCACGTCTCGCTAATAAAAACATAAACATTGCCAACGCGAAACTGTTTGCCGCATGACCGCTGAAAAATCCATATAGACCGCCGCAACCATGAGGCGTAATAATGGTTGTTTGTTTGATCAACTCCACATTGTGACACGGTCTTGATCTCTTGATTCCGTTCTTAAAAAGATTAGCGCCTTGGTCGGAAACAAGAATCATCACGCCTGCAGCTAATAAAATTCCCACGCCACGCATGTTGAACGTGCGAAAAACCCAGAAAGCGAGTAAGAGGTAAAACGGAATCCATATCCAACGGTTCGTAACTACAGGCATCACTACGTCCAGAAATTCATTCCTGAATGAATGGATAGCAATAAACGCAGCTTGATCCGCCGAGAGGAGTGTTTCGAGCATCACACAAATCTACAAATTGAACACGCGCCATAAGCAGTACCAGTCTGTTTTTCGTAAGTTTGATCAAAGATTTGACGTATGAAAAAAGTCCTGTTAACTTCCGCGGCTTTCGCAGTTTTGTTATTCTCCTTCGGTTGCGGAGGCAATAAAGAATATTCTGCCGAAAATGACCCGATTACAAAAATGTATGATTCAATCAATCGTGCCGATTCATTGAAAAAATGGGGACCTCCGAAAGCAATTACATTCGGGGAGGCAGACGACACTACCACAGAGATGGATGAATCACGTATCGTGATTGAAGGTTATGTCGGAATCAGCTCTTACGTTTCACAGTCGAATACAACTACCACAATAAAATTGTGGGAACGTCGCGGTCAGTACAGAGGTGATGCGGTATCTTGTTTCATCAACACCGGAAAGAATAAAAATGAAATGAAGCGATTGAAAGAAGATTTTCAGTCGGAAGATGTAATTATAACCAGCAATACCGAGGAGAAAATCGGAGTGGGTGATTACGTCCGCATTACAGGTGTTTTCCATAAACCTTATGATGAAGGTTACGGCACGATTGATGTGCAGATGATTGAGAAAGTTGAGGACACTGTTGAATATGATTATGCCGCGGCGAAACCGGCGGTGATTAACATCAGCGACACCACAGGAATTTATAAGAATCAGGATAAACTGGTTGTAGCGGAAGGATATCTCGAACTGCCTATGTTCGTCAGCATTCGTGAATACGTTTACTTCTATCTCAAACCATCATTGAATTCGGAAAGTTACATCACCGCAGATATTCTGATCGGCAACACACCGAACAAAGTGGAAGATATTCCGGAGAATTACTCACAATCCGACATCAAAGTTCACGACAACAAAGGCAATATCGTTGGAAAAAAGAAAGTGCGCATTTACGGTATATGGAATTACAGCGGAATTGCGGTTGAAAGAATTGAGACGCTATAAATAACCTCCAAAGCATTAACAGTTTTTATAGCGTTGTGTTGGGTTATTCCTTCCGATATTTGTACAAATAAAATAAAACATGAGCACCATACGCGTTGCAATAAACGGTTTCGGCCGCATCGGCAGAACCACCCTGCGGGTTCTACTTGAAAGAAAGAACATCGAAGTTGTTGTTATAAACGATCTCACAGACAGCGTTACGCTTGCTCATCTTTTTAAATACGATTCGGTTCATCGCCGATTCAACGGAACCGTGACGAGTTATGCTGATGGAATTGTGATTAATAATGTTCGAATTCTTGTAACGGCAGTAAAAGATCCCGCGCAACTCGATTGGAAAAAACATAACGTAGATGTAGTTCTGGAATGCACCGGAAAATTTCTGGATCGTGAATCTGCAACGTTGCATTTGAAAGCCGGTGCGAAGAAAGTAATTCTCTCTGCGCCGCCAAAAGGCAACGATGTTCCTGCAGTTGTACTCGGCGTTAATGATCACATAATTGAAACAGCAGGCGACATCATCTCCAACGCTTCGTGCACTACGAACTGTGCCGCACCGATGATCAAGATTCTGGATGACAACTGGCAGATAGACGACGGTTATATCACAACTGTTCACTCCTATACCGGAGATCAACGATTACATGATGCACCGCATAAAGATCTGCGTCGTGCGCGTGCCGCTGCTGTAAGTATGGTTCCTACTTCTACAGGTGCTGCAAAAGCAATCACAAAAATTTTCCCGCATCTTGATGGTCGACTTGGCGGATGCGGAATTCGTGTCCCGGTTCCTGATGGTTCAATTACGGACATCACGTGCCAGCTCAAGAAACTTCCTACACCGGAAGAAATCAACGCTGCATTTAAAAAAGCAGCTGAGGGAGAACTGAAAGGTATCATGGAATACACAGAAGATCCGATTGTTTCCATTGACATCGTTGGCAATCCGAATTCCTGTATTTACGATGCAGAATTCACCAGTGTTGTCGGCAACATGGTAAAAGTGATGGGGTGGTACGATAATGAGATGGGGTACTCGTCAAGGCTGGCTGATTTGATACCTCGCTTTTTTCAACCTTCTTAATTCCAAATTCACCAATTGACATTCATCGTCAATGAAGAATAGGAATTGATTTCGTAAATTCGGTACTTAATGTGAACAGCAATGGCTTCAGCGTCTATAAAAAAACAAGTTGACAATTACCTGCCTCTTCTAACTATGAAGCAGCAGACTCTTGTGCTTGAGATGATAAAGAATTTTCTGAATGTTGATAGCGAGAAGACCGGAAGAATCAGCCAGAAACAATACAATAAGGAACTGAAGGAAGCTGAGGCACGTATCGAAAAGGGCAAAGGAGTTGCCCATAAAGATGCCCTGAAGAAACTCTCGAAGTGGTGAGCAAATCTTACAAAATAATCTGGGACAACGAGGCGCTTGCACAACTGGTAGAAATTTTATCTTTTCTTGAAAAAGAAAGCGAACAAGCGCCCGGTATTGTAAAAAATGCGATCCTGTATCGTCTTAATAGCATTAAGAAAAATCCATTCATCTGCGAGACTGATAAACTTAAAATTCCTCCAGATAAGAATTTCCGTGCTTTCGTCGTTTTCACCTACAGAGTAACTTTCAGCATCGCTACACTTTCGCGCGAGATTCATATTCTTCGAATCAGGCACACAAGTCGGGAACCATTGGGCTACTAATCGAAAAACATCTGAGGCAGGATTATTTCATATTTAGCCCTTGTACTCCTGCAAATTCAATTCACTCCCGTCAAACACAGCGTAAGTGTTGTACACAATCCAATCGCCAAGATTGATATAACGCGACTTCTCTCCTACTTTCTTATCTAAAGGAAGATGACGATGTCCGAAAATAAAATAATCGGCGTGTCGCTTGGCAAGATATTCCTTGCAGAATACCATCAGAAATTCCTTATCGTCGCCGTGATAATCGCGCTCCGCATCTTTCTTGTCGTAGCCCTTGCGGGAGAAGAAATCTGCCAGCCATAAACCGAAGTTCGGATGTAAGCGTGCATAAAACCATTGAGCAGCCGGATTTCGAAACACTTTCTTTATGAATTTGTATCCGTGATCACCCGGCCCTAAACCGTCACCATGTCCAATGAAAAATTTCTTGCCGTTCCATTCCCGTTCAATCGGAGCATGATATAATTTCACTCCGCATTCTTTCTCGAGATAACCGAACATCCACATATCGTGATTGCCGGTAAAAACGTGAACAGAAATTCCTTTATCGGTGATTTCAGCAATCTTGCCAAGCAAACGAATAAATCCTTTCGGAACTGCGCGCTTGTATTCAAACCATGCATCGAATAAATCTCCGACGAGAAATATTTCTACAGCATCTTTCTCCGCTTCCGTGAGCCAACGCACAACACGTTTCTCTCGTTCGAGACTCGTTGCTGCATCCGGAATTCCCAAATGAAAATCCGACGCAAAATATATCTTGCCTTTCAATTCCGGCATTACAGTCCTTCGCTGATCATTGTTCCCAAATTCTGCAATCCGAATCGTTCAATGTTGAACGTGAAACGAATCATGCTGGCATAACCCAATCCGTTTGCGGAATAATAATCCTTGATATCCGGAGCGAGAAGAATCGGGAAGTACACATCGCAGATTCCGTTTCCAAAGAGCGAAAACTGAACTCCTGCGTTATACAGAATATTATTTCCCGCCAAAGCGTTCGGATCAGCTGTACCGATGTCAGCATAAATTTTAAACTTGTTCAGGAAGCGGCTCTTCACAGGAAGATCCATTCTGATATTCATTGCAGCGATCCATGTGTTGCTTTGACCGATCGGAGAATAAACTTTGAATGCACCATCGCGCTCACTGAACTGCGCACCTGCAAAACCGTCCGTTGCACTTCTACCGAAGTAAATGTGTTCGAAAAGATAATCGTGATTACCGAATCCGCGAGGACCGTAACCGCTCATTCTCCAACGATATTTTCCTTCGTTACCGTCTTCTGCATCGATAAATGTTCCTCCGAATAAACGCAAATGAATTCCTTTTCCTTTGGCGTAATTGATTGTGTAATTCGCGGTCAAACTCAACTTCGACATTCCATCGCCCATTTGATATTCAACCTCCGTATTCCAAGGATGAACATTTCTGCTGTTACGAATCATGTACTTCGCCTGCCAGATCAGCTTCTCCTTATTTCCATAGCTGATCATGGTTGAGTTGGAATCAAATTGATAGTTTATCTCATCAGTGAGAATCCAATTTGCACGTACAAGCACAGAATGTGTTACAGGATTACGCTTGCGCTTCTTCATGAATGTTACAGACAATTCGGGAGCTACTTTCGTAAACATCAATTCGCGATCGGGAACTTCAATTCCCAACGGATAATCGGTTGCAAGAACTTTGTAGTAGTGGTATCGGTTCGCATTTACTCCGATACGCACTGACTGGAATAATTTATCAGGAGTGAAATTCAGAAACGCATCAGCATGTCCCACAACCTGTCCTGTACCGAAACTGTACATCGGCATTGCAAGCCACTCGAACTTCTTCTGCGGAACGAGGTGATTATAGAATGCCGCACCCATCATGAAACGATCATACGCATTGAATCCCATTGCCGGTGACCAGAACAGTTGTGTCTTTGCAGGATTATCAAGACTGCCGAACAATTGCAGTCGCAAAGGCTCTGTCTTTTTCAATACGCCGTGTGTTTTCACCGTATTGTTCTTACGGTTCACTTCAGGCATATCTTCAGGTTGATCAATGATGAAATAATCCGCTTCCACATCAGGGAAATTCGGAGTACTCATACCGGTGAATCCTTCATACCAAACGGTTTTCACAACTACTCCGTTCTTCACTGCGGAAACACAAACAGGTGCAGCAATCTCACCGACATTCTTAATCTTTAATTCCCACCCTGCGCCTTCACGGTGAACGCCCATTAATTTATAATCCAGTTTCTTCGTTGTGCCGATCATATCATCGAACAACCAGCCGAGATTACGTCCCGAAACTTCTTCGAATGTTGCGCGGATATCAGAAGGCTGAGGATGTTTGAAATGCCAGCGATCAAAGTAAGTTCTGAAACATTTATCGTATAATGAATCGCCCAGATAACCGCGGAGATAATCAAAGCAAACCGCCGTCTTCATGTAAACGATTGCGCCGTAGTTCGTGGAAGTGTATTCTGCAGAATGCATTTCGCATGGCTGATCCGTGCCTGTACGAGCAGCAAACGCATACAACTGATAGTATTGAGCCTTCTGTTTGTAACGCGTAAGATCAAACGGCTTCGCCAATCCGGAAGGACCATTCTTGCCACCAACAAGAGCACCTTTCGGATACTTTGTTTCATTGTAGCGCAACTCGTTCGCGGAATTCAACCCTTCATCCATCCAAGGATGAACACGCTCATTGCTTCCGAGCATTCCGTAAAACCAGTTATGACCTACTTCATGCATGATGACGGTTTCAAGAATTCCAGCACTCTGCACTCCGCCGATCACTGTGATGTTCGGATATTCCATTCCGCCGCCGGCCGACAAAGCACCATCAACAGCGGTGCAATGATTGTACGCATAATCGCCATTCCACAATGAATAATAATACACAGCGTCATTGATGTACTCGATGGAATTTTTCCAAAGACTTGCATATTGATTCGTGTACATGACCCATGTTGTCACTTTGCGTTTGCTGTGCGGCAATTCCACTTCACCTTTCAGAACGTGGTAACGCTTATCGCAGAACCATGCAAAATCATGCACATTCTCCTGATGAAAATGGATGGTCTTTAATTCAGAGGAAGACTCCGGATGCTTAAGATCTTTCTTGTCGTAATCTTTAATCTTCTTGGTTTCTTCTGCTTTCTCCGTCAACCAATCAATTTCAGCCTGATTGTTCTGAATGTCACCTGTTGCACCGAGAACGTAATTCTTCGGCAAAGTGATTTTCACATCATACGTCCCGTATTCAGAATAGAATTCACCTTGATCAAGATATGGAATCGGGTTCCAGCCGTTTACATCGTACACTGAAGGTTTCGGATACCACTGCGTGATTTGGTATTGCTGCTCGATATGACCTAAGCGGGAAATCTGTCCGCTCGGAATTTTCACACGGAATGGTGTGGTGATAACAATTGATGCTCCCGGAGCCAAGGGTTGGCGAAGCAACAATTTTACGATGTCCGGATTCTTTACGTCTTGTTCAGCAGGTACCATTTCACCGTCAACCTGCCAATCCAAACTGTCAATGTATCCGCGGTCTTCATCCTTCGCATAATAGAAAAACAGTTCTCCGTTTTCTTTCAATTGCTGACCGAGTGCAGTGCTGTTATTCTTGTAAGCATTAGGCCAGATGTGCATGTAGATATACGTCAACTGATCAGGTGAATTATTCACGTAAGTCAGTTTCTCATATCCGTGCAGGAAATGCTTCTGATCATCGAGTTTTACGTCGATCTCATAATGCACGAATTGTTGCCAATAAGCAGCATTCACTTTAACAGCAGAAGCCGTGAGGAGCAATAGTGCGCAAAGGAAAATCTTTCTCATAAGTGTGCGTTTAACGCATGTGACGGACAAAGTCCTGAAATGTTACTTTGTTTTCGCAGAATCTGATTCAAAAATTTCTTTGAGTTTATTGGATAAGTCTTCACCACGAAGATTCTTGCCTATAAGTCGTCCTTCACGATCAATCAAAACCGTGTGTGGAATTCCCTGAAAGCGGTACAACTGGACAACCGGAGATTGCCATTGCATCAAATCGCTCACGTGCCATTTCCAGGTCAAGCCATCACTTGCAATTGCTTTCTTCCATGCTTCTTTGTCGCTGTCGAGTGATACACTGAACACATCAAAACCTTTGTCTTTAAATTTCTTGTAGTTGTTCACTACATTCGGTAATTCCTGACGGCAAGGTGCGCACCAGGAAGCCCAGAAGTCGACAAGCACAACACTGCCGCGTGTATCAGAAAGTTTCATCGGCTGACCGTTCACATCGTTCAGAATAATATCGGGAACAACCTGACCAAGTGCATACGGACGTTCACGCTCTACAAGATCGCGGAGCAGAACCACGTTCGGCGCTGTTTTATGGTCTTTTTCCAAAGCAGCAATTGTAATTTCCCACCATTTGAAATTCTCGTATGGATCGAGCAAACGCAAAGCAGGAATATTTGCAAAAGATGCCGGATGCGATTCGATAAACGCATGTAACCAAATCGTAGCTGTATCTGCATAAAGATTCAATTTCTCCTGCGTCGCATTGAAGAGCGGCTCAATAACTTCCTTCTCGAGTTTCTTCATTGCAACAGTATCCGTCATCATACTCATTTGAATCTGGAATGCCCGTTGAATCGAATCAATACGTGTTGTTAACGGGCGACGGAGATTATCATACTGCGTGAAGTAGCGATTGAATTCTTCGAAGTGTTTTGAATCTTCCGAACCTGTAGTAATCCAGGTGTAACCCAAATTCTGAACATTGCCTGTGAAGCTTACGGAATCTTCCGGTTCAAGAATGATCGTTGCAAACTGCTCCGGATCTTTGCCCACTTCAATGTTGTAAAATCCTTTATACTCCAACGTAGGTCGGAATTCAAATGATCCGTCTTCACCCGTTACGCAGGAATCAACAACAACGAAATCACGTTGAGAAACATTCACGAGATACAATGTATCACCGGAGCTGTTATCCAGATGCCCGGATACAATTGTGTTTCCTCCTGTGCGTGCCGCATCTCCGCAAGCTGTAAACAACAGTGTTCCTGCTGCACCAACAGTCAATATATTCTTCATCATTGTTCGTTTAGCACTTTAGTAACCAATTCACTTGCGACTTTCGGATCGGCTTTTCCTTTTGAGAGTTTCATCACTTCACCCATGAACATGCCAACCAATCCTGTTTTCCCGCTCTTGTATTCCGCAACTTTTGCAGGATACTTCGCAACAGCTTCGCGTACGATTGCAAGCAATGCGCCTTCATCACTTTCCTGAATGAGATTATTCTTCTCCGCAATTCCGATTGCAGTCGCCGACTTATCAGCCGCCATCTCAGGGAAAATCTTCGAACTCGCAACACTGAAACTTACTTTTCCTGAATCCACAAGATTGATAATCTCGGCGAGTCTTTCCGCTGCAACATGGAAATCTGAAATGTGAATGGCGTTTTCATTCAGGTAAGATTTCACAGGACCCATTACCCAGTTCGCAGCAGCTTTCGCATTTGCAGTGTGCTTGAGCACCGCTTCATAATACAACGCTACTTCTTTCGCGTCTGTCAATACTGAAGCATCGTAAGCAGAAAGACCAAGTTGCTTGGTGTATTTCTCCAGCAATTCAGCAGGTAGCGGAGGCAACTCCGATTTTATTTTCGCGATATCATTCTGCGTAACAATTAAAGGTTGCAGATCCGGCTCAGGAAAATAACGGTAATCGTTTGCTTGCTCTTTACTGCGCAAAGACATTGTAGTTCCGGTGAGCGCATCAAATGTTCTTGTATCCTGGTCTACAATTCCGCCGGCTTCTATGATATCAATGTGACGTTTTACTTCGTGTTCGATCGCTCGCTTCACATTGGAAATGGAGTTCATATTTTTCACTTCCACGCGACGACCGAATTTCTCGCTGCCTTTCAGCATTACGGAAACGTTCGCGTCACAACGCAGAGAACCTTCTTCCATGTTGCCGTCGCAGATTTCCAGATAACGAACCAAACGACGAACTTCTATGAGATAACGGAATGCTTCATCACCTGAACGAATGTCCGGATCAGAAACGATTTCCACCAGCGGCACACCGGCACGATTAAGATCGACAAGTGTATCAGTGATATCAACATCGTGCATTGATTTTCCGGCGTCTTCTTCCATGTGAATACGCTGAATACGAATGCGCTTATCATCACCGTTATCATCCTTGATGGTGATAAAACCATTGGTACAAATCGGCGTTTTATCCTGCGTTATCTGGTAACCTTTAGGAAGATCGGCGTAGAAATAATTCTTGCGCGCGTATTCGTTACGCTCACGGATTTCGCAATTCGTAGCAAGTCCGATTCGCACTGCAAATTCAATTACTTTTTTGTTGGCTTTCGGAAGCACTCCCGGAAGTCCGAGCGTTACAGGACTCACCAAAGTGTTGGGCATTGCGCCGTATTCCGCAGCATCCGATGCATACGCTTTGCTTTTCGTGAGCATTTGCGCATGCACTTCCAGACCGATTACAGCCTGGTACTTATCATAAACAGATTCACTCATATTCGTGGTTGCCAAATGAAATCGGGCTCACGAAATTACAGAAAATAAGGGGAAAGAAGGATGTTAATCTACGTGAAACGTCGCCCCTATTCCACCGGCCACGCTATTGAGGAAATCATGGACGCAGCAACACCATCATATTTCTCCCAAACATCCTGCCTGTTCACTGGTAATTGTATCTGAAAAAGCAGGAATTGCCCGTTAGATTTATTGAACACGTAATAGCGGATCACCTTGTAAAAAACGCCGTCCGACTGATATTTGAAGGTACACGAGAATTTCCAGGCTTCGGTTCCTTCTCTAACTCCCACAACAGATTGCGGTTCTGATCTGTTCACTTCAGAAATTCCGGCTGTTGAATCTACGATGGAAGAGAAATCACCTGCGGCAACAATTCTGTAATCTTCCTGAGGCGGAATTGTGGAATAACTCACACGAATTCCTGCCGCCCCAATGTGATTCTGAATCGTCCAGATGTTGGCAAATGTTCCTGTTTCATCAACGCGCCAACCTTCAGGCAAGCACAAACTATAGAGCGAATACGTGTTCGTGTAACGCAATCTTCCTTCTCCGCAAGGTCCGCTTCGCAGGTTTGACGGAGCATAATCTTCCCGTGAATGAACGTCCTGAACGAGCCAAAAATTATCGAACTTCACAGTAGCAGGCATATCACTGATCATTCCGAATTGAGTTGTTGCCGGCACAACATACTTTGCAGTTCCAACCAACTGTTCGTTAATGGAGAAATAGTAAATTTCTCCATTCAATTTATGTTCCATTCTAAGGTTATTCGAACCGCTCTTCACTGCAGGATGTTTCTGTCGTTTCAGCACTTCTGTTTGAGAAATAAGCGATGTTCTGTTGATTACTGCAAATGAACCATCGTTGTAAATGAGAAACATAAAACATGTCGTATCACCGCGAACGCCCCAGGTTAAACCGGTTCCTTGATCAGCGGATTTCATGCTCACCTGATCGACGGTTAACTCAAAACGGAAATACTTGTTCACATCAACTGCAGTGTTTTTGGAAGTCATCCAACTTCCGTCGTTAAGACTCATTACATCCAATGTACCATTCGTAACGCCTACAGCATGCCATTCACTTTTCCCGTCCGGCCATTCGTTGGAATTGTCATCAAAACCATCGTAGATGTTGATTTGCGCGGGGACAATCGTCGAGATAAACAAACACAGCGCAAGTATTGAAAATTTCATTTCGTGAAGTTATAAAAATGAACTGTGCTGTATAAAAAATGATCAGCAGCTCACTCTCACTTCAACAATGATGCCTAAAACAAAGTCAACTGTGCCTGGCCCGCTTTCGGATTGAAGTCGCTGAGATTCCAGATCATTTTATCCTGATTCAATCCTAAACGCTCTGCCGTCAATCGGAACAATTTTGCAATGCTCTCCGCCATTTGACCTTCACCTTTCATGCGCACACCAAAGCGACTGTCATTCAATTTTCCATCGTGAGCCGCACGAATGTGGTTCAGAATTTTATCCGCACGATCCGGCATATTTCTGCGCAACCAATCAGTGAACAAATCACTGATCTGACCGTTCAGACGCACCATTGTGTAACCCGCACTGCGCGCTCCGTTTTCAGCAGCACGTTCCAACACTTCAGGAATTTCGTGCGAGTTCAAGCCCGGAATCACAGGTCCGAAAAGTACACCGGTTCTGATTCCCGCTTCAGAAAGTATGCGCATGGTTTCGAAACGATTCTTGTACGTTGAAGTACGTGGCTCCATTTTCTCACGCACCTTTTCATCCATTCCGGTAACGCTGATCATCACGGAAACCAGATTCTTCTTCGCCATCTCTGCCAGAATATCAATATCGCGGCACACCAATGAGTTCTTGGTAATTATAGCTGCAGGATGACGATACTTCAATAAAACTTCCAGCATCTGACGCGTGATTCCCAATTTGCGCTCGATGGGTTGATAGCAGTCCGTATTGCCACTGAACATCATCGGTTCCGGCTTGTGACGCGGATTGCTCAGTTCTTTCTCAAGCAACTCAGCTGCATTCTTTTTCACGAGAATCTTCCGCTCGAAATCGAGTCCTGAACTGTAGCCCCAAAACTCGTGCGAGTTTCTCGCGTAACAGTAAACACATCCGTGCTCACATCCCTGATATGGATTCAGAGAGAGATTCATCAAATCCGGACTGTCAACTTTATTGATGATTGACTTGGGAAAAATCTCCGTGTACTCCGTTCTGTCATTGAGCAGCAACGGCTCATCAATCACTTCCATGTGCTGTTGAACGCGTTCCTGTTTCATGAAACGGTTCATTGGGTTGAACTGCGCTCCGCGTCCTCTGAAATCCTGTGTCTGTACCTGCATAAGTTCTGATTTGATGATATCAAAACTAGACCAGGCAAAATCGGGCTTGAAGCGTTTTAACGGAAAACTAAATATTTTAGTCAGAACAACTAATAAAAAACCCGGAACAGAACTGCCCGGGGTTCAAAAAAACGTATTTCCGTTCTATTCCTTAACCATCTTCGCTGTGCCGTTCAGCTCATCGCTTTCCATCTTCACCGAATAGATACCAGATGGTAATCCTTCACTTGGAATTTCGAGAATAACAGCGCCGGCGGGCAAACTTTCGTTACCCGTCAATACTGCGCGACCTGTTGCATCGTAAACTGTCCAAGTCAAAGGCTGAGCATGTGTCACGCTTGAACTGATAAAGAAATTACCATTGAAAGGATTCGGATATGCGTTGGCAGACAGTGTTGCAGATCCGGGTTCCGGGGTTGAAGTAATTGCGCTTGAAATATCAAGTATGTACAATCCGTTTTGCATGTCGGAAATCAACAACAATCCCGATGGCAAATCCGTGTAAGCCGCCCAACAACCGTGATAAGGCTGCGTGTAATTCGGATAATTGATCAGTGTATCGCTATCGAAGTATCCGCTTCTGTAAATCGCGGAAGGATTACTTATATTGAAAATCTGAACACCGTCGGTGTAATTTGCTGCAATCAGAATATAATTACCTATGAGATACGGATTGTGAGGTGTATTACCCTGATTGGAACGAAATGTTTGATTAATACTGATATTTCCCATGTTTGAAACATCAATACTCTTGATGCCCATTCCCGCAGGAACTTCATCCATAAAAATCAAAGTGTTTCCGTTCGGTGTAAGAAAGCTGCTGTGATTGTAACCTGCTTCGGGATATGATGTCAACACTCCGATTTCCTGAAACGTTGTTGTGAACGTGTAAATGTGTAATCCCTGATATCCTGCAGAAGCGTAAACCGTATCGTTACGAACGAACATATCATGTACGCTGTTGATCTGCGGATAATCCTGATTCAATGAACGAATCAGTGTAGGTGTTGTTGGATCCGCTGAAAGATCATAACACGCCATAGAGTAGAAAAACTGGTTGTTATCTCCTGTTACACTACCGCCCCAGAGTTTATCACCATCAACGTAAATGGTATGACATCTTTCGAAAATCGTATTGTCGTTACGAACGATGTGCACTGAATCAGGCAGGTAGCTGAGGTCCGCAATAATGAATGAATTTCCGCCACCGTCATCCGAAACGATATAACAGTAATTCTGATACGTTTTGATTTCATGCCAGATCAGATCGCCATGTACTGCAGGAACAAAATCGCACATTACAGGAGCAGCCGGATTGGTAACATCAACAAAAAATGTTCCGTCTGAAGCACCGATAATTCCATATTCGCGATTGTTAATGGAATCATGCCATCCCCACACACTTTGATATTGAATACCGTAAACCGGCTCAGGAGCCTGTGCGGGATTATACCAGTGTCCGATCATGTTCACGTTCTGTGAAGCATAATTCTGTGCGATAGCGCTGCATGAAACAAGAATCAATACAGCGATTACAATTGAGCGAATTCTATTTTTCATTTCGGTGATTTACTTTACTGTGAGTTACGCAAATTGCAGTTCAAGCGACTACAACGCCTTAATCATTTCGCTGATAATTTTTGTCATTTTCTTTTCAGCGATGGAAGCCACATGCTGAACTTCCTCATGCGTCACTTCCTCAATTTTCCCTGGCACACCGAGATCCGTAATTACACTCATCGCGAAGCAAGGAACATTCATGTGACGTGCAACGATCACTTCAGGAACTGTGCTCATTCCAACAGTGTCTGCTCCCAACACACGAACCATTTTGTACTCTGCAGGTGTTTCAAAAGTCGGACCGCTCAAACCGGCATAAACTCCTTTCACAACTTTAATTCCAAGTGAAGTCGCAACCTTTTCTGCCAACGCAATTAGTGATTTGTCGTAAGCTTCACTCATATCCGGGAAACGCGGACCGAAACGTTTGTCGTTCGGACCTGTAAGTGGATGCGCAGGAAACAAATTGATATGATCTGTTTGAATCATCAGATCTCCGATTTCGAAATCAGGATTCACACCGCCTGATGCATTCGATACAAAGAGACGTTGAATTCCCAACATCTTCATCACGCGAACAGGAAATGTAACCTGCTGCATGGAATAGCCTTCGTAAAAATGAAAACGTCCTTGCATGGCAACTACATTCTTGCCATTCAATTTTCCGAAAATCATCTTGCCCGAATGACCTTCCACGGTAGAAACAGGAAACTCAGGAATTGTATCGTAAGGAACAACGAATTCCGCTTGAATTTCATTGACCAATCCACCCAAACCGGTTCCAAGAATTATTCCGGTTTCAGGGACGAAATCTTTTGTTTCAGCTTTAAGAAATGCGGCGGTTGATGTTATGCGATCGTACATAATTTAAAATTTGTGAATTGAATTCTTCTTCGTCTTTATCATGAAATCCGATTTCAATCGGAACGTAGTATATCGGCAAAGCATTCAGCAGATCTCTAAGCTCCGGTTTATCCAGACGCATGGCATCTTTTTCTGTTGTCAGAATAATCTTGCGTTCATTCCTGACTTTTGAATAAAGTTCCTGCAAACCTAAGAGATCGGCAGCAGAAAACTCGTGATGATCACGGAATTTATACGGTATCAATTCCTGAACCTTATCCTTCAGATAATATTCCAACGAATGCGCGTTAGCGATTCCCGTCATCAGCACTACCGAATAACCTTCGCTGAAACAAATTTCTTTGCTCATTTCGCTCCCGGATTTCTCACTTCCCAATGAAATCAAATTACCATAGCGAATCGTAGAAAAATAAATTTTCTGATAGGGTTCCGCGCGCATTTCTTTCATAATTCGCTTACGCTCCAGAGGCGAAAACATTTCCGGTGTCTTCGTTACCACGATCACATCTGCTCTCTTCGAGCCGCGCCTGAATTCCCTAAGATATCCTGTCGGCAAAACCTGATCCTGATAATACAGATTCGAATAATCGGTCAGCATAATCTGCAATCCCGGTTTTATTCTTCTGTGCTGAAACACATCATCCAGAACAATGACATCTGTCTCAGGAAATTGCTCCAGAATTTTCTCAGTCCCGCGTACACGATTTCCGTCAACAGCCACAATCACGTTTTCTTCAAAACGATTACGAAACTGCTTGGGCTCATCGCCAATATCTGCAGTTGTCATTGATTTTTCCGCAACAAGAAATCCGGATGTTTTCCGACCGTAACCGCGACTCAATGTTGCAATACGATAATGATTGCGAAGTAACCGAACTATGTATTCCACATGCGGTGTTTTGCCTGTTCCTCCTGCTGCTAAATTGCCAACGCCGATGAGTCGCACTTCTTTGAATTCGGTTACCGGAAGTATTCCCAAATCAAACAGCTTATTCCGCAAAGCAGTAACCAGCCCGTAAATCAGAGCGAAAGGATATGCAAGAATGCGGAGCAACTTCATTCCTGCGAAGATAAGCGCTGATTCGGGTTCGCAGGCATTGCGCTCGCAGGTTTTCTCCATCCCGAAAACCTATATTTGCCAAATGAAAATCAAGGAAGTCATTTCCGTACTCGAAAGCTGGGCTCCGCTCGCTTTGCAGGAATCTTACGACAATTGCGGACTCATCACCGGAAATCAGAATGATGAAATTACGGGTGTACTAGTGGCACTGGATTGCATTGAAGCGGTTGTGGAAGAAGCCATACAAAAAGGTTGTAATCTCATTGTGGCGCATCATCCAATCGTGTTTTCCGGACTAAAGAAAATCACTGGCAAGAACTACATCGAAAGAACGGTGATAGCGGCTATTAGAAACAACATTGCCATATACGCCATTCACACCAATCTTGATAATGTCCACACGGGTGTAAATGCTGAAATCGCAAAACGACTCGGTCTCCAATCCGCTCAAATACTTTCTCCAAAGCGCGGATTACTTCGCAAACTCGTTACGTTTTGTCCGAAAGATTCTGCTGCTAAAGTGAGAGAAGCCTTGTGGTCGGCAGGTGCCGGTTACATCGGTAACTACGACAAAGTGAGTTTTAATTCCGAAGGAACGGGAACATACCGCGGTAACGAAAATTCCAATCCTGTCATTGGAGAAAAAGGCAAATTCATGCAGGAGCCGGAAGAGCGTATTGAAATAATTTATCCGTCGTTCCTTGAAGGAAAATTGATGAGCGCCTTGCGCGAATCGCATCCGTATGAGGAAATCGCGTATGATCTTTTCCCGATGGACAATTCCTGGCAGCAGACCGGTTCGGGAATGATCGGAAATCTTGAAAAACCAATGAGTCCGGACGAATTCCTGGCCCACGTCAAAAAGCAACTGAATGCGCAGGTCATTCGATATACACCGATTTCAAGCAAAACCATTTCAAAAGTTGCGATTTGCGGCGGAAGCGGCAGTTTTTTGCTCAAAGAAGCCATGAGTTCAGGGGCAGATGCCTTCGTTACGGGCGACTTCAAATACCATCAATTCTTCGACGGGGAAGGAAAAATCATGATTGCCGATGTGGGACACTTTGAAACAGAGCAATTTACGATTGACCTTATCATTGACAGACTAAACGGAATAATTCCTACATTTGCAGTCCGTAAAACGGAGACAAATACCAATCCGATAACCTATTACATATGACCACGAAAGCGAAAAAAGCCGACGAAAAAGCGGACATTCCTGTAGAAGAAAAACTGAAAGCGCTGTTTGAATTGCAGCAGATTGATTCACAGATTGACCGTATTCGCACGGTACGTGGTGAACTTCCATTGGAAGTTCGTGATCTTGAAGACGAAGTTGCCGGTCTGGAAACACGCATGAATAACCTCAATAACGAGGTTCAGGCGTTGGATGATCAGATTAATGACAAGAAAAACGTTGCTAAAGATGCTTTGGCTGCCATCAAGAAATATGAAGGTCAGCAAGGGAAAGTACGTAACAACCGCGAGTTCGATTCATTGACAAAAGAAATTGAATTCCAGAACCTCGAAATTCAACTTTCTGAGAAGCGCGTGAAAGAGTTCAAAGCTCAGATCGCTGCGAAAAAAGAAATCATCGAAAGCTCACAGGCGGTTCTTGAAGAGCGTCGTGAAGACCTTCGCTTGAAGAAAGAAGAACTTGAAGATATTGTTGCGGAAACACGCAAAGACGAAGAAGAACTTCGTGCGAAATCAGAAGTAGCTGCTCAGAAAATTGAAGAGCGCCTTCTCAATGCGTATCACCGCGTTCGTTTGAACGTACGCAACGGTTTGGCTGTTGTACACGTTCAGCGTGATGCTTGCGGCGGTTGCTTCAATAAAATCCCGCCACAGCGTCGACTCGACATCCGTACACACAAGAAAATCATCGTGTGCGAACATTGCGGACGCATCCTGGTTGATGCTGACTTCCTTCTTGGAAACGGTCGCCCGGTTGAACCAGTGGTTGAAAAGAAAGCAAGCCGCGCAAAAGCGAAATAATTGAGCTTGAAACATATGAAAGCCCCCCAATTCGTTGGCGGGGCTTTTTTCATGATGTCAATCGGAGTAACTTTAGAAAAAACATCATTCTATGAAAGTCACTTCAAACGACATTCTGAAGGTATGTGCAGAAATTGCAACCGTAGTTCTCGCTTTTACCGCATTCAATTTCAGCATCGCACCTGCCAATGCAGAACCGCCTTCACCACAGGAGTTCATACAATCCGGAACAGACAAAATCGGCAAATACCAGATGAGCATGTCTGTTGCCTCGCAGGACGACAAGACGATGTGGGCGGTAATTGTTTGGGATACGGAAACCGGTCAATCACGAACGTACTACGACAACACAAGCATGTCGTTCGGCCCGTCGTTCAATATTTCAAGAACAAGTCCCGCAGGCAACTGATAACACTTAAAACTAATCTGTTTTGGGCGGCTCGTCTCCGAAGCGCAAGCCGATCGTGATCATGATATTAAGAGATTTCCACTGGTTCTCTACGGGATCAACAAGACTCTGATCATAGAAATAATAGTTCTCAGTGTAACGTTGCGAAATGAAACCAATATCAACGTAGTACACATCTTTCGGATCGCGATAACCGGCACCGCCTGTAATGTAGAGTCGGGAAACTTCATTATTAACTGTTTCCTGATACGGACTTCCATAGTACGCAAAGCCGGCTCTGAAACTAAATGGCAACATTCGGAACTCAATTCCACCGCGTAAGTTGCTCGCCGATTTGTACTTCGCACGCACAGCCGCATTCTCATCGAAGTAAGCGTAATCTTCAGACTTCAAACGGCCATCGGAATAATCTACGAGTTCGTAATCAAAACTGATTACCGCAATCTTCATTGCTACAAACGCAACACTTCCTATCACACGCATTGGTGTTCGGATGCTGTAACGATAACTTCCCGTTGGTGATTCTGCGTAACGTACAGTATCGCCGAGGATAGAAGTCATTTTACTGAAGTAAGAATCCGACAATTTCAACGAACTCGGTGAATGAAATGCCACCCCTAAACGCAGAAAATCATAAGGACGGAAAATCACTCCTGCTTTGAAGTTTATTCCGCGACCTTTCGTTTGCAAGTACTGATCAAACGAGAAGTAATCGAAGTTCGAAAGCGAATCAACAACTTCTTTCTCGGTGTAGATCGATTGTTCTTCGTAATTCACTGTTGGAATTCCCACACTGGCGCCAACGTAAATCCGGTTGTCGTAATTACCTGCCGCCCCGAAAGTCCACTCTCCCATTCCACCACGAATCTCAACTGATTTAAGCTGGCGAATCTGAGTGCTATCCGGAATACGATCAATGTAATGAGTTGTATCTGTCCAGGAAACCGGATCTATCATATATGAATTCCACGCCAATCCTTCATTGAACGGATCCAGTTGAGAAGGTCCCGTACCGGACGCACTTCGAATCCAGCTGTCCATCAATGATGAATTAGCAACTCCTGTCATCAATGCATTCGACTGGAAGGCATTTGTTCGAGAGTAATTAATTGCCATTGACATATACTGCCAACCATGATCAGTCCGATTATCCGGTTTTGAAGCAATTACAAATCCGAACTGATCCACTTTCATATTGAATCTTTGGTCCGATGATGATGTATCACCGTAAGTAGACTCAACCTTCTGATTGAAAAAAGAAGGAGTGAAACTGAATTCACTCTTACGGTAAACTCCTAAACCTGCAGGATTTCCGGACATTATGGAAAGATCGCCACCTAATGCTCCGTATGCTCCGCCCATCGATGAGTAACGTGCACTTCCACCGAAACCGGTTCGTGAATAACGAAGTACATCTTGCTCATTCTGTGCGTGAATTGCGGCACACGCGAGAAGAATTCCCGCCGATATAAACAGTTGCTTCATAAATCCGAATTAGCGCGGACGTGGAGAAGGATTACTGTTGCCTGAGCTTCTTGGTGTCGGGCTGCTGCTTCCGCTTCCTGACGGAGAAGAAATCGACGGAGAAGATCCGCTATTGCTGCTGCCACGAGGAGTGCTATAGTTCGGAGCCGGCGCATCGTTGCGAGATTGTGTTGCCGGCGCGGATGATGCAGGCTGACCTGATCCCGAATTATTGAACACAGGAGCAGGAGGCGTTGATCCGTCCGCTCTTGAAGGTGTCGGCTGATTGTTCATTGATGGTGGCGCTGGCACTGAAGACGACATTGCCGGTACTGACTCCGGACGCATTAAAGGTGAAGAACCTTGAGCTGGGACTCCCGATGAAGGAGTGCTCACAGCATGCGGAACGCCAACAACCTGATTCACACTCTGAATATCTGCAGATGAAAGATTGTTTTCAGCGGCAATATTGCTCGCGAATCTTTCGCCGAATGCAGGACCTCCGGATCCTACAGGACGCCCATCAGTTGATGTAGCAGTTCTGCGAGGGCCATAGTAATAACTGTTTTGATCAAAACTATTGAAGTAATAGTTGTTGTTGTTACCGAATCCACCGTAACCAAATCCACCATTACCATTGCTCCAGCCTAGGAGAGGACCGCCCCAATAATTCGCGTAAATCGGTGTCATTGGTCCGTACCATCCGCCGTTCCATCCCGGCCCATAACTGTAGTAAGGGTTGTAGCCCCAACCACCGTTCATCCATGGATCGTAATAACCGAATTGGTTAAAACCATTATTGTAAGGATTGCCATAATACATTCCTGTACCCCATGGCCAACCACTGTTATAATAGAAGTACGAAGAAGGACAATAGTTGTAAGCGTAGGACGACGGTCCCCACCATGAGTAACTATTATAAACGCTGGTACCGTAGTAATACGGGTTCTGGTTATAGTAGTATGAATTGGTGTAATAGTTGTCGTAATACCCGTTACCCGCTACAGGGTGATTGAATCGACGAAGTCGAGCTGCGTACTCATAATCGTAATAATCGTCATAATCGAACGGTTCATTGTAATAGTCCGTTCCCGGAGATGTGGCCATAGCTTTGGCATTATTCTCCTGAATCTGACGCTGGCGAGCCTCTTCTTCCTTGCGTTTTGCCTCTTCTTCTTTACGTTTTTTCTCAGCTGCGCGTTCTTTTTTCGCGTCTTTCATTGAGAAGTAAAGGTCATCCCCGTTCTTTTGCTTGGACAAGTCCTTGAAAGATGAGCAAGACGAAAATCCTGCAATCAAGGCCGAAGCAAGAACCACATTGTAAAGCGTTTTCATGACTGAACGTTTTTGTAGTTTGATAGCTGCAAATTCGCACCGGGGATGATTTGTGCTATTTTTGCCTTCACTATACACGTAAAGTTACAAAAATCATTCCAAAAAAACGCGGGAATTATGGCAAAAGTATTGACAAGCAGGGCAGATGATTACAATCAGTGGTATCAGGATCTCGTAACCAAAGCAGATCTTGCGGATCACTCTGCCGTACGCGGTTGCATGGTTATCAAACCACATGGCTATGCCATTTGGGAAAAGATGCAGCAGGCGCTTGACAAAATGTTCAAAGACACAGGACACGTTAACGCTTATTTCCCGCTGTTCATCCCCAAATCGTTTTTAAGTAAAGAAGCAAAACACGTTGACGGATTTGCACAGGAATGCGCAGTTGTAACGCATCATCGATTGAAAACGATCGGTGATACACCTGAAACTCGCCAGGTAGTTGTTGACGAAAAAGCGAAACTGGATGAAGAACTAATTGTTCGTCCTACATCTGAAACAATTATTTGGAATACATATCGCGATTGGATTAAAAGTCACCGCGATCTCCCGTTGCTGATTAACCAATGGGCAAACGTTGTCCGTTGGGAAATGCGCACGCGCTTGTTCCTGCGCACAGCAGAATTTCTCTGGCAGGAAGGTCATACCGCGCACGCAACAAAACAGGAAGCGATCGAAGAAACAGAACGCATGCTGGATGTATATGCTGATTTCGCAGAGAACTTCATGGCTATTCCGGTAATCAAAGGAATCAAAACACCTAACGAACGTTTCGCAGGAGCTGAAGAAACATATTGCATTGAAGCAATGATGCAGGATGGAAAAGCTTTGCAGGCCGGAACATCTCATTTCCTGGGCCAGAACTTTGCGAAAGCTTTTGAAGTGAAATTCGCAAACAGCGAAAACAAACTTGAATATGTTTGGGCAACATCATGGGGCGTTTCCACTCGCTTGATGGGCGCGCTGATCATGAGTCACAGTGACGATGCAGGATTAGTTGTTCCTCCGAAGCTTGCGCCTACACAAGTGGTGATCGTTCCGATTTTCCGTTCTGAAGAAGAACTGAAAGCAATTACAGATGCAGCGAACCAATTGATGACGGAGTTGCGTGCGAAAAACATCACTGTGAAGTTCGACAACAACGATAAAGATCGTCCGGGATTCAAATTTGCGCAACACGAATTGAAAGGAGTTCCTGTTCGATTGGGAATCGGACCGAAAGATCTCGCCAACGGAAGTGTTGAAATGGCACGTCGCGATTTGATGACCAAAGAAGTTGTTCCTATGGAAGGACTTGCGCAAAGCATCGCAGATACATTGGATGATATACAAGCAACAATGTATAAGAAGGCGTTGGAACGTCGTGAATCAATGACGCATTATGTAAACACGTGGGAAGAATTCGAATCTGCATTGGACAAAGGCGGATTTGTAATGGCGCATTGGGACGGAACGCCTGAAACGGAAGTGCGGATTAAAGAGCAGACGAAAGCTACAATTCGCTGCATTCCTTTGAACAATAAAAAGGAAGACGGAAAGTGTATTCTTACCGGTAATCCTTCAAAGGAACGTGTAGTATTCGCCCGCGCGTATTAACAAATGAATGTACAACAGCAGTAATTTCCAATGAAGTTGCTGCTGTTTTTCTTTAATCCCAAAACTATTCACGATGTCAACTCACGATACAATTCTTCAGGTTCTCAAAGAGAAGTCGGCGATGAAACAGGATGTTTACGCCAAAAACCTCGAAGTCTTCGGCATGTTGCGCGAAGCGGTGATTGAGTTTGCAGACAAACTCAAACCTCAGGCGTCTGCAATAGACAAAAGATTGATCGTTGAATACCGCAACAAAAGCGAATTCGAGTTTGAACTCAGAGTGGCGGGCGACATTCTGATCTTCAGTGCGCACACGAATGTATTCGAGTTCGACACATCTCATCCTATGTGGAAATCGTCGTACATCCGTGAAAACGCGGCGCGTTCCTATTGCGGAATGATCAACATCTACAACTTTCTGTCAGATTCCTTCAAGTACAACCGTTATAATGATTTAGGCTATCTGGTTGCGCGCATCTTCGTGAATTTCGAAGGTCACTATTTCGTGGAAGGCAAACGACAACTTGGATTTCTGTATAACGACTTCGCTTCCAGCAAAATCAGTAGGGATGATATGGTAAAGATTCTGGAATCTGCGGTTTTGTACTGTCTGGATTTCGACCTCTTCACACCGCCGTACGATGAAGTAAAAGTCATCAGTCTTGCTCAGGTTCTTGAAACCAGCGCCATGATGTCTGTAAAGACAGGAAAGCGCCTTGGATTCCGTTATCAGGCCGACAACGACGTGGAATAGCCAAAAGAATTTAAATCGCTTAAAACGTCCGCAAATGCGTCGCGATTTTTTCCTTCAACATTTCCCCCTGAATTTTTGCAAAATCAAAAAAAAGCCTAAATTTGCGCTCCCAAACCGGAAAATAACGGTTGGCGTTCTTTTCAAAATGGCCCGTTCGTCTAGGGGTTAGGACAGCAGATTTTCATTCTGTAAACAGGGGTTCGATTCCCCTACGGGCTACGAAAAGTCACTCTGAAAAGAGTGACTTTTTTTATTTCCACCCTTCGCATTTCTTCTCAATTAAAAACCGCTGAAAGCCTTACCATTAAAGGGCTGCAGCGATTTTCAATTTTCCGTTCCGCATTACATAGCTGCAACAACACACACGTGATGTAATTCGCAAGCAGCAATATTTTTTTCGCGTTTGTTTTTCATTGGTGAACACAGAAAAAAACAACAGAATATCTGCTGCTGAACACGGTTTTTTCATTGGTAAAACAAAACCCCGATTTTCATTTCCCAAGCGAAAAATGACCTTGAAATCGGTTTTTCATTGGGGGAAAGTGAAAAAAGTTATCAATACTCCAATGACCAAAACGGTTGAAAACATATTGCACTCACCTATTGCACTCTATATACATCAATGTATTTTTGAGCAAACACTTAACAAATCAATCCTAATTAACCATGGCGAAAAAAGCTAAGAAGAAAGCAGCTCCTAAGAAAGTTGCTAAAAAGAAGGCAGCTCCTGCAAAGAAGAAAGTTGCTAAGAAAAAAACTGCACGCAAGCCAAATCCTGCGTTCATGAAGCCTCTCACTCCTTCTGCAGCTCTTGCTGAAGTAGTAGGTAACAAGGCTATGCCTCGTACTGAGATCGTTTCTAAAATCTGGGCTTACATCAAGAAGAACGGTCTTCAGGACAAGAAAAACCGCCGCATGATCAATGCTGACGGAAAACTGAAAGGCATCTTCGGAAGCAAGTCGCAGATCTCTATGTTCGAGCTCGCGAAAATCGTATCGAAGCACGTAAAGTAAGCCTTAACGGTTGATTACAAAAAACCCTTCCCAACCGGAAGGGTTTTTTTATTGACGTAACCTTCATAGCTGAACTTGCTGAAGTATCTTAGCGTCATATCATGATTACGATCATCTCTCTCATCCTTTCTGCCATTTGCATCATTCTGCTGGTGGTCTTACTCCTGCGCAAAACCGGTTCCGGCAATGATGTTTCCGGCGATCTTAACAATTTCAGAAACGAAATGCTGGTTCAGATGCGCGACAATCGTTCGGAACTCAACACTACCATCAACGATTTCCGAAAAGAACTCCGTGATTCCGTTCAGAGCATGAACGATCAGAACCGTTTATCATTGGAGAAACTGGGTGAAGTTCTGGAGTCGCGCCTGACTGCACTTATTAATAAGAATGACGAGCAATTGGAAAAAGTAAACCTGAAGCTCGAACAAAAGCTGGAACAGGTTAATGCGCAGACTCGTGATGAAAATAAAACGTTGCGTGAAAGTCAGGAAAAATCACTCCGCGAATTCCAGGAGCGCTTTGACAAGAATGTAACATCATTCAACGATTTACAGAGGGAAAAATTCTCCCAACTCGACAAACAGCAGAAGGAACTCATACTTTCCACTGAGAACAAACTCGAACAAATGCGCGTTACTGTCGATGAAAAACTGCAGAAAACTCTCAATGAAAGATTAGGACAATCGTTCGAACTCGTGTCAAAACAGCTGGGAGAAGTTCAGAAAGGGCTTGGCGAAATGCAAACGCTGGCGCAGGACGTCGGAGGTTTGAAAAAAGTTCTGAGCAATGTAAAAACCAGAGGCGGAATCGGAGAAGTTCAGCTATCAATGTTACTCGAACAGATTCTGGCACCGGAACAGTATCAGGCTAACGTAAAAACGAAAGCCGGTTCTTCCGAGTTGGTTGAGTTCGCAATAAAGTTGCCGGGAAGCAAAGAAGACGG
>Ga0172367_10001828_pt1 | contig 30111 bp, 26 predicted proteins | sample Lak10m_FD_114542 | JGI IMG/M metagenome (GOLD analysis project Ga0172367, IMG submission 114542) | Freshwater microbial communities from Kabuno Bay, South-Kivu, Congo - kab_022012_10m | ecosystem: Environmental > Aquatic > Freshwater > Lake | place: Democratic Republic of the Congo: South-Kivu...
AGTCTTCGACATTACCGGTGGCGAGGCGCTGCATCAGAGGCTTGCGCATATCGGTGTTTATAAAGGCAAAGAGATCACAAAGATCAATCACGTAGGCTTAAAAGGGCCTGTTGTTGTGCGGGTGGGAAGAAGCATTCTTGCCGTCGGACATACGATCGCCACAAAAATCATGGTAGATATTTCATGATCAAGAAGATCTATCTGATAGGTAACCCAAATGTTGGCAAAAGCGCGGTCTTTTCGCGGCTGACGGGTGTTCATGTCGTTTCTTCCAATTACCCTGGAACAACGGTCGAGATCGGCCAAGGGTTTTTGGATGTGGGATCGGGTAAGGTGGATGTTGTGGATGTCCCAGGGACATATTCTTTGGAGCCCACATCGCGCGCCGAAGAAGTCGCCGTATCACTTCTTGGTGAGCACCCTAAAGACGAGATCGCTGTCGTCAATATTCTTGATGCGACGAATCTTGAGCGCAATCTATTTTTGACATTGCAGCTCCTTGAAAAAGGCTTCCCTGTCATTATTTGCTTGAACATGTCCGATGACGCTGTGCATCGTGGCGTTCATATTAATGTCAAAAAGCTGGAAGAAATACTTCAGGTCCCGGTGGTGTCCACTTGCGCGATCGCTGGGACTGGCATCAAGGACTTGGTCCAGAGGATCATCGAGACGTCCGCGCGTTCTCGCGTGGCTCTCAATTTTCAAGACCGATGGACAGAGATCGGTAAGATCATTGAACGTGTCCAGCGGTTAGATCACCGGCATCATACGATCCGCGAGATGCTCGAGGATGCTTCGGTCAAGCCTTTCACGGGCTTCATGATGGCCGCAGCCGTAGTCTATGTTTCATTTAAGGTCGTACGCTTTATCGGAGAGGGCATCATCACGTATGTCACAGATCCTTTTTTTACGAACATCTATCAACCTCTCCTGGAGAAGATGACAGCCGGCTGGCAGGCGAAAAGCTTTCTTTTTCATCTCTTGATCGGTGACCTGATCGGCGGGGGAATTGATTTTAAACAGTCTCTCGGTGTTTTGACAACAGCGCCGTACATTGAGTTTGGTATGGTTTTGCCTTATGTGGTTGCTTTCTATTTCATCTTAAGCCTTTTAGAGGATATCGGATATTTGCCGCGGCTTGCCATTTTGCTCGATAATCTTTTGCACCGTTTGGGCCTTCATGGCTATGCGGTCATTCCGGTTCTCTTAGGGTTTGGCTGTAACGTGCCGGGGATCTTGTCGACACGAGTGTTGGAGTCCAAGCGAGAGCGATTTATTGCCTCAACGCTGATCTCGATCGGCGTTCCCTGCGTTCCCTTGCAGGCGATGATCTTTGGGCTCTTGGGTGTTTTTGGCGGATTTTATGTGGCTGGTGTTTATCTTGTGCTGTTCTCGCTGATCATTATTTTAGGCCTTATCCTCAATCGTTTGATGGCAGGGCATAGCCCTGAATTCTTGCTTGAGATCCCGCCTTATCGGTTCCCGCCGTTGTGGATGTTGGCGCAGAAACTATATTTTCGCATTAAAGGGTTTATCGTCGAGGCTGTTCCGGTCGTGCTCATCGGTGTTTTTGTGATCAACATTCTTCTATACGTGAAGGCGTTCGATCTTTTGACAGGTATCTTTGCGCCGGTCGTGCAGGGGCTTTTTGGCTTACCTCAGGAGTCCATTATCGCGCTGGTTATTGGGTTTTTCCGTAAGGACGTTGCGGTTGGGCTTTTGATGCCGCTGGCCCTCTCGGCAAAACAGCTGTTCATCGCCACGACGCTTTTAGCGATATCGTTTCCGTGCATAGCGACCTTTATCGTGATCTGGAAAGAGCTCGGCGTTAAGGATGTAGTTAAGGCCACACTGATCATGATCGGCATAAGCTTGATCGTCGGCACGTTATTAAATTTTGTTATCTTGTCTTAATGCTTACCCACCTTATTTGTTCAGAATGCCCGAACGGATGCAATCTTTCTTTGGACTGGAAAGATGCGGTTTCTATTGTTGTCAGTGATAATCAATGTAGCCGCGGCATCGGATACGTCGCGCGCGCGTTGCGCAAAGAAAAAGATGTCCACGTTGAAGCTAAGGAAAAAACAACGCATTTTAGTCCTGAGGCGCTTGCCCAGATCATTGACCGATGGGGAATGCACTTTGCGCGAGCGCGTTATGACATACCGATCCAGGGAAGCCCTGAGCGCAGTCTTTTTCGTGTTGTCGCTGAGACTTCAGAAGGAAAACTTTTTGTCCTGGAGCAGATCGCTATTAAAAATCTCGAGGCAAAACGACGGATCGCCAAAACTCTCGCGTTCTTTGCTCAGCAAAGATTATCCAGTATTTGTCCTTACGTCGTTGATCTTGCAGGGGAGCACCTTGTTCAATATAGAACCACTTTTTGGCAACTAGCTCCTTTTGTGGCAGGAGTGCCGTTGGACAGAGAAAAGTATGTGTTCGAAGGATGGCGCGGCCAGGCCTTGGCACGATTTCTTATTGAACTGCGTGGCCAGTCGCAAAACGTTCTTTCATTTGACCTCCAGAAGCCGTTTTCGTTAAAAGAGTATATTGCCAAGTTAACGCGAAGCATTGATCTTTATAATGAAGGTGTTCAAGTCCGCGCGAACGATATCCTGGATTTTCTAGAAAAAGATCTTATGCGCTCCTACGAAAAGCTGCCTGTTGCTTTTTGTCATGGCGACTATCATCCGATGAACATGATCTGGGCGCCTGATCGTATCGAATGCGTGATCGACTGGGAATTTACTGGATATAAAAAGGAGATCTATGATATGGCGAATCTGATCGGCTGCGTAGGGGTCGAAAACCCCAAAAGTCTTTCAGGAGATCTTATACGAAAATTTGTGGCCGATATCAAGAGCTCCCAAATCATTTCTGATGTTAGTTGGCAATATCTGGTAGAATTTATTATCGCGCTTCGCTTCGCTTGGCTATCGGAGTGGCTGCGTCGTCGCGATACAGAAATGATCGATCTCGAGCTGGATTATATGCATTTGCTTATGGAAAATAAAGATAATTTACGAATGATCTGGGAAATATAAACCGGGAGAAGCCATGCGGTGCTCGAATTCTTTATTGAGGTTTTTCCTTCTTGTGATAGTAACGGCCATGGGGGTGTTTATGACAAAAGCATCATTCGCTCAAAATGAACAACACATAGCTACCTTTGCCGGAGGATGTTTTTGGTGCACGGAACAAGCTTTCAAAGAGCTTGCCGGCGTTATTACCGTGACATCAGGATATACCGGTGGAAGCAAAGCGAATCCATCTTATGAAGAGGTTTCCAGCGGCCGAACCGGTCACCGGGAAGCCATTGAAGTTGTTTTTGATCCAACCCGTATTAGCTACGCGCAGCTTCTGGATCTTTTTTTCAAAAGCATTGATCCGACGGATGCAGGTGGTCAATTTGCCGATCAAGGGAGTCAGTACAGATCAGCTATTTTTTATCATAACGAAGAGCAAAAGAACTTAGCCGAAGCAACAAAAAAATCCCTCCAAGAGGCTAAGATCTTTTCCAAGCCGATCGTAGTCGATATTTTGCCTGCACAAAAGTTTTACCGAGCAGAAGATTATCATCAGGACTATTACAAAAAGAATGCCACGCATTATCAGGCGTATAAAAAAGGTTCAGGCCGGGAAGATTTTCTAAAGAAAACATGGGCTGGGCGTGAAGATGTTCCGATTTGCCCTATTCGTCCGAAGGCGCAAAAAGTTTATGCTAAGCCTGCTGTTGAGGAGTTAAAGAAGAAATTAAGCCCGGAGCAATATCAAGTGACGCAAGAGTGCGGCACGGAAGCACCCTTTGCCAATGCCTACTGGGATAACAAAAAGCCGGGTATCTACGTTGATGTTGTATCGGGTGAGCCATTGTTTCTTTCGCTGGATAAATTTGATTCCGGCACAGGATGGCCAAGTTTTACAAAGCCTATCGACCCGGCTAATGTTGTCGAAAAAAAAGATACAAGTTTGGGCGTCGTGCGTACCGAGGTTCGTAGCAAGCAAGGCGATTCTCATCTGGGCCATGTGTTTGAGGATGGGCCGCAGCCTTCGGGCCTTCGTTTCTGCATCAATTCTGCTGCGTTACGTTTTATCCCAAAGGAAGAAATGGAAAAAGAAGGCTACGGCCAGTATCTAAAATATTTTCAGAAGTGATCTATGAAAAAAAAGACAGTTAAGAAGCCAGAAAAAAGAAAAAATAAGACAACGACAGGTGATTGGAAAGTCTACATTCTTGAAACTGACAAGAATCAGCTATATACTGGCATAACAAATAATCTAGAGCGGCGACTTGCGATGCATCAAAAAGGCAAGGGTGCCCTGTTCACAAAGTTTTTTGGGGCCAAAGAGGTCTTGTATACGGAAGACTACCTCACACGCTCAGCGGCTCTGAAACGCGAACATGAGATCAAGACGTGGCCTCGAAGCAAAAAATTGGAATTAATTCAAACAAAAATAATTGATGAGGGGAGAACGTATGCCTGTTGTCATTGTTGAAGGACCGCATTTAGATGTGGATACTAAAAGAGTGCTCGTTAAGGACGTGACTGATGCTTTGGAAAAAGCGTATAAATTTCCACGCCATGTGTATGGGATCATCATTAAGGAAAATGCAGCGGACAATGTCGCTAATGGCGGAGAACTTGTGATCGACCGGAAAAATCGACAAAAACCATCTGCCTAATCTTTAGGCAATTTCCCGAAAAATTGATTTTTAGAACTTGAGCATTTCAAGGCTTATGCTACAATGGCTTAAATCATTTGGAGCATAAAGATTGAGCGTCGTAAAGCCTTCCCAATATCTACAAGTTGTTCTCCGTACAAAAATAACCATTTTATTATTTTTTCAGCAAAGGGGTTACTATGCCAAGGCACAATGACATTAAAAAAGTTTTGATCATCGGTTCAGGCCCTATCATTATCGGTCAAGCATGTGAATTCGACTATTCGGGAACGCAGGCTTGCAAGGCGTTAAAAAAAGAAGGATATGAAGTCGTCTTGGTCAATTCTAACCCCGCGACGATCATGACAGACCCTGGCATGGCGGATAAGACGTATATTGAACCGCTGACCGTTGAATCATTGGAGAAGATCATCGCTAAAGAAAGGCCGGATGCCCTTCTGCCTAATCTGGGTGGCCAAACAGGGCTGAATTTATCTTCAAGTTTGTCCAAGGCTGGTATCTTGGAAAAATATGGTGTTCGCATCATCGGCGTTAAGGCCGATGCGATCGAGCGCGGTGAAGACCGGGAAGTTTTTAAAGCCACGATGAAAAAACTTGGCATTCCTGTGCCTCGCTCGGAGATCGCTGAGTCTGTCGAGGCCGCTGAAAAAATTGCGCAGGAGATCGGTTATCCGATCGTTGTCCGTCCGGCGTATACCATGGGCGGAACAGGCGGTGGTATTGCCTATAACGTGGAAGAGTTGCGCACGATCGCCTTGCGTGGTCTTACCGTGAGCATCGCGCGGCAAATTTTAATTGAAGAGGCCGTTGTCGGCTGGGAAGAGCTGGAGCTTGAGGTTGTGCGCGATGAAAAGAACCAGAAGATCACCGTTTGTTTTATTGAGAACATTGATGCCATGGGCGTGCACACCGGTGATAGTTTTTGCGCAGCACCAATGCTGACAGTCCCTTTGGCCTTACAAAAGAAGATGCAGGATTTTTCTTATAAGATCGTGGATGCGATCGGTGTTGTCGGTGGAACGAATGTGCAGTTCGCTCATAATAAAAAAGACGGCCGTCTTGTCGTTATCGAGATCAACCCGCGCACATCGCGCTCCTCAGCCTTGGCCTCAAAGGCCACAGGATTTCCGATCGCCATGGTCTCAACGCGTTTAGCCGCCGGATTTGCCATGGACGAGATCCCGTATTGGCGCGATGGAACGCTGGAAAAATATACGCCAAGCGGTGAATATGTCGTTATCAAATTTGCCCGTTGGGCTTTTGAAAAGTTCCCTCAAGCCAAAGATATCTTAGGTACCCAGATGAAGGCTGTGGGCGAAGTCATGAGCATTGGGAAAACTTTTAAAGAAGCTTTCCAAAAATCCATTCGCTCGCTTGAGATCGGCCGTTATGGCTTGGGTGGGGCAAAGAATTTTAAAACATTATCCGTTGAGGAATTGCGTGAGCGGCTTCGTACACCGTCGAGTGAACGCATCTTCTTGATGTACGAAGCTCTTCGCAAAGGTGTAAGCGTGGCTGAGCTTCACACGATGACACACATCGGTGAATGGTTTATCAAGGAGATGAAAGACCTCGTAGACTTTGAAGAGGCGATGCTCAAAGCTTCTTGGGAAAGGTTTTCCGATAAAGATCTGATCAAGGCTAAAGAATGGGGTTTTGCGGATAGATATTTGGCAGGGTTATTTCATGTGAAAGAAAAAGATGTACGCGTTCGCCGTATCAAGCTTGGCAAGAGCGCACGTTACGAAGCTGTACCGGTGAGTGGCGTTGAGAATGCGGCATATTATTATTCCACCTATAGCGCTGGCAAAGACGAAGTAAAGGTTTCGGATAAAAAGAAGGTTATGATCTTAGGCGGCGGGCCAAATCGTATCGGCCAGGGGATCGAGTTTGATTATACCTGCGTGCATGCGGCATTTGCCCTTCGCGAGGCAGGTTATGAGACGATCATGATCAACTGTAATCCTGAAACTGTTTCTACCGATTACGACACCTCCGATAAGCTTTATTTTGAACCGTTGACCGTGGAAGATGTGCTGACCATTTATGAAAAGGAAAGACCGGAAGGGGTCATTGTGCAATTTGGCGGGCAGACACCGCTGAATATTGCCGCTCAACTGAAAGAAAACGGCGTTAAGATCTTAGGTACGACACCGGAAAGCATTGCCTTCGCCGAAGACCGGGAATTGTTCCGTCAGAAAATGATCGACTTTGATATTCCGCAACCCGAAAGCGATACGGCACGCTCCTTGGAAGAGGCGCTCGTGATCGCGCAAAGAATTGGTTATCCTCTCATGGTCCGTCCATCGTTTGTCTTGGGCGGTCGCGGCATGGAGATCATTTATGATGAGGTGATGCTGAAGAAATACGCGGTGGAAGCCATTAAGGTCAGCCCTGAGCATCCGATGTTAATTGACAGATTTTTAGAGCAAGCGCTTGAATGTGAAGTGGATGCGCTTTGCGACGGCACGGAAACTTTTATCCCGACGGTCATGGAGCACATCGAATGGGCGGGTGTGCACTCAGGGGATTCAGCCTGTTCTATCCCGAGCCGTAATATTAGCGAAAAACATATCAATGATATCAAAAGGTATACCGACCTTTTGGCTCGAGAGCTCAACGTTGTCGGCATCATCAATGTGCAATACGCGATCTGCGATAACAAGGTCTATGTCTTGGAGGCGAATCCTCGCGCTTCGCGTACAGTTCCGATCGTTTCCAAGGTCATGGGGATCCCGATCGCGCGTATCGCGACATTCTTAATGTTAGGAAGAAAGCTAATGGATTTCCCGGTCACAAAGACGGCTAAGGCACCTTTCTTTGGCGTGAAGGAAGCTGTTTTTCCGTTTAACATGTTCCCGGAAGTGGACCCCTTACTAGGCCCAGAGATGCGCGCCACAGGCGAAGTGATGGGCATAGGCGATACCTTTGGTGCAGCTTTTTACAAGGCCCAAGAAGCCACGGGTTCCAAGCTGCCGCTGGAAGGGAATGCTTTGCTTACCGTTGCGCAAAAGGACAAGAAGATGCTTTTACCGATCGCGCAAAAGATCCATCAGGCGGGATTTAAGATCTACGCGACCAAGGGAACAAGTGAATTTTTAATGAAGAATAATATTCCTAACACATTGATCCAGAAGTTCCATGAAGGCCAGCCGAACATCGCTGATGCGATCAAGAACAATCAACTGCAGTTGATCATCAACACGCCCGCCGGGCGGGATAGTAAATTCGACGATAGCTATATTCGCATGATGGCGATCCAGCGCAAGATCCCCTACGTGACGTCAATGGCGGCTGCGCAGGCGACTGTGGAAGGCATTGCCGCAATGAAGCAGGGCGTCAAAGCGCCCAAAGCGCTGCAAGAATATCACAGCTAATTCTTTTTCAGGCCTGGCGTTTTCGTGATATTATTTATCATAAAGAATTTCCTTGAAAATTCAGCCGATCGTTTTTATGCTTTAGCATAGAAGAATGTGGATGTTCTGCAAAAGTTTTGGGTTCGTACGAATGATCAAAATAATTGAGAACTTTTTTGACCGGTTACAGCAAACCCCCATGAGCTTTGGCCTATGGATCTCGTCGTTCTTGGGGATCGTTATTTTACGGGATTTCTTTGAAAGTATTTTATCTTTTCAGTCCGTTTCTTCCGCGACCTCGTTTCACTTGGTCCATTTTCCCTTGTTTTTCCTTTCCTTGTTCCTCGCGGTCATCGTTTTACTGCATTTTTTTTCGCGGGTTGACGCCGTATCTATTGCACGTATGGGCATTTTCTTTTTTGGCATCATCCTTTTTCCTATTCTTGTTGATTTTCTGATCCAATGCGTTTATTCACAGAACGTGCTCTATGTTTACGTGGAAAAAGATTTGGGGTGGCATTTTACTCACTTTTTTCTTCTTACGACTATAGACCCGAACATCCCTTATGGCATTCGCCTGGAGATCATAAGCATTGTCCTTTTTTCTTTTTGCTATATTTCGATCAAGCGAAAAAGTTTTTTATGGGCGCTCTGGGGGAGCTTTTGTATTTATGTGGCGTGCTTTATCGCCATTGCACTTCCAGCGCTTATCGAGATCGTTCACCATGCGGTCGCGGCGCGATTACCTTTTGTTAACTTGGGGAATACCGGGACGTTGTTAAATTCTGCGGATCATGATACGGGCTTGCGCCTTGTCAGCATTGTGCAATTACTTTGTATCACTGTATTGGCGGGGGTGTGGTACTGGCGTTACGACCAACGGAAATGCCGTGCCTTGCTGTCGAATATGCGGGCTACGCGCTGTTTGCATTATATTTTGCTGATGGTCTTTGGCATGATCTTGCATTATTGTGTTGACCCCGAGCGGATAACGGCTAACTTATCGATCCTTCGTTTTTTGGGTGCGGCCTTCGCTTTATTCTTTGCTTTTCAATTTTCTGTTGTTACAAATGATGCTGTGGATATCAGCACCGATCAGGTCTCGAATCAAGATCGGCCTTTGGTCCGTGATGTTCTGAGCGTTAAAGAATACCTGGAGGTTGGTTTTGTTTACCTTGCCCTCAGCTTACTCTTCGGCCTTCAGGCGGGAGATGCTGTTTTCATGCTCATCCTGGTCTTTATTATTGTGTATTTTGTTTATTCATTACCGCCGCTGAGATTAAAAAGATTCCTGGGTATTTCTAACGCGGTCATCGGCTTAGAAGCCCTAGTCGCGGTGTTCGTGGGTTATGTTTTTCGTCAAGACAGCCCTGTCTCGCTCAACAATCCGTCCCCGGAAATCTTTTGGGGGATCTTTTTCATTTTCTTTCTTGCCTCATCCGTGAAAGACCTCAAAGATATGGCTGGCGACCGGAGTGCTGGAGTCCTGACGCTGCCGATCCTTGTGGGTAGCGCTAAGGCGAATCAAACGGTCGCTGTTCTTGTTTTGACCAGCTATTTTTTATTACCTTTTTCTTTGTATCGGTCTCTAGACCCGATCGTGTTCTTTCTTGTTTTATCGAGCGCTGCGTTGTTGGGAGGCTTTAGTTATTTGCGTATGAGAAGCGGCAAACTGAAAGAAGACATGATCTTTGCTGTTTATTTTATTTACCTTGTCGTTGTTTCTGTGGCTTTGCTGGTCCAATCAGATATCGTTCAAGCACGAATACACATAGGATTTTAAAGGAGGAGAATATGGCAGCACTCACCGTATTGTTTTCGTTGTTATTTATTGGGGCTATCTTTTTTATCTGTGTTGTTTTTCCGATATGGATGATCGTGGATTGCGCCACGTCCGCTTCTCGCAAAAGCCTGTCTAAAGCGCTATGGATCGTTTTTATGCTGTTAACGTGGGTTTTAGGCGGCATTGTCTATGGGCTTTTGGCTTCCCGCAAGAAAGCCTTGCAGTGGACTTCAGGCGCGCTCTTTATGGTCGGCGCACTGATGATCTTTTTCTTTCTTCGAAGCCTTTTTTATGTTGCGGACCTTGCCAGCACTGAAGCTTTAAAAAAGGTCGAAGCGATCCAGGCTGGCGTTCTGACACAGCAGGACTTGGCCCGGATCAAGGACGGCCTATCGGCCCTTCAGCGTGAAGGGCAGTCTGACAAAGGGATCGCGAGGATGTTCGCCTTAAGGAAAAGTTTAAAGAACATCACACTTACGCAGATCTTTTTAAAGATGCAGGATGATGGCGCGCTGACACCCAGTGAATACAAGATCTGGATAGAAAAGTTTGACACACGCGCAACACAAGACCCCGACGACTTGAAAGAATTTTTAGATAAAAAAGGTTGGGAATAAGGTTTGAAAGGCTTGTAGGGCCTGTTGGCGTTTACGCGCCAACAGGCCCCTTTTCTTTGCCACAACAGCTTCTCTGGTACCAATATCAGTTGAGCCGCTCCAAGACGAGTAAAAGATAGACAGCGTCTTTTTTGTTTGTTAATATGCTTATATTCTAAATACGCCTATGAGCCACCCAAACGCCTTTCTTGATATCGCGCTTTCATCTTTGCCTAGGCTATTGTCCTGCCTGGATCGAAACCTATTATCTGCGCATTACGGATGTTTTGACAAGAATTATTGGCACTACCGCATCGTCACAGATTTTCCTTCTACGCCTTTTCAGGCAGGGGTATATTCTCTCGCGCTTGCCTTCATGTATCCTGCGGAAAAAAATCCCTACTACAACAATCCCGCTATCAAAGAATACATTGAAGCTGGTTTGCGTTTCTGGGCTAAGCAGCGGCACAAGGACGGCAGCTTTGATGAGTGGTACCGTTATGAGCGAAGCCATGTCGCGACCGCTTTTACTTCGCTTTATACCAGCGAAACTTTGCTTTTGCTCGGCGATCGCCTTGATCCTGCGACAAAAGGGATCGTCATTCGCGCGCTGCGCAAGGCATGTCATTGGTTATCCAAGAATCAGGACAAGGTTGTGGCCAATCATTCTGTCGGAGCGTTGGTAGCACTTGAAAATTTCCTGCTTTTAACGAATGAGGATTTTGTCCGCAAAAGCATTCAGGACTATTTAAGCTTGATAGAGCGCCTCCAGAGCAAGGAAGGATGGTTCTCTGAATACGGAGGGGCTGACTTAGGGTACTTAAGCCTATCGCTTGAATTCTTAACGAGGTTTTACGCTAAGACCCAGGATCCGCGCGCCTTGAAGATGATCTCGCACGCATTATCCTTCATGAAATATTTTGTCCATCCTGACCACAGCTATGGCGGGGAATATGGCGCGCGTAACACCAAATATCTTTTTCCAGCCGGTTTGGTCCAAGCGTCGGATCATTCTTCAGATGCCGAAAGTATCTTAAGCGCGCTCACGCAGTCCCTTGCCAAGGATCAGGCGATCACGCCTTTAGCCGCGGATGACCGGTACGCGACGTTCTTCTTTCTGCCCAGTTACCTTGAGGCCGGATTTTTATTGGAAGGAAAAGTGCGCAGTGTTGTACCCTTAAGCAATTTTGAACATAATTTTGAGGACGCGGGCATCTTTAATAAAAAGAACGCTGTGTACCATGCGATCATCAATTACAAGAAAAATGGCGTCAGCAAGATCTTTAGCGCGGACGGCCAACAAGTATTTTCTGATACAGGATATATTGCCCAGTTTTCCGACGGGACTATCGCGGCCTCCCAATGGCTTGACCCCAAGCGCGCTGTTTTTGTGAACAAAGAAAAGAACGTCACGCGTATCAAGATCCGTTCCCCTTTTGCCTATACGAGTTTGCACAAAGATTTCGCCTTTTATTTTTCCGCGTTCAAAGCGCTGATGGCGGTCATTGGGCGCAGTGCCATGTTATCAGAAAAATTGGGGCGGCTGGTCAAACATCTGTTCATCAAAAAGATCAAGACATGCCCCATCATCTTAGAGCGCGAGATGATCATTAGCGAAGAAGGCATTACGGTACGTGATCACATCGTGAATAAAACCGGCAAAAGACTCGCCAAATTCTTTTTAACATCAGATCTTTCGGTCATGCATGTGCCCTCATCCAAGCTTTTTGTCCTAGGGGATCTGCGTAGGGAACCCCGCAAAGACCTGGCGCAGGATCTGGATCGTCAACGGGCTGTCACATGCGAGTACAAACATTACTTTAACACTGTCAAATTCTAACGTATTAACGAAAACTTATGAAGATCCTTGTCCTTGTTCCTCCCAGTAAATTCGTCAAAAATGTTCCGCGCGATCTTGTCTACGGTTGCTGGTGCAAAGGAAAGCGTATCGCCGGTATTCAATTTCCGCCCTTAACATCGGTCATTGTCGCGACCGTTCTGCGCGACGACGGACATGATGCCACATTTTTGGACGCGGCCGGAAGCTACAAAACCCTTGAGCACGTCAAAGATATCGCAAAAGATAAGGATGTCGTTGTCCTTCTGACATCCACGATGACCGTCAATGAAGACGCGGATGTTTTAGCACAGCTAAAAAGCGTTAACCCAAAACTTATTTCCATTGTCTTCGGGTCACATCCGACCTTTTTGCCGGAAGAGACCTTGACCAAGAAGGGCATTGATGTCGCTGTCCGCCGCGAATCAGAATATATTATTCGCGATCTGGTCCGCGCCTTTACCAAAAATGACAACAGCTGGAAGAAAGTTTTCGGCATTGCTTTCCGCGAAGGCACAACAACTGTTGTGAATCCTGACTATCCTTTGATCGAGAATTTGGATGAGCTTCCTTTTCCTGACCGTACAATGCTTGATCCGGCTGTTGAGTATTTTAATCCCATTATCAAGCGTGCGCCGTTTACAACTATTTACACAACACGCGGCTGTCCGGGGAAATGCACGTTTTGCTCGTCGCCTTCATTTTATGGCCGCAAGATCCGTTTTCGCAGTGCGAAAAGTATCTTAGAAGAGCTGCGCATCATCAAAAAAATGGGCTACCGTGAAGTGTTCTTCCGTGACGAATTCTTTCCCGTATCTAAAGACCGCACGCGCGAGCTTTGCGAAGCGATGATCAATGAAAAAATGGACCTCACGTGGATCTGCAGCGCGCGGGTAGGCACCATTGATGAAGAAACGATGCGTTTGATGAAGAAAGCCGGCTGTCATATGATCCGTTTTGGCGTGGAGTCCGGCGTTCAAAAGATCTTGGATAATGTCAAAAAAGAAATTCAAGTCGATGTTACCCGCACAACCTTCGCGTCAGCGAACCGTGTCGGGCTTTCCACGCACGCGCACATGATGATCGCGATGCCCGGTGAATCTAAGGAGACGATCGAGCAGTCTATCCGCTTCGCCAAAGAAATAAATCCTACGGTCGTGACCTTTGGTGTGATGACACCTTATCCGGGAACCGAAGTGTATGAAGAGGTGCGCAAAGCTCATCCGGAGATAGGTGACGGCAGCGCCTGCGACCTAAGCAAACTTCACACGCAAGGATTTTTTAATGAGGCGTTCACATCGCTTTCGCGCGCAGACATCGCGAAATACATCCGCAAAGCGTATTTTCAATTTTATATGCGGCCAAGTTATATTTTTTCATGGCTTAAGCGTATCAATTCGCTTGAAGAATTCCGCCGGGTCGTCTTAGCCGGGCTTCAAGTGTTCAGTTTCGTGAAAGGCAACGATTAGTTTTTAAGGAGGCATTATGAGCCAAGAGTTGGATGTTTCTATTCTTATCCCGGTGTACAACGAAGAAAAAGCCATCAAGGGCATCATTGACCAAGTGAACGCGGTCATGCAGAAAGAAAAATATACCTATGAGATCCTGATCGTGGATGATGCCTCAGATGATAAGACGCGCGAAGAAGTCGCCAAGACAAGCGCGCGTTTAGTGAAACGTTCAAGCCGTGGTGGGGCAGGGGCGGCACGCAAAACAGGTATCCGCGCGGCCCTTGGGAATATCGTTGTCATGCTCGATGGTGACGGAAGCTATGAAATAAACGATATCCCCAAGATGCTTGCCTTTTTCCCTGAGTACGACCAGGTCAATGGTGCCCGCACGAGCGAACAAGGAACCTTAAAATATTTACGCGCGCCGGCCAAATGGTTTATCCGCAAGCTTGCGTGTTATCTGACAGCCACGAACATTCCTGATCTGAACACAGGCCTTAAAGCCTTTAAAAAAGACATCATGCTGCGTTATCTATGGGTCGTGCCCAATGGCTTTTCGTGTGTCACGACGATGACCTTGGCTTTTCTTTGCAACGGCCATAGCGTCAAATATATCCCCACAAATTATTATCCGCGTATCGGCCAGTCCAAATTCCACCCCGTAAAGGACACGTATCAATATTTCTTAACGGTTGTGCGTATGGTCACGTATTTTAACCCTTTAAAGATCTTTTTGCCGATGTCTTTCGGGCTTTTCATTATTGGCATTGCCAAATCGCTGTATGATTTCTTTTTTGTCATTGGGCGCTTGCAGCAATCGGATATCATTATCCTGTTGGCATCTGTCATGATATTTTCTTTGGGGTTGTTAGCGGACTTGATCGTCGCGCAATCCCGTCAACACAGCGGCTAAAAATCTATGTGCGGGATCCTGGGAGCCATTTACTTTAACGGTCAGCGGGCGGATGCAGGCGAGCTTTTGCGTGCCGCGCAGTGGATGAAACATCGCGGGCCTGACGATGAAGGCTCTTGGGCGCAAGAGAACGTTGGTTTCGCGCACAAACGCCTTTCCATTCTAGACCTTTCCTCGGCTGGGCATCAGCCTATGGTCTCCGCCGACGGCCGATCGGTCATTATCTACAACGGCGAATGTTACAATTTTAAAGAACTGCGCGCCGACCTTGAGCAAAAAGGCTACACCTTTTGCTCCCACACCGACACCGAAGTCATTCTCTACGGCATTGAAGAATACGGTACAAGCTTTATTTCCAAGATGAACGGCATGTTCAGCTTTGCCATTTGGTCGCAAAAGCGAAATGAACTGCTGCTTGTGCGTGACAGACTTGGCGTCAAACCTCTTTATATCTATCATGACCGCGATAAGCTTTTCTTTTCATCTGAAATAAAACCTCTTCTTAGTCTGGGTGTGCCTGCATCGCTTAACGAGAAAATGCTCAGCTTCTTTTTTTCTTTACGTTATTGCCCGGGCGACGAGACGATGTTTAAAGCCATCACCAAGCTTTCTCCGGGCCATTTTATGAAGATCAAAAAAGACGGCTCTCTTGAAAAAGAATGCTATTGGTCGCTCCTTGACTGTTGGGATGTTGCCCCTTATACGCTGCATCAGGCTAAGGATAAATTTTATGAGCTTTTTTCTTCCGCGGTGTCCTTGCGTCAGATCGCGGATGTGCCGGTGGGGGCGTTTCTTTCCGGCGGCATTGACTCCAGTGCAATTGTCGCCTTGATGAAGAAAAATGAACCCAACGTCGAAAGCTTTACGATCGGGATGGGCGCTGATATTGACGAATCGCACGCGGCCAAGCGTGTCGCGGATTTTGTTGGTATCAGAAACGAGGCGTTCATGCTTCAAAAAGATGACTATCGTTTTTATGAAAAAGCCATCTGGCACTTGGAAGAGCCCATCGGCGATTCGATCATCGCCCCAACATATCTTTTGGCACAGCGCGCAGCACAGCGTTTAAAAGTTGTCGAGCTTGGCGAAGGCGCGGATGAGATCTTGGGCGGCTATATTCATCAGCTGGCGCTTACTTACGGGGAAAACCTAAAAACCCAGCTGCCATTTATATCTTCGCGGCTGATCCCTGCCGTTGCCAAGATGATGCCGCAAGTTTTTTGGGAGAAGGTCTTTCCGTATCCGGCCCAGCTTGGCACATCGGGGGTGGCGAAAGTTTTGGAATATCTGAAAAGTACTGACACGTTGGCCCGTCGCTACTTGGGGCTTGCCGGATTATTTGATAAAGATGAAAAGCAAAGCCTCTTTGTCGAAAAGTTTTATAAAGACACTATCGCGTCTGCGGATGCTTCAAGTGTTTTTGACCGATTTTTATCCCAGCAAAGAAATCCTGTCTTTCAAAATCGTCTTTTAGCGCTTGATTTGCGATATTGGAATACTGACTATACGCTTTTGCGTATGGATAAGCTTACCATGGCGCATTCTCTGGAAGCGCGTGTGCCGTATCTGGATTATCGGCTTGTGGAGTTTTGCCTCAAATTACCGCGGGAGCTTAAGACAAAAGGTTTTAAGCAAAAGATCCTTTTACGTGAAGCCTTGAAAGGTAAAAAGCTTTTGCCCAGCGAAACCATTGCCGCACGTAAAAAAGCCTTTTATCTTCCTATTGAGAAATGTTTTGATGAAAAGTTCCAAGGCTATATGAAAGATGTTTTACTTTCGGATTCTCTGCGAAAGCGCAACATCTTTAATATGAAAAGCATTGAAAAGCTTTTGAACGCGCCTAACAAAGAGCTTGTTAATAACAAGCAAGTCATGGCGCTGTTGGTCTTTGAGCTGTGGGCGAGGATGTTTTTGGATGGAAATTGGGAGAAGGGTTGAGAAACAAGCTCTAAGCACGAAATCCGAGATCCTAAGCAATGCCAAAGCCCTAATGAGATAAATTTAAAACAGTCGTTTAGGATATCAAGAGCTTAGGCTTTGAGTTTGTTTTGTGTTTTGAATTTAGAATTTGTTTAGAGTTTCGGGTTTAGGATTTAGAAATTGTTTAGAATTTAGGATTTAGAATTTAGAAATTATTAAAAGGGGGTGTTTATGAAGATACTCGGAAAATCAGTTAAGGTGTTCAAGATCAAGAATCGTCGTGGATACGCGGCACTTTGCAATGATCACTTGACCGAAGGCTCGACTTCTGCCCAAGCCTGTGAGCGCATGGCAAAGGCGTTGAAGCGAACATCAAGAAAACGAAAGTAAGCGTGTAACGTTTCATAACGAGGACACAGTAGGTTCAAGGAGCTAATGCAACACTTTAATCTGCTAAAATAGCAGAAGAAAGGAGTTGCCCATGAACAGATATCAACGCCTTAATATTAACGAACGCGAAGAAATCAGCCGGCAAATCGCAGTTGGAGTAAGCATCCGTCAAATTGCCAAATATGTTCAAAGATCTCCCAGCACTATATCACGCGAAATCAACCGAACAGATGTTGTTAAAAGAATTTATTATCGCGCTATTTTCGCTCAACAGCGTTACCGACGAACCCTTCACCAGATCCATAAAAGCCGGAAGCTTGATAAAAATCCTGAATTGCGGGAAATTGTTTTTCATTATCTTTCCAAAAAATGGTCTCCAGAACAAATTGCCAAAAGATTGAAAATCTTGTATCCTGACAATATGGTTATGCAAGTGTCTCACGAGACAATTTATTCTTACCTTTACGTTTTGCCTCGCGGCATTCTTAAAGAAGAAATTCTATCGTGTCTAAGGCGCCGCCATCCTCATCGTCGGCATCAAAATAAACTTTCTCGTCGAAATTCAGGAGCTATTCAAGACTACTTAAGTATCGAAGAGCGCCCTGCCGAAGTCGCCAATCGCATTGTCCCTGGCCACTGGGAAGGCGATCTTCTAATGGGAAGCCGCAATGCTTCCTCGCTTGGAACACTTGTTGAGCGCACAACACGGATGGCCTTTGTAGTTAAGTTGCCTAACCAGGATGCTATGACTGTCCGAAAGGCTTTTGCCAAAGAATTCTGCCGGCTTCCTAAAGGCTTAAAGAAAACATTAACATATGATCAAGGCTACGAGATGGCACAACATAAACTTTTCACCAAAGAAACAGAAATAACTGTTTATTTTGCACACCCTCATTCGCCGTGGGAACGAGGCACAAACGAAAACACTAACGCACTGCTGCGGCAGTATTTTCCCAAAGGTACAGATTTTTCAAAGATCACATTGAATCGAATTAAGGATGTTCAGAATGAACTTAACGACCGACCGCGTAAAACATTAAACTGGCTAACGCCGCATGAGAAATTTAGTCAATTGTTGCAATAGAACCTTGAATCTGCCCACTTCTGTCAGAAGTCTTAGAGAATAAAGGCGATAGGCAGAAACGTTTTGAAGTTTTGAGAATCTGCGAGAGGTTTAGATGAATCGATGGGGTATACCAAGGGCGCTTGAAGAAGAAATTCGACTGAGAGATAAGGCTTGTGTTTATTGCGGCGTGCCATTACTAGAGAAGATTTCTCGTAACGGATCCCGAAAGCACGTGGCAACCTGGGAGCACATCATTAATGACGCAAAGATTATAACTCGGGAAAATATTGCGAGATGTTGTGCCGGGTGCAATTCAAGCAAAGGCACGAAATTGCTCACCGACTGGATACAATCAGATTATTGTAAAAAGAAGGGCATTAGCAAGCACTCTGTTGCTCATGTTGTCCAAAAAGCTTTGTGAAGTATTGGGGTAAACGAGGGCACAAAAGATTCTAGAGCGCTTTTTTATAATTGTTGGGGTTGACGGATTTTTGGGGTTTTAAAAAGGAAACTAGAGGGGAATATGGGTGTCGCATATAAAAATTTCTGGTCAATAAATACAGACGAAGCGGTCGTCGCAGGTCATTTACGCTGTTTTTTGCCAAAGCATGTCGAGATTTTTATGCCACTAAACGCTCAGATGCGCGACGTTGACTTATTAGCGCATAATTTTAGGAATAAGAAAACTATCTCCATACAAGTTAAAGGTAGTCGTGCGTATGAACCACAAAAGAAAGAAAAAGAGATCTACGGAGATGGGTCTGCAACATGGTTTATGTTTAAAAGAGAAGTTATTGATCAGTCGACTGCAGACTATTTCATTTTCTTGCATTATATTATCGAAGAGAGCATTTCTCGCGGAAGGCGAAGAATAGAGCCTCATCTTGTCATAATTCCCACAACTATTTTAAAGGATAAAATTAGGAAGAATGGTTATGTTGTTCGAGGTAATAGATATGCTTTATATACTTGGGTAAATCCAAAGACAAGAAAGGCTTTCGGAATACATAAAAATAATATTGATTTTACCCCGTACCTTGATAAAAAAGGGATAAAGGTTTTTATAAAAGAACTTCAAAAACCCCAGAATGTTTCTAGATAAGTCGTTGGGGTTGTTGGGGGTTTTGATAGAAGCGGGCAAGCGAAAGGATGGCGCTATGAAAAAGTTTTTGTTGATGACTTGGATTTTTTTCGGGCTGACTGTTGTTGCCAGCGCGCAGGCGCAGGAAGCTCCATACAAAAGCGCTATTCTTCCCACAGAATATAATATGCCCAAAGCAACTCCGTGGCGTCCTTCTGCGGCTGACATTGAGAAGGCAGAGAAGCTTATTCAGGAATATCTATCGAGCGGGCAAGGAAAAGATGCCTATAGGGCAGAGACGAACATCCCCCTCATCCTTAGAGAGTATCAGAAATATAACCGTCAATACATCGGATTCATTGACGAGAACGGGGATAAGAATATTTGGGTCGTCTTTTCCATGGGTGGTTTTTCTCAGGATCAGACAATAGTTATTCAGGTTATGGACGGTGGATATCGGTATTTTCAGATCAAGGTCAATCTTTCGCAAGGCAAGTGTTACGCGCTTCAGATCAACGGCGATGCTTAAGAACCCCAGAACGTTCTTAAATAAATCGTTGGGGCGGAGGAAGTTTTGGTAAAAGCGTTTTGGTTTTTCAGGAAGAAACGATATGGATAAAATATTTGATGCGTGCGTGGCTATATTGCTGGATATGGCAGCGCTCACCGGAACAACATACAAAACGATCAATGTGATTATTTTTTGCATTATTTGGCCGATCGTGACTTTGGCGCTTGTGCTTTTGACCTTGCGCCAACGCGATGTCATTAGAGACCTTAAAAAGCGTATTAATCGATAGACAGAAACGTTTTGAGGTCTAGGAAAGGACGGGAAAGATTATGAGAAATAGAACCGCAATCTATGCTGCTTTGGGGATCGTTTGTTTCGCTGTCTTTTTTGTTTTCTGGCCGAATTCCATTGGCTGGAAATCCGATATTCTTATTTCTTCGCAGAGATTATCAAGACTTTTGAGTAGGGCAATTGCTGTTCGTTCGTCTGCAAAAATAGACCTGTCAGAGTTCATTTTTAAAGGGGTGTTAGTTGACTCTTGGGGGAACCCATTGCCTGGAGAGGAGATCAGTCTGCTTTTCTTTCAGGAGCTTAGTGATGACTGCACGGATTGTATAGGGATTGATGTTGTGGCGGGGTCAGCTACGACGGGTCATGGCGGATCTTTCCAGATCGTTGTTCCTTCAAAAGTTGGGGCAGCGCGCATGCGAATAGCAGTAGCCGGTGGTATTACATCGCCCAACTGGATCTTGCGGGAAAACAAGTATGACGATAATGTTATTATAAGAAAGAAGACATCTTTGCTTCAGGGAAGAATCTCCGATGCTTTGTTAAAAGAAGTTTTTGGTGAACAGGCATCTGATTTGCAAAACGCTCAGCTTGTGGCAAGAGCAGGGCGATATACTGGATCAACAGATAAAAAGACGTATTACAGTCAAGATTATCAATGTGCCTTGAGCGTGGATGGGTCTTTTTCGGTTGTATTGCCTCCAGGCCAATCTTTTGATTTGTATCTCTTGGTTGGGTCTGATTGCTCTGTGCCGATCAGGAATAGCGGCCAGAAAAACTGTCAGGCGTTCTTAGTTGGCAGGGATATAGCCTTGGTGGAGATGGAAAAGAAAAATATTGTTTTAGCTCAAGTCTTGGATCCTGAAGAGATCAAGCGTGACATTGTAAAAAAATACGGAACGGCTATTCTTGATGATGATAGGTTGGCACAAGGACTTCCATGTCCTGTTAAGTGTTTTGCTGGCGGCGGAGGGTCTGTGCAGGGGTACTTCCTTGAGAGACATTGGTCTTATCGGGATTGCTGCGAGGATGTCGTTGGCGTTCAGCGTCAGTATGACCGGGAAAACTTGCGCGTTGTTAATGAGACGATCTTTTATAGGAGCGGTTCGCGCGCAGGAACATCAGTATCATTTTTTTACGATGAGAACGGGAGGCTGTTTTATCAGCTTAGGACAAGGGATGATTTTTCGTACTCAGAGATCAAACGCGGGGAGGATGGAGCTATTCAGGAAAGGGTCGTTGATCAAGGAGAAAGTTTATAGAACGTTTCTAAATAAGTCGTTGGGGCGGGGGAAGGTTTAGCAAAAGCGTTTTGAGGGTTTAATAAAGGAAAGGAAAGTTTATGCGAGAGAACAGCAAAAGAAACATGTGGTACATTGTCGCGGGGATATTTTTTGTCAGTATTTTCGTCCATGTCCGTATGGCGACTGCGTTTGAATTTTCTCTGGAGGGCGAGAATCGTCCTGCCGAGATCATCGATGGTGCAAGGCAAAAAACAATTGAAGTAAAAGGGTTTGCAGATCTTATGGGAAGCGGTTATTACGATGATTTAACGATGACCGCAAAATGGAAGAATTCAGGGGTGGAAGACGTGTTTTCTTTCGGAAAAACAGCAGGAGAGCTGCGGCATTCTTTTCCCGCAGGTGACGCTAAACGATGTGGGCTTGTTACCTTTCGCCTTGTCGGGATGCGTAAGGGTACGAAACATGAATCAAAGAAAAAGTTTGTTTACGTCGACTGCCAGGCGCCGCGTGTTTTGATCGGAAAGCCTACGGAAGGGCAGATGGTTAAAGCCGGCAGTTATATTCCTGTTGAGCTAAGGCTTGAGGACGATATTTTAGTTCAGACCGGTTATGCCGATAATTTAAAAGGATATACTTTAACGATCGATGTTGACGGCGAAAGCGTTAATATTCCTAAACTTACCGTGATCTCACCGACACTGCAGAAGCTTAATATTTTTATTCCCCGATCTGAAATGCGTCATGGCATTCGCGTTCGTTTCACTGACCTTGTGAATAAAACTGATGAAAAGACCATTTGGGTCAACGCGGACGCCACGCCGCCTCAGGTGAGAGTGATCTCTCCGGCGGTTAACCAGCAGATCACGATCCCTGATGGAGGCATACCGACGATCACCGTTGAGGCCGAGGCAACAGATCCTGGGGCTGTCTCATCAGGCATTGATAAGGTGGAATTTTATGTTGATGGGGTGGGGGCCGGTTCTGTTCAAAGGCCTCCTAACTGGACTCGATACGATCTCACATTGAACATTCCGCAACAAGGACAGAAAGTGATCGAAATAAAGGCGTTTGATAAGGTAGGGAATGTAATGGTCGTGAGCGTTCCTGTGAATGTTATCTTTGAGGGCAGCACTAAGCCGGTGGGGAAACCTCCTAAACCGTCTCGGACATTGCCAAGATAAGCCGTTTTTTGACGTTTTAAGATAAAGGATATATGAACAACGCACTTTATGAATTGCGGAAGATAGGCTCGCTTGTCGTAGGGCTTATTTTTTTCGTTGGATTTTTCTTGATCCTGGCCTTGCTGTTTGTTGGCTTTACCAAGGTCATTGAATTCTTGCTTCCGGTTGCCTTAATTCTATCAGGCACACTGTTTCTCGTCTTTCTTGTGGTGGTCCTGCCGCTTTCGCTTCTTCAAAGATTTAGGCTTCCGGTGTGCCGGGTCACGCTGCTTTTTTCCTACATTTTTGAAGTTTCTGTATGGATGTTGTGTTTTCTGCTTATCATTAAGACCATGGGGTCATGGGGATTGTTGTTTTTGCTTCTTTTCCAGGCGGTTGTGCCGCTGGCGATCATTGGTTTGATCGCTAAAGGCTTTTGGGCATATGCGGGGTTGTTGTTGGTTGCTTTATTTGTTCCTTACGGTATGCGGCTTTTTGCATTTTGGCTCGCTGCGTTGCGGGAAAGAGCTGAAAAAGACAAGGATGTCATCGAGGCTGAATTTCGGGAAGTGGATTAGAGGAAAAGAAATTAATTAATCGGAAGCGGAAAGCAAGATGGAACGGAAAAAAGTATTAGGGTTTTGGGACTTAGCACTATTCTCGTTTTGCGCGATCTTTGGTATAGAGGCGATCGCGGCCTCAGCCGCTATCGGCCCTTCGGCGATCTTCTGGTGGCTTGTATGCCTTGTGGGTTTCTTTTTGCCCTTTAGCTTGATCGCCGCGGAATTGGGTTCCGCGTATCCTGATCAGGGCGGTGTCTATGTTTGGATCAAAAAAGCCTTTGGGGCCCGGTGGGCGGCCAGGGCTATTTGGTGTTACTGGATCGCTTTGCCGTTATGGCTGCCGGCGATCTATATCGCGATCGCGCAGATCCTAAGCCATATGTTTTTCCCTGGGCTTACGCTTTGGCCGCAAATAGCGATCGGGGTCGTTCTGATATGGGTTTCTGTTCTTGTCAATCTTTGTCCGTTAAAGTTTTCTAAATGGATCCCTAATATTGGCTCTGTCACGCGGTTTTTGGTGATCGCAGGGATGATCACTGCCGCGGTCGTGTATTTTCTAAAGAATGGGCATTTTGCCAACACGATCACGTGGACGAATATCCTGCCGGATCCAAGCGCGGCCATTATCTTTATTCCGATGATCATTTATAACTTGTTGGGTTGCGAACTTGTATCGGGGGCCGCAGGCGAAATGAAAGATCCCAAAAAAGATGTGCCTCGGGCGGTTATTTTTTCAGCGCTTATTATCGCGCTTTTTTATGTGATCACGACCGTGACGGTCTGGGTCGTTGTTCCGATCGCTGATATTAATGTCGCCAGCGGAACTTTTCAGATGTTCGCCATTGCCTTTGAAGGTCACGGGGCTGTGCAGAGTATCCTGATCGTGACCGGCCTTTTGATCTCTTTTACGCTTTTTGCGGAGATCGTCGCGTGGAACTTAGGCGAGAACCGAACTGTAGCCGAGGCGGCTTGCAATGGTGAGCTTCCCAAGGTCTTGGGAAAAGTGACCGCAAAGTCTCAAGCCCCTCTGGGTGCCTCTATCATGTCGGGAGTGATCTCGACTGCTATCATTATTATTTATGGGTTTATTGCCAGAAATAGTTCTGAGCTTTTTTGGCATATCGTGTCCTTTAGCTTAGTGGTTGAGTTGTTCACCTATCTGATGTTGTTCCCGGCGTTCATCGTCTTGCGCAAGAAAGATAAGGATATCGAACGGCCTTATCGGGTGCCTGGCCCACAAGGGTTTGCGGTATTCTTAGCGGTCATGGCGGAGATGTTTATCGTGATGGCGATGGCCATATTGCTACTGCAACCCGGGCATGGTTTTATCCGGTCAGCTTTGCCGTTGATCGTGGGAGTTATTATTGCTTTAGGGCTTGGAGAAATCTTTATTGCGCAGTCGATGCAAAGAAAAAAGTGCTGCGCGTAAGGTATCATTTATGATCTGGAAAAAAATAGGCCGTTATTCTTTTGTTGGCTGCTTGTTGTTGGTTGCCGCGTGCGCGCCACATGAGCGCAAAGGCTACGCACCGCCGTCGCTTATCCCCGGCACAACAGAGGAAATGAAAAGCCCAGGGTTTTGGGTAAGCCAGGATCCGTTGGCTGACCAAGTTGTGTTGGACAAGGATGGCATTGCTCAGTTTAATGCGCACATTCAAAAGGACCTTCATCTGGTAACGGATGTCACAGCTCTTGGGGACAGCTATGATGGAGCGAAACTACGTGCGGAGCTGGAGAAGATCTTTGCTGACCTTGCGTTAGAAAAGCTTTTTGACAAGAACGCATTGCGCTTGAAGCTGCAAGAGATCCAGGCTATTCATGAGAATATCAACGCGGCACACATCGCGCCTGTTGTGAGCGTACGCTATGGTTTTATCCGCCGTGATGCGGACCAGAGGCTTTTACCGACAGATGAAATCGCTGTCAGTAAGCCAGGCGATGTGGAATTTGACGAGTTGCAAAACAGTTCTCTGGATATCGGCACACCTTTGGCTATTTTGCATGAGAGTAAGGACGGTGCATGGTTTTATGTTCACGCGCCCAGCAGCGTTGGGTGGGTGAAAAAAGACCGTGTTGTCCTTTGTCCTCGGGCAGAACTGACAAGTTATTTGGCACAAGATCTTTTTGTCGTTGTGATAAGCCCGAAGGCGGATATTTTTTTAGACCCTGGCCGTACGCACTATGTTGACACTGTTCGCATGGGAACGAGATTTCCTTGCAGTGTTGATACGAATGCCGCGGCCGTTGAGGTTCTACTCCCTTCGTTATCCGAGGCAGGGATCTTTGCCTGGCAAAAAGCGTATATCAAGAAAGAGGATGTTCATTTTGGATCTCTTTCGTACATGGCACGTCATATCATCGAGCAGGCGTTCAAGCTTCTCAACGCGCCGTACGGCTGGGGTGGTGTGAACGGCGAACAGGATTGTTCGAGTTTTTTGCAGGAAGTTTTTGCGACAGTGGGCATTCATTTACCGAGAAATTCCGGCGAACAGGGACAGGTGGGAGAAGCTCTGGGCACATTCACGGATAAGACGGCTGATGATGTTAAACAAAAAACACTTTGTGCTTTAGGTTTCCCAGGAATAACGATCTTGCAGCTGAAAGGCCATGTGCTTTTGTATCTGGGAACATACAAAAATGTTCCCTATGCGATCCATGCCACTTACGGCTATCGGGAAAAGGTGTGGTACGGTGAGATCCTGCGCAAGGTCAATCGCGTGATCGTCAGCGACCTTTCGCTGGGCGAGGGAACGAAAAAAGGGTCTTTGATAAAACGATCATTATCGATAAGGAGCGTTCGTTAATGCAAGAATATTTGCAAGCCGCTTTGGATGAGGCAAGAAAAGGCGCAAGCGAAGGTGGGATCCCGATAGGGTCAGTCCTCGTGCACAAGGGTAAGATCATCGGCCGAGGCCATAACAGGCGCGTTCAAAAGAAAAGCGCTATTTTACATGCAGAAATGGATGCGCTGGAGAATGCGGGGCGCTTGCCGGCTTCCGTTTATCAGGAGTGTGCGCTGGTCACGACCCTTTCGCCGTGTCCGATGTGTTCGGGTGCCATTTTGCTTTATAAAATTCCACGCGTGATCATAGGCGAGAACAAGACCTTTATGGGCGAAGAAAAACTTTTGCAAGAACGCGGCGTGAAACTTGAGGTCTTGCAAGACGAGGCATGCATGAGTCTGATGCGGGAATTTATCCAAAAGAACCCGAAGCTTTGGGATGAAGATATTGGCGTGTAAGCCCGATTTTCAGGAAAAATATTTTGCCGTGTTCTTTTATTTCATCAGAAGCCATGTTATACTGTAGTTAACTCAGAGAAGTCGCCTGTACTTCGGCTAACTTCATGAGGTAGAAATTTCCTCAATCTAAGGGGGCGAGCAAGCCGAGGGCGTCTGAGGCCAAAAAATCGCCCCCTTTTTTTTATTCATCGATCCGCTTATGCGAAAATTATCCGAGAAAATATTGTTCCAAGGCAAATGGTTGTCGGTCAAGCACGCGCATTTCTTGAATTCCCGCGGCCAAGAAGTGGTTTGGGAAACCATCGCGCGTAACAGGCATGAAAGCAGCGTTATTATTATTCCCATTTTGATGCCCAGCCAGCGCGTTGTCTTGATCAAGCAATATCGCTTGCCTCTAGAAGATTGGATCATCGGTTTTCCAGCAGGCATGACCGACGGGAACCCTGATCAGGCCTTCAAAGAACTTAAAGAGGAAACAGGATACACTGGAAAAATCGTGGAAGAAAGTCCGGCCTTGCAAGTGAACTCCGGGCTTCTGGATGAAAAAACAAAGATCGTGGTGATGCATATTGATGAAAATGACCCTGCCAACCAAAACCCTTCTCAAGCGCTGGAACCTACTGAGGAGATCGAGGTTTTGCTTGTGCCCTACAGAGAAGTCCGCTCCTTTTTGCTTGCCCAAGGGAAAAAAGGTGTGCGGATCGCCGCCGGCGTGTGGAGCGCTTTCGGTGTTCAGTTACATCTTGGCTGATCAGCTCGGTCTCTGAAGAGACCGCAGAACCAAGGCCGTGAAATCCTAAATTCGAAACACTAAACAAATTCGAAATTCAAGCTTTGAATTTATTTAGGATTCAGTGCTTAGGACTTAGAAGTTGTTTCTGTTCGCGATTTGTTTTCCGCCGCGATTTTCTGCAAGTCCTGATAAACTTTATTGTTAACCGGAACAGGGACGTTATGTTCTTTTGCGAGCTTAAGAATAACGCCTGTCAAGGCGTCGATCTCGATGCGTTTGCCGGCGCGTAAGGCTTGCAGCGTTGAGGATTTATGATTAGCCGTGGCGGGAACAAACTTTTCATAAAAGACCTTTATGTATTCTTGAGGTGTTTGCCAGTGGGTTGCGTACCCGGCGGCATGCATGACAGCGTAAATTTCTTTAATAATATTCTCCATCACCGTGCGTGTTTCTTCTTTGTCTGCCAAAGCTCCGTAGGAAACGCCTAAGGTTGCGCCCAAAGGATTAAGCGCGCAATTGTAAAGCAGTTTGGCCCACAGATCTTTTTCGATATCAGGCACAACGCGGCAGGGAATTCCGCCATCGCTAATAGCTTGCGCTAGGGGTTGAAGGCCGTCGAGCGAAGCATTAAAAAGGCTTCCGATGTGCACATCGTCGGCGTGAACCGTGATCACAACTTCATTGGGCTTGGGCCGTGTAAATCCTGTGATGATGCGGATGGTGTAAATGAGTTCTTTAGGAAAGTATTGAGCGAAAATTTCCGCGTTGCCCCAGCCGTTCTGGCAGAGGATAAGCTTTGTGTTTTGGCTCAGCAAATGTGTGTTTTTCTTTAAGATCGCGGCGGCTTCTTTAGAGTCATAAGACTTGACAGAAACAATGATAAAGTCAAAAGGCTCTGCAGGGATGTCGCTTGGCACGCCAAAGGCTCGGAAGCTTCCCGGCTTAGCCATAAAGTCGCCGAAAATTCCTGTACGCTTGAAGCCTTCCTTATTTAAAAGTTCTGCTGTCTGCGGGCGGGCGAGGATGGTCACATCACAGCCGCTCTTGATCAAACAGCTGTCAATGCCTAATCCAACAGCCCCAGCACCAAAGTTCAGTATTTTCATACGCTCTCCTTGAGTAGCATTATAGGTTATAACAACTCTGGGTCAAGAGATTCAGCTTTTTACAAAAAGGAAATCTGTTATAATAATGCCGCTTATGAACCCGCAGCGTATCCGCTTATTAAGATCTGCCTTTGATCATCCGGGTCCGATATGTTATTGGATGAGCCGTGACCAGCGCATGAACGATAATTGGGCGCTTATTCATGCGCAAGAGCTTGCATTAAGAAATAAAGCGCCGTTGGTCGTTGTTTTTTCTCTGGCGTTGAGTTTTTTAGGCGCACAGAAACGCCAATACAGTTTTATGCTCAAAGGTTTGCGCGAGCTTCAAAGCGCATTGGCACAAAAAAACATTTCATTCTTCCTTTTGCCAGGAAATCCTCCCAAAGAGATCGTAAAATTCGTTAAGCAATATAAGATCGGGGTGCTCGTTGGCGACTTTGACCCGCTAGGGGTCAAAGTCGCTTGGAAAAAAGAAGTTTCTTCAAATATTGATATCCCATTTTATGACGTGGACACGCATAATATTGTCCCGTGCTGGGTCGCCTCATCAAAGCGGGAGTTTGGCGCGTACACCATCCGGCCTAAGATCAATCGCATTCTCGACACATTTCTTACGGAGTTTCCAAAAGTGAGGGAACACCCCTATTCGTTAGGCTTAAAGCCACAGATAATAGATGTTGTGAGGATCTTGCGTCGCTTGAAACTCGGCAATGAGGTTGGTGAAGTTTCTTGGATCAGGCCTGGCGAAGCAAGTGCTCAGAAAGCTTTGAATGTTTTTATTCGTGAAAGATTATCCGGCTATAACGAGAAGCGAAACGACCCTTGTTTAAGTGGGCAATCCAATCTTTCGCCATATTTGCATTTTGGCCAGCTGTCAGCCCAGCGCGTGGCGCTTATGGCCGCGGCAGCGAAAGCCGATGAAGATTCCAAGCAGGCTTTTTTGGAAGAGCTCATTATCCGTCGGGAATTATCGGATAATTTTTGTTTTTATGGTCAGGATCATGACAATATTGCGTGCGCGCCCAATTGGGCGCGCATGACGTTTACGGCGCACGCGAAAGACAAAAGAGAATATCTTTATTCGCTTAAAGAATTTGAACAGGCGCAAACACATGATGAGCTTTGGAACGCCGCGCAAATGGAAATGGTCAAGACCGGCAAAATGCATGGCTTTATGCGTATGTACTGGGCAAAGAAAATGCTGGAATGGTCGTCGAGCCCTAAGAAAGCTTTTGAAATAGCCGTTTATTTGAACGATAAATATTCACTCGATGGCCGCGACCCAAATGGTTATGCGGGCATTGCCTGGTCCATTGCTGGTGTGCATGACCGCGCCTGGGGCGAGCGAGCTATTTTCGGGAAAGTCCGCTATATGAGTTATAATGGGTGTAAAAATAAATTTGATGTCAGACGTTATATTGAAACGATCCATCGGATAAAGGAGTAAGCTATGGACCGCATCATAACAGAAAAGATCCGTATCGGTATTAGCGAGTGTAATTTTGGCGCTCAGGTGCGCTGGAATCACGTGGGCTGGGATCGGGTGGCGCGGCTTGAGCGTGAGCAAATGGATTATATTTGGGCGCCGGTTTGTCCGGAGGTTTTAAGCGGGCTTGGTGTCCCGAGGCATCCCATGAAACTCGTGGTCGGTAGCGGAGATGATTTCTGGCAAGGTAAAGCCAGGATGAAAAATCGTAAAGGGCAGGATGTTTCGCAAGAAATGCGCCAGGGCGCATTGGCTGCTTTGGATATTTTAAAACGTTCCAAAATAGATGCTTTTACGTTCATGGAGGGAAGCCCGTCATGTGGCGTGTATCGCACAACGCTGAAAGACAAAAGGCTCGGACGTCCGCCGGGAGTCTTTGGGTCTCTTTTGCTAAAAGAGGATTGGTTCCTTTTTCCAGTTCTGGACCTTGATAGTCCATGGAAGTGGTGGGATTGGTCGCGCAGGCTGTATGCCTTTGTCTGGCTTAAGCGTTTTGATATCAAGACAAAACAAGAATTGTACGAAGCATGGCACATGCTTAAATTTATCTGCCAGGAAGCAGACGAGAAAAAGGCCAGAAGCTTAGGCGTTCTTTTGGCTAGCGCCCCCAAGAAGCTCACCCAAGAATTTGTTAGCCGTTGGAAATCAGAAACCTTACAGCTTTTGCGTAAGCCTTCTACATTGCCACGTATCCAGGCCATC
>Ga0172367_10001831_pt1 | contig 30101 bp, 32 predicted proteins | sample Lak10m_FD_114542 | JGI IMG/M metagenome (GOLD analysis project Ga0172367, IMG submission 114542) | Freshwater microbial communities from Kabuno Bay, South-Kivu, Congo - kab_022012_10m | ecosystem: Environmental > Aquatic > Freshwater > Lake | place: Democratic Republic of the Congo: South-Kivu...
AAAACATAATCCAAAACCAAAGGCAGGGAAAAAGGTTCCTGAATGGATGTCTTATTCAGAAATTTTTGGATCAGAACCATTCACCAAACCAGCACCCGTGAAACCGGATGTTGCTCCGTCAAAACCAAAGCCTGGAAACCCATTTAAACCAAAACATAATCCAAAACCAAAAGCAGGAGGTGATGAAAAATAATTTAAAATCAAGACTCAGAAGGGCTTTATTAGAAGCTCCAATCAGATATGACGGACCCGAAAAAATGGATCCTTCTTTAGAAGCTGCATTTAATATGGGTCAAACCCCTTATAGTAAAAACCCTGCGCTTCCTGATATGAATGCCGATGGTGTTCCTGATTCTTTTGAGCAGATTATGGCTAGGAAAAGATTCAAGGATGTGGTTGAAAATTTAAAACGACTTACGGGAATTACTAATATCTCAAACATGAGTGCAATGATGCAACTTCAAACTTTGGCGATGGGTGCTTCACAAAAAATCATTCAAATACAGAATCAGCATAAAGAGTATTTAGAAAATTTGGCAATTGATCTTGTCAAGAAAGAAACAGGGATTGTCGATGAATTTAACTTTGAAGCCGACCTTGTATCTCCAGGTGATATTACAAGTCGAGGTATGAGTGATAAACCTCAGGACTACGAGGAAGAAGAAATACAACAACAATTTGGAGGTGAAGAAGAGGATTTTGAAGAAGATTTTATGTCTTTTATGGGTGCCATGGAAAACTTCAATAATGAAACTGCCAAGAGAAGAATATTGAACGCATTAATTCAGGGTGGTGCTAAAAAAGGTCACTATATGTACCAACTCGTTGTTCCCGAACTCGATCGATTAGATCCTGATTTAGTGAAATTATACGGTATTATTATGTCTTTCGCTGATTATATTTATTGGATTATGCCAAACCAACAAATGTTGAACATGGCTGGAAGTGGGCAGGGTATAATGGGTAAAGAAGAAGTTGATAAGGATACAAATCCTCCAACAATAAAGGCACAAGCTGTTTGGTTTCCTTTATTAATTCATGAATTATTGAAAGGTATTAATGATGCAGTTATGACTCAAGGTTTACCTGACGACGAAAGAGCTGCTGAAATGGTTATGGGTGTTGCTGACACATTACCAGATGAAGTTTGGGATATGAGAGTCGGACCAATCATTTATGAAAAATTGGTAAATTCTTATCCTGATCAATTATTCGATGAAGATAAGAAAATCATACAATTGTATTTAAAATCAAGATTGGCCGAACTTACGGCTGAGGAGTTCTTCGAAACTATGAGAGAGATTTTGAAAGAAACACCTAAAGGAAAAAAATTGGTGGAAAAAATGGTTCAAGAAATTATCCAAGAATTAAAACAACAAGAATACGAGGACGCGATGGGGTCAGAGGATGATGATGAAGATGATGATTTGAATAATTTATTATCTAATCTTGGAATTAGTTTAAATTAATGAATGGGTTTAACAAGAGAACAAGTATTATTAGAATACGCAAAATGTGTTAAAAATCCAGAATACGCTTTAAAAACGTATCTAAAAACTTATGACCAAACAGTTCAGGGGTTCGTACCCCTGAAGTTGTTTCCTGACCAAGTGAAATTGATTCAGGATTTCGAAGATCATGAAGAAAATATAGCTTTGAAATATAGACAAGCGGGAGTATCAACAGTCACGGCAGCTTGGATTTCAAAAAAATTAATAACAGCACCGAAAGGGAAACCCGAAAAAATTCTGATTATTGCCAATAAGTTGGACACCGCTGTAGGTATGGCGGATAAAATTAGATCTTTTCAAGAACAATGGCCAGATTGGTTTGGAGTGTCTTTTTCAAGTGAAAAAAATTCTCAAAGACATTTCAGACTAACGAATGGTTGTGAAGTAAAGGCGGTTGCAACTTCCAAAGACGCATTGAGGGGTTACACCCCCACCATTCTTGTTTTTGACGAAGCCGCATATATCGAAGCTGACGATGATTTTTGGGCGGCATGTATGGCCTCCCTCTCAACAGGGGGTAAAGTTATTGTGATCTCAACACCAAACGGATTTGACCAAATTTATTATTCGATTTATGATCAAGCTTTAAGAGGTATGAATGATTTCAAAATCTCAGAAATGTATTGGTATAGAGATCCAAGATATACAAAAGAAATGTATCTTGTGAAAACAAAAGACATTGTTCATTATCTGTTAAACAAAGATGATTATAGTGAAGAAGAACATGTCATAAGATTAGACAAATCGGGTTGGGATTTAGATTTAGATTTTGTAGTTTCAAAAATTAGTGATGGTTATAAACCATGTTCTTCGTGGTTTGAAACTATGGTTAAAAAGTTGAAATACGATCGAAGAAAAGTATCCCAAGAATTGGAGTGTAATTTCCTTGGTTCTGGAGATAATGTTATTGATTCCGGAACTATGGAAAAGATAAAGAAAAATGACATAGCCGAACCCAAAGAGAGGATGATGGGAGGGGCGTTGTGGATTTGGAAAGAACCCGTGATGGATCACAAATACATAATGGGTATTGATGTTTCTCGTGGGGATTCCGAGGATTTCACAACATTCAACATAATTGATTTTGATACAAGAGAACAGGTAGTTGAGTTTTTGGATAAAGTCCCACCCGATATTGCCGCAGAAATTGCACTTAAATGGGCACAAAGATATAACGCATTTGTGGTTATTGATATTACAGGTGGGATGGGTGTTTCAACATCAAGAAAGATGCAAGAGTTGGGTTATAAAAACATGTATATCGATGGACAAGTTCAATCCGATGTGTGGAAGTATGATCCTAAAACTTTAGAAAAAATACCTGGTATAAATTTTAATAATAAAAGAGTTCAAATTATCGCAACTTTTGAAGAATGGATCAGACATGGGTTTAAAATCAAATCTACAAGACTTTATAACGAACTTTTGACATTTGTTTATATCAACGGACGACCAGACCACATCAAGGGACAACACGATGATTTGATCATGTCTTGTGCAATGGCAATGTATATTGGAGAAAGTAGTTTCTCAAAACTTACAAAAGTAACCGAACAAGCAAAAGCGATGATTGATTCTTGGACACTCAATGAGAGTGTAAAATATAAAACAGATCTTATGAATCCGAGTGTTCCATCTTACTATGGAAGTTCAAGTAATGACAGTAAATCTATTTCTCAAAAAGATGTAGAAAAATATTCTTGGTTATTCGGTGGGATGAGAAGATAATATTGTATTTATAGAAAAATCTATTATTTTATATAGCATGGCACAATCCAATCAACAATATACAATTTGGCAAAGACTATCAAGGGTCTTTGGTCCTGATTCAACACTAAATCAACAAGTACCCCAATATCGGTTCGATAAAAAAGAAATATTACGAACAAAATCAAAAGGGGAATATGAGAAAGAAAAACTACAAGCTCAACAGAGTTTGTATTTGGCAAACCAATGGTCAAAAGTAGAAAATAATCTTTATACCCAAGCGGTTTATTACGAACCAACCCGTTTGGCATCATATTATGATTATGAATCAATGGAGTTTACTCCCGAGATTTCAGCGGCCTTGGACATTTACGCGGAAGAATCCACAACTCCAAACGAAAATGGATATATTCTTCAGATTTACTCAGAATCAAATAGAATCAAAAGTATCTTAGCTGATTTGTTCAATAACAAGTTGGATATCAATACAAATTTACCTATGTGGACGAGAAATACTTGTAAATATGGTGATAATTTTGTGTATTTGAAAATTGATCCCGAACAGGGTGTCGTCGGTGTTCAACAATTACCAAACATTGAAATTGAAAGATTTGAAAGAGGTATGGTTGTCAATACCGCAGCTCAAAATACAGGTGTGGAAAACAAACATCTTACCTTTACTTGGAAAAACAAAAATATAGAATTTAACACTTGGGAGGTTGCTCATTTCAGATTACTCGGTGACGACTCAAAATTACCATATGGCACTTCAATGTTGGAGAAAGCCAGAAGAGTTTGGAAACAATTATTACTATCGGAAGATGCTATGTTGATTTATAGAACATCAAGAGCACCTGAAAGAAGAGTTTTCAAGGTTTTTGTTGGAAATATGGACGATAAAGATGTTGAATCATATGTCCAAAGAGTTGCTAACAAATTTAAAAGAGATCAGATTGTAGATCCCAAGAATGGAAACGTGGATTTGAGATATAATCAAATGGCGGTCGATCAAGATTATTTTATTCCTGTAAGAGATCCAAATGCCCCCAACCCAATTGACACATTACCGGGGGCTCAAAATCTCAGTGAAATTGCCGATATAGAATATATTCAGAAAAAACTATTAACAGCATTGAGGATCCCAAAAGCCTTTCTAGGATTTGAAGAAGTGGTTGGGGATGGAAAAAACTTGGCTCTATTGGATATAAGATTCGCAAGAACCATCAATAGAATTCAACAAGCAATGGTTCAAGAACTCAATAAAATCGCAATTGTTCATTTATATATTTTGGGATTTGAAGATGAATTAAGTAATTTCACATTAGGATTAACCAATCCATCCACCCAACAAGATATGTTGAAATTGGAACAACTCCAATCCAAAATTCAACTTTATAGAGACGCTGTTACGGATCCAGGTAATGGTATTCAAGCGGTTTCCGCTTCATGGGCTAAGAAGCATATTCTTGGATTTAGTGATGAAGAAATCAAATTAGATATTCAACAACAGAGAATTGAAAAGGCGGTTGCTAAGGAGCTTGAAGAAACACCTAATGTCATCACGAAAACAGGATTATTTGATAATATTGACAAACTTTATGGTAACGGAAAACCAAAAGAAGGTGGTGAAGCTGGTGCGGGTGAGGAAACCACACCAGGTGGAGGTGAAACAACTTCACCACCAAGTTTAGGAGGATTAGATTTGGGAACACCATCACCTGATGCGGGTGGAACAGAAACACCAGAAACACCCGCACCTGAAGCGGGAGGAGAAGTAACCCCTGAATCAAGAGATCGAGACGAAAATTTAATTTTGGAAGAGGATATGATACAGGGTAGAGTTGAATTGAATTTTAACAAAGCAAAAAAATCAATCTATGAAATTGATCAGAAATTGAACGAGTTATTAAAATCATAATATTTATTTAGTATGAAAACATTAGGAAGTTATATTACAAAATTTGAGAATAATCTCGTGGAAGGTTACAAAACAAATACCTTTAAAAAGTCATTGACTAAATTCAAGAATGAAGTTCTTAAAAATAACGACCTAAAAGAGGCGACAAATATTTATTATGAACTCTCATCAAAAAAAGGGTATGATAAAGAATTTGCCGAAATGTTTTTGGTTGAATCAATTAATAGATTGAAAGAAATTTATAAGAGTGAGAGAATTCAAGATTATTTGACCGAAGGTGAAAATAACTACACCCAAATAGATGAACTAATATTTTCAAAAAATCTTGAAAAGAAAGTAAAAAATAGAATTTCTATTATTGAAAACCTACAACAAAAACAAGAAATTACTGAAACAATTTACTTACCACTATCAATTCAAGTAGATATTGCAAATTCCAAAATAAAACCTTTGTTGGAAAATTTGTCTGAAGAAGAACTTTCTTTATTAAAAGAAATGAAAGAAATATCAGATAAAGATTTGGTGAATTTGGTTATAGAAACTAAAGAAGAAATTATGAATGTTTTTGAGAAAAACTCAATCCAAGAAAACAAACTGGATGAACTCAAAAATAAATTAGGATCATATGACAATTCCCACCGTTCGTTATTCGAACTCAGAAGATTTTTGAATGAGTTGGTTTAATTGTTATTAAACTTCTGATTCACATAGATTGCTTTGTTCATTTTCTCTCTGTTGATTTCGGAATCTTTTTTATATTCCTTGTTTTCCCAAAGATTTTTATGAATTTGAGTCTTATAAATTTTATATTTATAAGTCTTCAAAGCCGCCTCTATGTTTTTTTTGTTTACAGGAACTATGATCATAGATTGTTAATTTCGTAATGATAAATACTATCCTATTTTTCTAAATTTTGACAATACCCCCTTTTTTTCATATAATTTTGTAAAAATAAACAATTATTATATGAAGGGATTTTATGAAGAAGGGTAAATCAATTAAAATAAGTGGATTTAAAGATTATAAAATAAACTATGGAACGGTAGATTTTAAATCAATGAAATCTGTTTATTTGGTGATACAATCTTGGGTTGAACCAATTATGGATCTTGAGTCTTGGTCGTCAGTTGTCAATACATTAAGAAGAGATATTAAACACAAATTGTTGGATGCGATTGATTCAACAATATTTAACGGAAGAACAATTGTGGATTTAGATTTGAGAACATCAGGAATTCAAGAAGGTAAAAGGAGTTTTATGAATTTGGAAATTACCTTGTTCTTGGATGAGTACATAGACTTCAAATCGGAAGATTTAAAGAAATCTCTACAGAATATCTGTAAACACATAATTAGAAATAGTTTTAGATCAAGTAGGTATTTTTCATTTCACTTATCGAAATCTTCACCACAACTCAAATTAATCTGCTGAATCATATTTATTTATATGATTGAAAAATTTCTTAAGATTTCAAACGAAGTAGGTGTTCTTAAACTTATAAATACATATTTTTTGGGAGATGCTGACCTTTTCATAAAAACTCTCACAAAAAAAGGGGAAAAAGTTCCTATAGGTTTATTGAAAGAACTTTCTTGGCTTGGTTTCACAGATAGTTGTATTAGATACTTGGAATCGGTTGACAGAGATGAACTTGAGAAGTTTATCTTAGAAATGATGAATGGAGATTCGCAAATATTGTATATATCTAAAGTGGATGATCGGTATATTTGGGAGGCGAATGTTTGGGATTTAATTTCATTAATTGAGTTGGAAAGTGTTTATTTCGTAAGATATTTTTTGGAGCGTGATGAAATAGATTTTAATTATAGTGAACGAAAATTCATCTCAAAAGAAAATGAAAAGAAAATTAACACACTTGAACTCAAATCCAAAAAGAGTGAGCATTTTTCTCAATATTTGAAAATTAAGGAAATTCTTGAAAAGAGTATGAATAAAGTATTTTACGAAGAAGTAAAAGATATGATATACGAAAAATTTGCTAAATTTTTTGGAACGGATCAAAATTCAATAGTAAGGAAATTTATTCCTCCCGATACGGTTGTTTTCGAAATAGATATTACAAACACTATAAAAGAGCTGGTGGAAAAAACATTGGAAATTTCACACTCGAATCAAAAAAAACGTTATTCAAAAGATTATGTGTGGGAGGGGGGTTCATTTGCACATAATTTAGTAAAATATAAAGGTGAAATCATATTTCCCCACGAATTTTATTATGAAGAGGGTCTGAAAGAAGGTGAAAAACTATTCAACAAAGAATTAGGTGAGTTTTTGGATACAGAATTACAAAAACTATAAAATCAATAATATTTATATATAAAAAAATATGAAAGAAAATTTGAGAGTTCTTGAAGCTCACGAGTCGGGTAAAGGTATATTGGTTGAACACGACGCTGGATATATATCACCAACACATCCTGAAAATCAAAAAATAATAAATGAATCAAAAAGTCTAAGAGATCATTCAAAACCATTTATTTTTTACGCCGTTCTTCAAAAATCTGATACTCCAAACAGAAACGGAAGATTATATCCTGAAAAAATATTGAGAAGGGAAGCTGACAATTATAAAAGAATGATTCAAAAGGGAACATCCCTTTCCGAACTCAATCACCCTGAATCTTCAATTGTAGATTTGGAAAGAGTGTCACATATTATCGATGATGTGTGGTGGGATGGAAAAACTTTGATGGGTAAATTGAGACTCCTCACCTCACCAGGTTTTCATGAAAGAGGGATTGTCTCAACACCAGGTGATATTGCGGCAAACCTTATGAGACAGGGTTGTACGATGGGTATTTCATCAAGAGGAGTTGGCACTCTTAAGAAGAAGGGGGAACAAAATGAAGTTCAAGATGATTTTGAACTTATTTGTTTTGACCTCGTTTCTTCACCTTCAACACCTGGAGCATATCTTTTTGACAAACCTGAAGATAAAAATAACTACGAAGAAAATATAGAAGAAGAAAAAAATCTTAGAAAACCTGAATCGGAAAAAGGGATGGGTAAATCACTTGATTTAATGAACAAACTTTCCGACTTTTTGGGGAGATAAAACTTTATATTATGGATGAGAAATATTTTATTGTAAAAATCCAATTTGAGACCGTGGATATCCAAACAGGAAAAACCAAAAAAACACGGGAAGAAAAATTGGTGAGGGGTTACAATGTAACAGATGTGGAAGCAAAGGTTACAAAACTGTTTGAGAAATCAACAGAAGATTGGAGAATCACAAGTGCCACGGAAAGCAAAATCAACGAGGTAATCGAGAAATAAAAGGAGGTGAAAACCTCCTTTTTTATTTATATCTTTTCAATATAACACAAAAACAGAATTTTTCTATATATCGGTATATTTATTTAGAAAAAATAAATCTACTAAAATAGAAAATGAGCAAAAAAGAAATTTTATTGGATGATACACTTCTTCAGTTGAAAAACTTGGAGGAGTCTATCTCAAAAAACACAAAAGGAATACTTGCTTCAGTAATGAAGGAAGAAATCGCATCTTTAGTAAAAGAATCTTTAGGTGATGACACCGAAGAGGTTAAAGAACAGGTTGAAGACGATGAACTCGAAATGGATCTCGGAGACGAAGGAAGTGAAGAGGAAATTGAATTTGACATGGAAGACGAAGGTGATGAAGAAGAAATGGACGTTGACCTTCCTGCGGAATTCGGTGACGAAGAATTAGACTTCGACATGGAAGACGAGTTTGAAGGAGAAGACGAAGATTTGGTCGACATCACAAATATGAGTGACGAAGAACTCGTAAAGGTTTTCAAATTGATGGGTGATGAAGATGGAGTCGTTGTTCAAAGAGAAGACGATGAAATTCACCTCAAAGACGAAAACGAAGGTGTAGAATATGAAATTCAATTAGAAGGTGAAGATCTCGAACTTGAAGAAATGATGGACATGGAAGAAATGGAAACCGAAGAAGAGGTTGAAGAAACTGAAATGGATGGTGAAGTTTCAGAAATGGAAACTGTCGATGAAGAAGAAGTGATGTACGAAATTGAATTTAACGAAGAAGAAGACGAGGAGGAAGAGGAAGAAGTTGAGTTAGAAGAAACTTACGAAGAGGCTCACGAAGGTGAGGCACACAAAGAAGAAGCCAAGGAAGCGGCTAGAACCTTGGGTAATGGAAGAGCTTTTGGAAGAAAAGGTTTACCAAAACCAAAAGCAGGACCTTTTAATTTAAAAGAGGTTGAATCTTACAAAAGACAAATTGCTAACCTCAAAGAAAAAAATGAGGAATACAAAAAGGCACTTGATCTTTTCAGAACTAAATTAAATGAGGTTGCCATTTTCAACTCAAATTTAGCTTACGCTACAAGATTATTCACTGAACACTCAACAACCAAAAAAGAAAAAATTAACATCCTTAAGAGATTTGATAATGTAGAAACTTTGAAAGAATCAAAGAACTTATACAAGTCAATCAAGAATGAATTGGTTGGTTCAGAAACCGTTGTAACCGAATCAGTGGCTAACAAAGTACAAAAAACACCACAGAGAGGTTCAACAAATCTCGTTGAATCAAAAACATATGAGAACGCACAGTTCCTCAGAATGAAAGATTTGATGAACAAAATAAATAAATAAACTAAACAAAAAAAAAATTAATATGGGAGCATTATTAGAAAGTGGTTTAGTTGGTAACATTGGTCTTAAGCACCTTAAAGTTATCAAAGAAGACACTATAAACAAATGGGACAAATTAGGATTCCTTGAAGGGTTGGGTGGTCACTTAAAAGAAAACATGGCTCAACTTTATGAGAACCAAGCGTCTCACTTAATCAACGAAGCGGCATCAACAGATTCATCAGGTTCTTTTGAAACTGTTGTTTTCCCAATCATCAGAAGAGTTTTCTCTAAGCTTTTGGCAAACGATATCGTTTCTGTCCAAGCGATGAACTTACCTATCGGTAAACTCTTCTACTTCGTTCCTAAAATTCAGGGATACACCGGATCAAGCGGTTATCATTATCCACCAGTTGGTTCACCACAAGCTGCTCAATCAGGATTGGACAACCCTAACCAAGGGTATTCAACAGGTAAAAACCTTTATGATAGATTCTATGAAGGTAATGAGGCGGCTTTAGATCCTCCCGGATTGTTTGACTATTCAAGAGGTGCTTTCACATCATTTACATCTACAGCGGTTGGAACACAAGCTTGGAGTAGTGGTGAGTTAGTTTCATCAGGATACGGAGCTGGTGAATATAGAAAAGTCCTTATTGCACTTTCAGGATTTACCAACGGAGGTTATGGAAAACTTTTAGGTCCTGATGGTAACTTGGTTGATAATGAAACCTTCCTTTCGGATCTTAGAGTTAACGCTAGAACCGCTGCGGGTGGTGCTTTCTCTGGTGCTGGTTCGGGTGACCTTCTTTTCAGAGTTGTAACTCAAAAATATGGTAAAGGTATTGTGCAATACGGTTCTCAAACAGCAACTGTTTTTGGAAATACTAATACAGCTAACGGTGGTACATTTGATAGTATTTGTGATGCGGACGGAAAAATTTATTTAGAAGTCGATCTTCAAGTCCCATGTTCAATTGGTGCAGGATCATTTGACGGTTATTCAGGTTTAACTACTACCATTGCAGGATCGGCGGTTGCCGGTTCCGCATTCACCGCAACATACAGAATTTATCAGGAGCTCGAATTCGAAGATCAGATCGGTGAAGTTTCTTTCGACCTCGAGTCAGTCACTGTTTCTGTTGGTGAAAGAAAATTGAGAGCACAATGGTCACCTGAACTCGCTCAGGACGTTGCGGCTTTCCACAACATCGATGCTGAGGCTGAATTGACAGCATTGTTGTCAGAACAAGTTGCAGCTGAAATCGATAGAGAAATCCTGAGAGACCTTAGAAAAGGTGCGGCGTGGAACTTAAGATGGGATTACAACGGATGGAAGAGAGGTACATCCGCTAACCCATTGACACAGTACACACAGAAGGATTGGAACCAAACATTGATCACTGCGATCAACCAACTTTCTGCACAAATCCACAAGTCAACTTTGAGAGGTGGTGCTAACTGGATCATCGTTTCTTCTGAAATTTCAGCAATTTTTGATGATTTGGAATACTTCCACGTTTCAAACGCGGCTCCTGAACAGGATCAGTACAACATGGGTATCGAAAGAGTAGGTACACTTTCTGGAAGATATCAAGTTTACCGTGACCCATACTTCCCACCAAACCAAATCTTGATTGGTCACAAGGGAACGTCATTACTTGACACAGGTTACGTTTACGCACCATATGTACCCCTTCAGTTGACACCAACTATGTATAACCCATTCAACTTCACCCCAATCAAGGGTATCATGACTAGATACGCTAAGAAAATGGTGAACAACAGATTCTACGGTAGAATCACTGTTGATGGTGTTAGAACATTCGACCTCAACGAATTGAGATAATTAATTTGTAGTGTAAAATAGAAAAGGGAACTTCGGTTCCCTTTTTTTATTGTTCTGTTTTATGAAGATTTCGTATTGATTTTGATATAACTTCAGCCTCTTCCAAAGTCAAAATCCCCCTCTTCTGAGCATAAACACAACATTCAATAAGGCAAAATAAAGATTGATCATAATTCAAATTATCAATAAATTTTTCTAAATCCGATACCGAATAGTAATTTATCGAGTTAAATAATGTACCTATTGGTTTTTCTTCTTCTATGTTCTCCATAGGTAAAAAATACAATTTTTGTAGATATTTATCAATAAAAAAGTATGTCGCAGTTAAAAGAAGATTTAGCAGTTTGGTTTGGAAAGAAGAAAAAAGGAAAAGGATCAAAACAACCACAAGGTCCGTGGGTTAATATATGTAGAAAAAAAGAAGGGGGAGGGCATCCTCCTTGTGGAAGAGAAGAGGGTGGCCAGAGAGGTTATCCTGTGTGTAGAGCAAGATCTGTAGCATCGAAGATGAGTGAGGAGGAAAAGAAATCGGCCTGTGCAAGAAAAAGAAATAAAGAAAAGAAAGACCCTCAAACAGGTAAAGGTCAAAAACCAACAAGAATACAAATTAAAGGATATAAAAAAGAATCAGTTATGGAAAAACCAATTTTTCAATGGACAACACTTAACGAAAACAAAACCATCCTCAGTGAAGGTATGACATATCATATTGAAAATCACATTCCTTTACATGAGAATGTTTTCAGGATGGGGTCTGAAAGTTATTTTTCATTATTTAGAGAAGCTAGAAGTTTGGGTTACGAAAACTTCACGAATTCTATCGATAGATGGTTAATCAAAAACACTGATATTGGAATTTTCGAATTATATGAAGACGAATTGGTTCCTTTGGATATTCCGATGTTATATGAGGCCGAATATCAGGGTAAAAAAGTTCAATTAAACAAACCCATGAGAGGTGGAAGTGGAGGTAAAAAATTTAAGGTTTATGTTAAGGATCCCAAAACAGGAAATGTTAAAAAGGTTTCATTTGGTGCTGCAGGTGGTGGTGGATCTTTGGCTGTTAAACTCAAAGATCCCGCAGCTAAAAGATCTTTTGCGGCTAGACACAAATGTCACACAACAAAAGACAAAACAACTGCGTCCTATTGGGCTTGTAGATTACCGAGATATGCAAAGTCTTTGGGTTTAAGTGGGGGTGGAACATGGTGGTAAACCCTTATTCTGAAGAAGTTCGAGATGATGTAATCCTTCGTGTATTCAAAGAAGAAGTGGAGAATGAAGAACTTGTTTGGCATCGTGATCGTAGAGACAGAAAAGTAGAGATTATAGAATCCAATAAGTGGTATTTTCAATTCGAAGATCAGTTACCTATAGAGATGAAAAAAGGGGATGTATTGAACATCCCCAAAGAAAGTTATCACCGAATTATCAAAGGTAATAATGATTTAATTGTTAAAATTTTTGAGTATTGAACTTTTTTTGTCTTATTGAATAATTTTTTGTTGAAAAAAAGTCTTTGTGGTATAAATTAAAGTAATCCACTGCTGAATCTGCACTTTGTGCTTCTGTTTCGTTGATAACTTTTCCGTCTTTCAGTAATTCGTAGGTTTTGAAATTCATTGGTCAAAATCTTTCCAATAAATACTCCATATCGTGTAAAAATTACATCAATTGAAGTTGTATTTGAAACTAAAATTCATTGTTGATCCGAATCTTGTTTCTTGCCAATTGTTATCAACTTCATCTAATTTTTCATTACCGTTGAGGTCTTGGAACATCACCAAATCCTGCGATAATAAATCTCTAATATTCATTTTAAATTCCAAGTTGTCAAACTTTTTGGAAACTTGTAAATCAATTAAATTTCTTCCATTTTCCCAAACTGAAGGTTCTTGCACATTCCCAACCACAAATATTCTTGGACCCACCACATTGTATGTTGTGGATAGATTCCAACCGTTTGGTGTATTGTAAAATAGTCCAACATTATATACATATGGTGATTGACCTTGTAATGGTCTCCCATCCTCCGATCCTGCAAAACCATTCAGATTGACCTTGGAATCAATCAATGAAATATTGGAACTTAAATCCAAATTTTCTATCAAATTTACTTTCCCCTCTATTTCAACCCCTCTGATATATGCTGATTCAACATTCGAATAGTAAATTTCGGGAGCTCCTGAAACACCGGTTCTATTAATGGCCTCTATGGGATTTGTTAAATTCTTATTAAAAAATGAAACAGAGATGATTTCACTCAAGTCGGGATAATATTCAAACCTAATTTCTTGGTTGTTAATCCTCGTTCTTTCAAGATAAGGATTCCCCGTGATTATATTATCTTGTATGAAATTATAAAAGGTGAATGGTGCAAGTTCTCTGAATTCAGGTCTTGAGACACTTGTATATACCGAAGATCTTACTTGTGTTTTTTCATTTATAGAATAAACCAAGTTCAATGAGGGTAAAACATCCGTTACATTACTATTGATGTGGATTGGTTTGTTCGAACCAAATTCTGTGTAATAAAAATTCTGATTGTAATTTTCCAATCTCAAACCACTTATCAATCTCAAAGACCTCCATTTTGAATCTAATGAAATATAACCTGAATTCAGGTTGGAGTTCGCGTTATAACTATCATCCACATTTGTTGATTCATCAAGTTTAAAACCACCCATCCCATTGGATAAATCACCCATATTCTCTTGTGAGAATATTTGACTTGGATCAAGTAGTAGAAGAGAACTATCAAACACCCCACCTTGAGGTCTGTATTGTGAATACCCTAAATTCCGTGACACAAAATTTCTTTCTCTGTATTGATGATATGAACCGAACTTAACTTCGTTCTCCAGTTTCAATAAAGAAAAACTACGAGACCAATCAAATTTCCCTGAATAAAGATTTTCGTCAGAATATGACCAAAACATATTTCCCGCAGCGGTGGGTATGGTTCCATTGGTTTGAATTACAGCTGCGTATTGTGAATTTGGATCTTCTTCAGTAAGGGAATATTTTCTATACACAATTCTTCTCAAGTTTGGAATGTCTCTTTTCACATTGTTATAACCCAAAGTCCAAACAAGTTTCGATTTATCAAAAGTATGATTTCCAATTAATTGTTGTGATAAAAAATTATTTTGTGTATACCAAAAATTGGTTGATCTTTCCCATTGCCTTGGGTCATTATCCATTTCACGAACTCCGATTCTGACATTCACTCTGTCTTCAGAATTTATTGTATAAAAGTTTTTTAATTTGATTGTATGATTCGGATTTAACAACAATGAAAAATTCAAAAGACCACTGTTTGCAATTGTTTGAACAAATACTGAATCGTTCAACTCCATCTTTTGAACAACTCCGAGTTCTTGTTCTTCAAAATCTCGTCTTGTGGTTGTGGTTGTATTGTATTGGTTTGAGTAGTTATATGCCCCAGCCACAAGTAATGTTCTATTCCCGATTGAATAATTTCTACCAATCGTATATTGAATTGTTGAAGAAGGGGGTGCGACCCTATAATGTGTTGACCAATCTGTTTGAATGAGTGTTGCAAGGGTTGCTCTTTCTTGTCTTGACAAATTCACAAATTCCGATGTATTCGGAATATTATCAGGTAAACACCTGAATTCAGAACCCAAACCCAAAATATCCATCGGACTTCCTTGATATGTTCCGAATCTCTGAAATGATGTCATTCCATTGACGGAGGTTCCAATCTGTAAAGTTTGATATGTAATTTCTTTTGGTTCAGTCGTGTTGATGTTGATCAAACCACCGGTAAATTCCCCCGAAAGATCTGCAGATGCTGATTTATTGATATATAAATTATCAATCATATTGGATGGAAAAAGATCAAAAGAAAATGCTCTTCTATCCGATTCGGTGGATGGAAGTGGAGATCCGTTAATTAATGCAAAGTTATACCTATCATTTAGACCTCTGACAATCACGAATTTGTTTTCTTGAATCGTCACCCCACCTACGCGTTTAAATACATCAGAAGCTCTTGAATCAGGTGTTTTACTGAATGTTTCTGACGAAACTCCATCAATAACCGATGCTGATTTCCTTTGAAGGGAAACCATTTGTGTTGCCGATTGTTGATTTGCTTGAGCAACAACCGTTGCTTCACCTATTTCCATAAGGGTGGATTTCAAAGAAATATTCAAAACCCCATCCCGATTAACCAAACTTATATTTTGAATTTGATTATCATATCCGATAAAACTCACCCGAACATCATAATTTCCCGATGGAATTCCTTTGATCACAAAATTACCATCCAAATCACTCATGGTTCCCTTACCGAGTTGTTCCACATATATCGTTGCACCAATCAACGACTCCCTTGTTTGAGAGTCGTTGACCGTGCCAGATAAATTATATTGGGAAAAACAACCTAATGAAAAGAATAAAAATATAAGTAGGTTAAAATATCTCATTTCACTTATTGATTACAACCTTCTGGACATCATTTGATGTTTGAACGAAATAAATCCCGTTTGAGAAGTTTGTGGTGTTAATTGTTACAGGTGCAAAATCTTCATAAACTCTTTGACCAACTTGGTTTGTGATAACAATTGGAGTTCTTTTTGGAGAAGTGACAATCAAGAAATCTGAAGTAGGATTTGGATAAACATTGAACGTAACTTCATTTTGATCTTCGACACCAATGACAATTGGATTTGCAAGAAGTGGGTGGGTAAAGTCAGCTCCGAGGGCGAGTGAACTATTTTCACTCAATCTAGCATCAGGTGTAATCCCAAGATCAACAAACAAATCAACCCAATCAATTTGATCAATGGTTGTAAGTGAATCATTGTAATTTACACCAAAAAAGGAATTATAGAAATCTTCAGTCCCTGAAACACAATTTGATCCAACGGGAAGATCTGATAAAATATTGTGAGCAAAAACCAAATTACCTGTTTGAAGATTTACTTGAGTTGAAATACCCTCAATTGACACCCCCTTTTCCCATCCCGAGACAAGTGAATTGAAAATAGATGTTGAGGTATTTCTTCTCAATCTGAAAGCCTTTTCAAAAGTTTCTCCAACAGGAAGGTCTTCTGTGTTATTATCACCTTTTGGACCAACCAATGTCACATTTGAAAATACAGGAGCGGTTTTGGGAGTATTTTCAGACCCTTGACCATCATTGTCTGACTCAAAAGCGTTTGAATCTCCAACCGCGTCATACATAAATTTGTTTCTGATGGACAAAAGAAATTGATTTTTACCTCTGTAACCAAAGTCAGTATCAAAGTCATCATCAATACCACTGTAAGCGATGAGGTGTTTTCCATTTACAGTCCCACCAAACCACTCAAAGGAGTCATCTCCCGAATATGAAACTTGAACAAAATCAACTAAAGTCCCCGACCCAACTGATCCAAAGGTAAGACCGTTAATCTCTTTGTTCGGTTCAAGAGCAATACCACAGAATTCAATTCTTATATACTTTATAACACCCGAATTGTCAGAATCATCCGTTCCACCATATTCTGTGTCTAAAGAGGCGGGAATTCCTTCAATATTTGCAACACCACTTGGTTGATTATTGATTGCGTTTCCCAAAATTACCAAACCACCCCAATCACCTTCTGCTCTTTCACCTACAGGTTGGTTCGAAGTAAAAACAATCGGACTGGATTGAGTTCCTTCTGCATAAATTTTGGAACCTTTAGTGATAATCAAAGTTGCCTGAGTTGATGCATCACCACGAATAATTGTTCCGGGTTGAATTGTCAAAGTAGCACCATTTTTTACATAAATTTTGTTTTGAATCTCAACAACACCCCCGATGGTTGTATTTGTTGTAATATCTGAATTTAGAACCATAGATGGGGTTGGATATTCGGTATTTTGTGGATCCCAATTCGACCAACCGTAAGTCCAATCTGTTGCGGAAGTATTATCCGTAACAGGAAAAGCTCCTTTGTAATTTACATAATCCCAAGTCCATTCTTGGGCGTTTGCGGCAAAAAGACCCATAAATACCGCGAGGGTCATCAAAATTTGTTTTCTCATAATCATCTTTTTTTTATTTTATTGTAAATTATACGAATATAATTACAACAAGACAAAGCAAGGTTGTTAAGAGAATGTTAAGTAGTAAATAATATTTTATTATTTTTTCCCCCTACAATAAGAACCAGAACATCTTTTTTTACCATCAAGACCTGCAATTTTACCTTTACAGACTTGAACCGCATATCCATTTGCGTAAGCACTTGGATAAACATCATATTTGGACTTCGCCGCAGATATTCCACGAGCACATAATTTGTTTGATTTTTTCTTTTTTTCAGTGAGATATGCCTCCAAAAGAAATCTTCTCATAATTTCTTTGAGATCGTCACTTGTTAAATTGATTCTATTCATTTTTTATTTACAACTTGAAAGTTTATTTCGTTTTTATATGTGACAATATTATTATTTTGGTTTAGTTGTAAATCGATAAAGTATTCGTTTGGAATTTTATCTCTCATATCCAATAGGAAGAAATATTCTTCAGGAGTTCTGTTGAGTTCTGTCCAATCTGTTACTTGAACCTCGGTTTGACCCTCCTTTACATAGATCCTGTATTGAATATCTATATCGTCAACAATATGTGATTTTGTATAAGCTCTTTTAGGTATTACTGAAATTTTTCTTTGATCTGTGTTCAATATTTTTTCTGAATATTTAACACCGTAGAAAGTAAATCCATACTCTTGGGTGTTTGGTAAAGAAGTATCATATTGAAGACTATCTGTAAATGATTTTAGTTCAAATTCATTTTCAATATCATTAAGATTATTTCCATTATAAACTAATCCTGTCCATTTATCAGAATAAAGACAATTTAAAGAACCTCCTGTGAATGCGGGAACTGTTACTGTATAAATTCCTTTTGTAACTCGACATGAGGACAGACCTGTTAAACCAGAAAGAGCGTCACCATTTGGATCTAAAATATTTACGGTCGGATTTGAATCCAAGTTAATTGGAGAACCATTTTTGGAAATATACAAATAAAGATCATTTGATGTTCCTTCGGTAAAGTTGGTTCGACTGTCATTTATAATGTCATCCCATTTTGAATATAAGAATGGTTCATAAAAAGTCTGAGTGTGTCTTGTGAAGAATCCAACCGAATATGACTCACTCAACCCTGTTAGGTTTTCGACTTGTGGGACAAATGCGATTCCCCACCCTACACTATCAGTTGTCCCACCTGTTAATATATTGTTTATCTCATTTGTCATATCAAATGAAATATCCTCATCACCAAATTCGAAATGTTGTGTATCAACTATGGTAAGTGCTGAATAATTGACCAATCCACCTGTTCCTGAATTATCGTTAATATAAATTCCATCAGTACTCCAATCATTTATTAATTCTCTTTGGAAGTAATTTGATGGTCTCAAAGAATACGCTTTATCGGTTAGATCGAAGTCGTCAGTTGTGTTTTGAACATAGTCATAACCAACCCCCTCATCCCAACTTTGTGTAGTTCCTGTAGCACCTGCGGATTTGGGTATTCTGAATAGAATAAGGTCGAATGATGTTGCCCGTCTTCTTCCATCACTTGTTGTTTCATTTAACAAATCAGAAAACGCAGAACTATTGGTCATTCTCAATTCATGAGTGATGTTGGTATTACAACCAAAATTCAAATATCCATCGGTTATTTTTTCTTCTAAACCCGTTAAATCTAAATCAAAGATAAATCTTGAGAAGTTTTTTGTTCCGATTGCGGGAAAGTTTGAACCAAAAAATAATTCAGTAACAGGATTTCTTCCCGTATTTACTTCTGAATTGAATAAAATGGTATTATTTCTTTTAAAATACGAACGATAATCAGACATATTGATATTTTATTTATAAATATCAATTTATCTTGAAGTTCTGACTTAAAACTTTTTGATATGCGTCCATCATTTTTTTCATCAGTTCTGTTGTCGTGGATCCATTTGTTGTGGTTGGAGTTGGTGGTAATCCATGAAAGGCATGAACATGAGTTATTAAGTATTGTATGATATAATTCAATAATTCCAATAACTCTTCACCCCTCACCATAGATGAAACATTTCCATCAACATTTTCTGAAATAAAATCCCCCGAAACACCATAATTTGTTCCCTCCAAATTAATTTGTTTTTTTCCTGGTATTACGGAATTATGTGATAAAAAGTAAAATTTATCAGCTCCGAAAATCTGCACAGTTGAATTGTCCGATGTTGTTTTTACATCCTCCAAATTTATTAATTTTGGTTGAACAGGAGTCCCCTTTTTATTTTTGGAGAATATAAGACCAAAACCACCAAAAGTTTTAGATTCGGTCGTACTCAAAGACAAACCAACCTGACTTTGAAATGACAGAGCATTGACCAAAGAAAGAGGATCTGAAGTTTGTGTGGAAACATTTAATACATTTTGTGTCGGTCTATAGTAGAAAGGAAAAACATTACCAAGAGAAGGTGATATAGTTAAGGTAGAATCTTTGAAATTAGTCAATAATGTATTGATAAAATCAACAGCACCTGACATCGAAAGACCTTGGAAATTTTCAGTATATGCTAAACTTTTGTTTTGTATTTCGGTGTCCGGTAACACACTCTTAATTTTAATATTCTCACCTTCATTTATCCTGTAAAAATAAACACTACCTGTAAAATTTGATGAACTATTCAAATTCAAAATATCCCACTCAACAAGATAAACAAGATTTGCATCTGTTTGTTCTAATTTAATAAGTTTTTTTAAAGTTTTTTCCGAAGATGTTGTTTCAAGATTAGATAATTGAATGAAAGACCTTCTTGGGTTTTCATAAGGGAAGGTAGATCCATTTGCATTTCTTAATCCGATTGATTTTGATTTACCAGAACGAAGAATGATGTCTTCATCTTTTAGAACAATATCTGTGTTGTATCTTCCAAGGATTGCAATATCTTCGGGGTTTGGAAATATGGATTGAGTCTTCGGGTTTTTATAACTTCCGTCGGGGTTTTTGAGGTCGGGAGACATTTTATTTCTATCCCCCGTATTCAATAAAGTTTCCGCATTCGCTGAAACATCTTTGTATTGTAATGTGGGCGAAGAAATCGGACCTTGCATATAAAACTTATTCTTATCATCCTGAAATTCTGGATTGGAATAGACTATATGAACATACTCCCCAACTTTTGGGATTTGCCTGAAGAAATAAGGCATCAAAGAATTAAAAACGAAGGGGTCTTTTTTTGTCCAAAAATATTTTGAAGGAATGTCACCAGGAATATCATAAACCTCGTTTGGGAAATTTGCTTTTACAATGTCATTCACATACCTCGTTGTTGGGAATGCTCTTATCCTCCCCAACACAAGGGGATCATCCACCGAAACACATACACCAGGATAAATTATTTTTTTCGACATAATCAGACGTTGGTTCTTTGTTTATATTTATTTAACAATTCATTATAAACTGTTTCTGTAATCACCATATGTTCGGAAATTTTTTCAATAAATTTCATAGATTCATCATAATCTTTTCTCAATATATCCAATACCTCCGTAACTTTTTTGTTCGGAGAATTGTCAAAATCCGAAATTACGGATTTTATTAATTTTTGTTCTTGTTCTGTTATCATATCAGTTTTCCGAATAAAGATGCTGGTGATAGGTATGGTCCCGCAATCGGAACTAAAGGTTGTGAAGGTAATCCTAAATTAATTGTTGAGATTTGAACTTTTGAATTCTCATCCATCTCTCTCTTATATGAGCTTATTAATGAAAAGTCATGGATCAAACCTAAATTGGGGGAACCATCGGGTAAATCACCTGTTGGAAACCCGAGTTTATCCAATGTTTCTGTATGATTGTTAAATGCTCGGACCGCTGAAAACCCTTCTAATAGAGAAGAGAAAGCGAGTGCCGGTAACGGAATCCTCAATTTTGGAGCTAATAACCTTAATAATGTTAATAATTCATCAGTTATACTTCTACATCGTTTATAGTCACGAATAAGATTGACAACAACAAAAGCAATAGACAAAAGTTTCGTTATTATAATAATATAAGTATTTTTACTTTTTTCACTAATGTCTTTGTTGAGATTAACTATCAAATTGTAAATTTGTTTTTTTATCAAAACGACTAACACTTCCTTAAATTTAGCTTGAATTTCCGAAATTAAAACAACCATTATATTTCTCATTTCTTTGAGAAAACTTCTAAAATCTTCTACAGCATCAACAAAATTTTGTTTAAGGGCTTTGAACATTATGAATATTGGTAACAAAACTTTGGGACTAATCAAAGACATAGTTATGATCTTCGGTAACTGTTTGATAATTTCTAAATTCAGAACAAGATTAAAATCAATCGTTGGTAAGTTAGGACCCCACTCTGGATTCTGTGAAATATCCTTGATACTCTCTAAAAACTGTTCTTGTAATTCCTCATCAGTTTTATCAGAAGCATTTTCCCATATGTTTAATATGTTATTAACAACTTGGTTATAATCTACGGGCAATTTTAAGTTTCCACAATCCTCAAACTCAACAACACGGTTTATGGTATTGTTGATATCATTATCTACATCCCTTAATTCGAATTCTGTGAGTTCAAAAAAAGAATCATTAATTTCTTCCAATATGGAAACTTTTGAAGTACCACCAACCTCTATTTCTTGTGTATTGTCAAAACATAAACCAAGTATTCTTTGAATTATCTTCAGAGCCACTGACACATCCTCCAATTTTTTTGACCCAACCTCCAAGTCCATATCTACGGACGAGGTAATTATATTCATTGCGTTTTTTACGATGTCTGAAAAATCAAATATTTTTATCGATTGGTAATAATCAACTAAAAAATCAGCAACTAAAGTTGGCGAATTTAATTTTGGTTGTAAAGTAATTTCATAGAAATCACCGAAATTTCCCGTGTTTTGATCTTGAACAACATATTTTATATCAAAAAGATCTTGGTTCGAAAAACCTTTGTAGAATTGTCCATATTGTTCCGAATAAGACTGATTACTTTGAGTTCTGTTATATAACTCCCTATTCATAGAAAAAGGGTTGTTCTGAATAGATAAACTTTCTTTTTCATACAGAATCTTTGTTTTATTATCATCAGGAGAGTATTTCAGATAATCTAATAAATCAATCGAATCAATTTTAATGTATATTTTTTCGTTGGGTATGTATTGTTGTTCTTGTTCACAACCCAAGGCTTTTATAGTAGAATCAGTAAGAAGTGTTGGAAGTTGATTTTTAACTTCCCTTGCAGCATCAAACATTGCCTTAAGAAGAATATCGACAGTTTCATTACCACTCTCGGGATTCCTTACTAAATCGATTAATTTATCATATTGGTTTTTGACGGCAGACGAATTATAGGCTTCAGATGCTTTTCCTTTGGCCGATTTCAGAGATTCAGAGAAAAACTTGTCACTTACAGTTTCAGCGTCTCCAGCTTTTTTTTCAATATCCTTTATTTGTTTGGATATTTTTTTGTACTTTTGACCACTTTTGATCTTACTCTTTATCTCACTAAATTCGTCGTTTAAATCAAGTGCCATTATTTGAGATGGTATTTACCATCGTCAAGTTTGTCTATGTCTTTCCCAATCAAATTTTGAAGAACATCATCATCAATTTCACTCAAACTAAAGTTTTCTTCACTATTATTGTTAGATTTTTCCCAAATTTGAGATTGAAGTTTTGACAAACTTAATTTTTTCTCGATGGTGTCATTTATTATTTTTTGTTGTTCTTTGATAATAGGTCCGAGAACTGTAAGATCCTCCGCGTCTTTCATCAAAGAAGCCATTTTGTTCTGTAATCTTATGGCTGTATTTCTTTGCTCAACCAATTCGTTGTAAATTTCTTGCATCAATCCCAAGATGGAATCCTTGGATAGTTTGATTTCTTTTCTACGAGGTTTTGTCATATATATAATTATTCAGAATTCAATTTATTTAGGAATTCAAAATAAAGACCCCTGTATTTTTTAATTGAACTTCTTACTTCTTTGGTTGACATATTTGTCATTTCACGGATGGATAACAAAATAACATTTTTGTTGAATTTGTTGTTGTCGTTTCCCAAAAAAACTCGTTCATAGTTCTTTAATAGTTCCACTAACGCATAACCCAACTTTATTTCGTTTGTGTTTAAATCTGATTTTTCGATAAAGTCCTCTAATTTTTCCACATACATCTCAATAATTTCCGTAGTCTCGACATTTTCGTATTCTAAATAATATATTAAGTCAGGACGATTTTCCAAATTGGATGAAATATCTTCATACGAGATTCTACGGTTCTGATCTTTTTGGTCTTTTATAATTTGACCCATAAGGTAATTCTTACATATGGTTCCAAAATAAGAATACGCTTTTTTGTTTTTTTCGGGTTTAAATTTATCAACTTTTGTTAATAAAAAAGAATGGGTATCACTGTGAATATCAGCAAAATCCATGTCTTTTCTATATAACTTATATCTTCTTATGATTGAGGAAATCATCTTATCCAAAGGTGCGTGGAGAAATTCATCATAAATACGATTCTTTTCACCCCACGATTTCGCTTCAAGGAACATGCGCACGGCATGTTCCTCTCTTTCTGCGAAATAATTCTTTTCTTTTGGCTTTCGCCCTTTTTTTACCTTTTCTGTGTTAGTTGTCGCTGAGGCTGGGTTCATCCACTAATTCAGGTTCGTATTTTATTTCCCTATCCTGAATGAAGAAGTATTCTTTTTTTGCCACTTCCAACCAAAACTTTGCTTCATCAGGACTCAAGGGATTGTCACCGAACTTATAATTCCAAAAGATGGATCCCAATCTCATATTCGTATGTTTGTAACCAATTCTAGGAATGGTTCTTATTATTGCGGAATTATATGTCATTCTCATTAAGAATTCATATACAAATGTCAATTTCATAGACTCTTTAAAACCCCCATAGTTTAAGAAAGTTTCTTTTTTGATTACCATACCGCTACTTTGGAAATTTTGAAAACGAGCAAGAAGATCGTTTGTTAAAAGAGCGTAATCCAAATTAAAATTTGCAGCAAAGGTTGCTTCGTTGGTAAAACCAGCAAACTGATTTTTCTCATCAACATCTACAACAACAGGTAAGAAACCTTGAGAATCAGGATATGCGTTTTTGTGAATCTCGACATGTTTAAACCAAATTGCGGAATATTCATCATCAAATTCACAAAAAGAAACCCATTCATTTTTTGCCTTTGAAACTCCATAATTGACTTGTGATTGGAATGAAGGATCACCTTCAAATGTTTCAATTCTTACAATATCACTTAAATCTCCAAAATCATAGTCAGTCAAAAAAGTTTGTAGTGATTCCTCCTCTGTAGGAACAATCAATAATTCAGTTGGTAGTACCTTTTGATTTTTTATTGATTCGATCAATTTACCAAAGTAGTCATCGAAATCTTTACTCTTAGATGATTTGATTGGTAATATAATACTTGTATTTGAGGTTTCCATTATTCTACTTCTACGGGTTTAAGTTTATTAAGTTGTTGTTCTAAAGATTCTATTCTAGCATCTACATATTCATTGAAAAGATTCAAAGCGGTAGTATTGAATTTTTCTTCATTTTGATAATTTTGAGCGGTGATTATCCCTTCCTCAATCAAACCTTCAGAAACATTATCTTCCAACCAATTTTTGATATAGTCGGCCAAAATATCAACAATTTCAAAGTTATTGGTTGTCCAAATACCATTCTTTTCATTGATCCATTCGGGTTCAATGTAAGGGATTCTACCTATTACAGGAGTTCCTGTGGACATGGATTCAAGAGGGAATGTTCCAAAACTTGATTTCTCATCAATCCAAACCGAAACACACGCATCTCTCAATGGTTCGAAAAATTGATCCTGATTCATTGATCTCATATCTCTGAAAGTGAACCAACGATATTGTGGATATTTCTGATAAAAAGTTTTGATCAAATTTAAAGAATCTCTTTGTTCTCTTGAATGAATTGCAATAATTGGTTTTGCTGGTTTGTCTTTTTCAGTTGCATATTTTGACAAAGAGACTGGTAAAATATCTACAGAAACTCCTCTGAAAACATCACGAACTTTTTCAGCAAGTTTTTCCGAAGTTGTAAGACATTTATAAACACCAAAACCTGTCCAACTCTGACCTGGCTTCAAAGTTTCAAATATGTGGTCATATGCCTGAGTCAAAACAATTTTACCACACGGTAAGGATTGAACTTGTTCAATGATATAACCAAGTAATTCAGGAATAATTAGAAAATCCTCAACACCAACCTGTAGGTTTTGACCATTTACATAATTCTCTTCCAAATCCTCATAACCGTCACCCAACCAAGATTTATGGGATGTGAATCCCTTCTCTTCAAATAAGATTATGGCGTTCTTTCCATTCTCTTTAAGAGCTTTTGCAATATCATAAATGTATTTTATTGATGCCTTTGCATTACCCTTTGTATCTTGTACAAAAAAATAGAATTTGTTTGTTCCATTTTTTAGCGACAAGATTGTTTTTTCAATTTTTACTGTATTATCTGTCATCGTCTTCCGATTTTTTCAATATATTATCTTTAACTAAAGTATTAAACGCTAATTTAAATGGTATTGGAACATCACTTCCTCTAATTCCCATCGCTTCATCTACATCATCTTTTTCGGTCATTAAGACCTCGATCAAAAATTTATAAACTTCATAACTAACAACATTTATCGTCTGACCTTGTTCTTCATCATCCTTTGGATTCTTTGAATCGAAGTCAAGACGCAATTTTGTATCTAAATAATTCAAATCTAAATACCATTCATCACCAAAAATTTTAAACATTCAATATATTATTTTTATAATAATTTATAAACTCTTCCAAAGAGTAAATCTTTTTATCGTGTTCATAAGAGGAGTTCTGTTCATTTGAGAATAAAATTATGTGTTTCATCCATTTTTTATACTCAGTTATTAGAGCAGTGTTACAAGTTACCAACACATCAATGTCTTTGAAAATTTTATCAATTGTTTTGTTATTATAGAAAATAACCTCCTCAATTTCACATCCAAACTTGGATAGGAAAAAAAGTGTCGATGGTTTTGATTTACCAAACTCATCAGAAACAATTACGATTTCATTTTCATCCCTTAATTCCTTATAGATTTTATCCAAACTCACAAAGGTATTCATCTCAGTGGAGGGGGCATGACCAAAAATTGTCATGGGATTTTCCACATAAATGAAATCATAAAGTTCTTCGTCGGATTTGAACTTGAAGTGGTTTTTAATTATCTCGGTATTAATTGGTCTAACAACCTCATATTTGAAGTCATCCTCAACTTCTTCTACTCCGACCTCCAACTCCTCGACCATCAATTTTTCGTAAGTGAATTCCAATTTTTTAATGGTGTCCCGAAGAACACCATTCACTTCAAAAGCAATTCTCATTGTTCGTATTTATCCAATATTTTATTGATAAGAGGGTTACGAATAATATCTTTATTGTCAAAACTAAAAACACCAATATCCTCCACATCTTTGAACTTCATAAGTGCATCATAAAGACCTGAATGTGTTTTATCCTTATATCGGTCAGTTTGTTCCAAATCACCCGAAATAAAGAACTTACTGTTAAATCCAATTCTTGTTAAAAGAAGTTTCATTTGTTTTGGGGTGGCATTCTGACCTTCCTCAAAAATTAATATGGAATTATCAATATTCATACCTCTCATGTAAGCCAAAGCAAATACCTCAATGATCTCAACCTCCTTCAATTTTTCTCTAGCTTCTTTTCCGATAATTTTATTCATAAGGTAATAACTCGGAAAAATATAAGGATCTAACTTTTCTTCCACATTACCAGGAAGAGAACCAAGTTTTTCTTCTGCTTCAACGGCGGGTCTTACAATAATAATTTTTTCATAACCATTTTCGGGATCACATAAAAGATCTATCGCAGCTCTCATAGCAACAAATGACTTACCAACACCTGCAGGACCTGAACAAATCGTAATTTGATTCTTACAAAGAATATCATAATATTCCTTTTGAGAATCGGTCAAAAACTTTTTTCGGGGTCTTTTAGTTACAATTGAATTTATGAGATCCTTTTTATTAACATAAACTTCTCTTGGTTTAACTTCTTCTTTTTTTCTTTGCATTTTTTTTTATTATATACCGGTTGATCCGAACCCGTTGGCATTTCTGTCCTTCTCTGTCAAATCATCCACTTTATTCAAACTAACAGAATCACCATTCACAACAGGTGTTAGAACCACTTGAGCTATTTTCATACCTTTATGAATGCCAACTTCTATAGTGCTTGTATTATACAATATAACCTTAATTTCACCATTGTAACCAGAATCAACAGTTCCTGGTGAATTTAGAACAAAAAGACCTTTATTTAACGCTAGACCACTTTTGGATCTCACTTGTATTTCATATCCATACGGAATATCAAAAAACAAACCAGTTGAAATTATTGTTCTTGATCCCGGTGGGAGTGTGGTTTCTTGGTTTGACAAGAGATCAAATCCCGAATCACTACCATAGTGATATGATGGATCAGGATTTTCAGATTTATTGACAAATGAAAGACTCATTTTAGGTCTATAATTTTTCATTTGTTCCTCCAAATGATTCAATGTTTCATTGATTTTACTCTGATCAGATGACATATCCATTAAATCCTTGAGTACTGACATGGTACTTGTAAAGTTTTTTATATCTTTTATCATTTTAGTTCGAATATTTTTTTTATTATGTGAGCAAGTGCTACAGTATCTTTTTCACAATACTCAGAAATCACATCTAAATTCTTTGTTTTATAATATAATTCATTCAAGTTTTCACCTGTAATTTCCATTTCTTTTGGTGACTCAATACCCATACTCACACATAGAAGGTCAAGTGACCCGATAGAATAAGGGTTGTTATAATTCCAAAGATCCTTTGTGTCAATAGCCTTCACCTCCCAAGGTTTGGTATTATATATCGGGAAAATCTTTGGTGGTTTCATGTCGTTGATGACAAACCTTTTACCAAGAGTTGGTATGTCAAACAACTTAATATTATGACCACACATATAAAAATCCAATCGTTCAATACGATTGAACAAGGTTCTGATTTCATTCAGTAATTCAACCTCATCATGATTTGAAAAAGTAGTCTTATGTAATTCTCCTTTTGTATCATAGAAACAAAAAGAAGCGGCAACCACCCTTGAGAACTCAGGAACCAAAGCTGCTCTTTTGAAATACCTCTCCTCAGGAGTTATATCACCATCTTCAGGATACCTTCTTTTGAAGAAATCAATGTAATCAAAAAAAACCTTATGTAACTTCGGTTTTTTTTCTTCTAACTCTTTAAGAGTTTCAAATTCAGAGACTGTTTCAATATCGAAAAACAGAATCTTGTCGAGGGGTTTATCTAATGTCATATTGAATTATAGAAATTTCTACGGTTTTCAGAAAGTACCTTCAAATGGTATTTTGAATTTACGGTTTCATAAAGTTGTTCCCCCAAGTCTTCAACCCAACTCGGATTTTCAATCAATTTTTTCATGAATTTACTCCAATCTTTATGATTTTTGTATTCATCAACTAACAAACCATTTGCACCTTTTACAAAATTACCTTGATCAAGACCGTGTTTGATGTCGATTGTGTATGGACCAATGTTTGAAGCGATAATTGCTTTTTTGTAGAATCCAGCTTCGATAACCTTAAGTTGTGACTTCATACGATTAAACATCGTGTTTTTAATCGGGGCCAACGAAACATCAAACTTACTATAATTTTTAGCGTAAGATGTGACAGGTGCGGTCCAAACTCGTGTGTAAAATGGATCAGGTTCTCCTGTATATTCTTCTTGTTTCCACTTTGTGAGAAATTCTCGTTGTTTGTCAGAAACAAACTTATAATTTGATGTGAATATTTTTTCGTATTTAGCCCAAACAGTTTCTTCAGGTAAAATTGGTCTTTGTGTTTGTTTTCCCGTTGATTTATCAATTTCTGTAACAGTACCACGAGTGTCGAATCCACAGATGTAGAGACGATACTTATCCTTCAGTTCTGAAATTTTATCAAAAGTACCTTCAAGCAACATCAAGTCATGAAGGTGGGAAGACCCCCCAAGCCATCCAAAACGAATTTTATCTGAAGGAATAGTCGGTTCTTTGAATTGTGGTTCTTCGGGATCAATACCATTTGCAATTACATGAACATTCTTATTAACATTTTTTCTGATTTCATTTGCGAATAAATCAGTGGTTGTTATGACCCATTCCGCAGCTCTCAAATTATTAATAATAAGTTGATCGAACTTCCTTTCTACAACCATTGCATGAGCAGGGTGTTCCATACCAGGCATCCAATAGTCGTCAATATCGCAAACAGTTTTGATCCCCATATCTTTGAGTTTGAGAATCATTTGTCTTGAACCTTCATAGTCCGTTTTTAAATTCTTATAAAGGGAAACATTACATTAATTTTTAAAAAA
>Ga0172367_10001832_pt1 | contig 30090 bp, 29 predicted proteins | sample Lak10m_FD_114542 | JGI IMG/M metagenome (GOLD analysis project Ga0172367, IMG submission 114542) | Freshwater microbial communities from Kabuno Bay, South-Kivu, Congo - kab_022012_10m | ecosystem: Environmental > Aquatic > Freshwater > Lake | place: Democratic Republic of the Congo: South-Kivu...
GTCCTGAATCCAGTTCTGCGACTTGGGCTGGAACGGCCCGCGAAACTCGCGCGTCCAGACCATGCGCGGCCGGCCGATGTCGCCGGCGTCCACGAGCGCCTTCACCTTCTGGAAGAACGGCGAGTAGCGCAGCTCGTGGCCGATCATCACCACGCGATCCGTCTTCGCGGCGGCCTTCTCCAGCAGGCGGCACTCGCCGCGCGTGATGCCGCAGGGCTTTTCGAGGAAGAGGTGCTTGCCGGCCTTGAGCGTCTCCAGCGCGAGCGGGACGTGGTTGAAGTTCGGTGTCGAGATGCAGACGGCGTCGAGGTCGGAGTGAATCAGCTCGTGCTCGTCGCTGAAGATGCGGGCGGAGGGTGCGACTTCAAGGGCGCGGCGCAAGTTGGTTTCATTGCGACCGCAGATGGCGGTGGCTTCGGAACGGGCGGCGAGCTTGGTGTGGAACTGGCGGACATGGCTGATGCCCATCGCGCCAATGCCGAGAAAGCCGATACGGAGTTTCATGCGGGGAGTGAACACGAAGGGCGCAACCCCGCCAAGCCGCAGGCTTTAGCCTGCGCTTCGACCGCGACATATGACGCGCAGGCTGAAGCCTGCGACTACGGTCCGGCGTGCTTCTCGCCGCGCCAATAGGCCGGCAGGTTCGATTTGGTGTCGCGGAGAATTTCCAGGATGGCCCGACGCGTCTCGGCGGAGATGTTTGCAAACTCCGGCGACGTGTCCTGGCCGGTCAGGACTTCGTGCAGGCGTTGCAGGACGTGCTCGCGCATGGGCTTGGGTAGCAGGTCAAACGCCTCGGAGTAGATGAGGAAGCTGCACGGGTATTTGAACAGGCGCGTCTCCAGGTCGAGTTGCCGGAGCGAGCGGCCTTTGCGGTCCTTGGGGCCGAGGCTGGCAAAGTGTTCCGCGAAGCCGGACGTGCCCCTGACCTTCGCCTTGAGCGGCGTCTCCTCGGTGAAGAGCAGGTATTTCAGGAAGCCCTCGCTCATGCTGCGCAGGTAGCGGATGTGCTGGTAGCGGCTCAGGGCCATCGTCGTCTCGTAGTGGAGCCGGGTGAGGAAGTTGTGCATGTGCGCCTCGTGCTCCAGCACCATGAGCGCGACGATGTCGCTGTGCGGCGTGGCGTAGCTGTCGAGGTCCACGAGCTTCTTGAGGCTGGTGAGGTTGCCGAGGTAGTTGGGCTTTTCCTCGGCCTTGGCGAAGGCGGCCTTGCCGAAGAGATTGCCGCGATGCGTCACCTTCCCGTGCGTGCCGGTGACATACCAGCCGCCCCAGCGATCCTCCAGCGGTGTGCGGTGGTTCACCTCGGAGACGCCCGTGATGAGGTCAATGATGCCCTGCTCGTCGGTCTTGAACGAGCGGATGAGATGGCCGGGCACGCCCATCGTCTTCGCGGAGGCGTGGCATTCAAGGCACTGGTTGTTGCGCACGAACTTGGGCCTGTCGGTTGCGGTCTGCTCCAGCGTGTAGAAGACACCGCCCAGCTTCGCGTCCACCTCGCTGAACTCCATCACCGGTGCGCCGGGAATCCAGCCGACGTAGACATCGTCGTTGAAGAACACCGCGCGCGGCGTCTGCGGCGCGATGCGCTCGCGCTGGAGCGAGGTCTTGGAGAAGAGCAGCGTCTGCGACTTGGGCGTGACTTCCAGCGCGGCGAGCACGGAGTCACGCCAGCCGGTTTGCGGATCGAACTTCAGTCTTACCTCGCCCCGGTCAAGGCGCGACTGGAGCCGGGTGATCGGCCCCGTGGACGGCGTCTTGTTGTAGCTGATGGTGTCCTCCTCGAAGGGCACCATGTGCGTCGCGCCCTGGAAGTCGGACTGCGCTGCGGCGAGCCAGGGGAGCGCCAGGCCCGCGAGGGCGGCGAACCAGCGGACGGCTTGAGCGCGTTGTCGGTCTGACATGGCTTAACTAGACTGCGCCACCGTCCGGGACGATTCACGAATCTTGGCGCGGGCTGGGCAGGAATTGCACGAACGCGCGTTTGACTTGCCCCGGCCAGTCCCCATACTCCGCCGAAATTCAATCGTCCGGGCGGCGGGGTTTTCCGGCGCGGGCACACGACAACACTATGGCCAAAGTCAAACACATCGCACTGATCCAGTTCAAAGCCGACACCACGCCGGAGCAGATTGACCAGATTTTCAATGCCCTGCTGGACCTCTCCGAGAGCATCCCCGGCGTCGAGGACTTCATCTCCGGGCCGAACAACAGCACGGAGGGCCAGAGCGCCGGCCACACGCACGCCTTCGTGATGACGCTCACGGACGCCGCCGCGCGCGACGCCTACCTCACGCACCCGGAGCATCAGGCGTTCGAGCAGAACGCGATGCCGCTCATCGAAAAGGTGACGGTGGTGGACTTCGAGTTGTGAACGGCCCGCTTGTGCTGTAGAAGCAGCGCATGTCCTCGCGCAATTCGTGCCGGCGGCTTCCAGCCGCCGTCCCTCGCCCCGTCCATGCTTCAAGGCGGCGATTTCGAATCGCCGGCACGGCACTGGCAGTTTGCCTTCTTACTTTAGCCCTTTGCCTTCCGCTTCGCGCGTGGGGTCCGCACGGCGAAATCACCCAGGCCGCCCTCGACACCCTTGCTCCCGACGGCGCCCTCCTCAAGCACCTCGGCACCAACGCGCCCAAGCTCGTCCACTACTGCTGGCTGGGCGACTACCGCCGCACGCCCTACGAGCGGCAGGGCGAGTTCTTCTATGCGGACGACTACCTGCTCTTCCCCGGCATGGAGCGGCACGTCGACCACCTCGTGCCCGAGGTCAAGCGCACCTACGAGCCGTATTTCCGCCGCGCGCTCCAGGCGCTCCGCACCGAGACGCCGCTGAATGCCGCGCGCTGGATCGGCTCGCTCCTGCACTTCGTCGAGGACACCGGCTCGCCGCCGCACTCGGCGGAGATTCGCGGCGACGTGCACGGCAAGATGGAGAACTGGGTGGATGCGAAACTCATCCACCTGCCCGGCTACCGCCCGCAACTGCTCGGCGACACGGAGGAGAAGGCGCTCGCCGGCTTTCTGCGGCGCATGGACGGCCTCATCGCCTACTCGAAGGAACGCGGCGACCGCTGCCGCCCGCTCGTGCTCGCCGACAAGCGCGCGGAGGTGGAACCCATCGTCCTCGAAAGCGCGCTGGAGACGAGCCGGGTGGTGGCGGATTTGTTGCACACGCTGGGTAGAATTCATCCCCTCGCTCCATTCGGAACGCTTGAGTTTCGGTCGAGCATTGAGGTGGGCCCTGCTGGTAACGCCAGGCTTCCGGTCAAGCTCGTTGTCCAAGGCACGCGCTATTCAACGCTGGTTGACCCCGACAACACTTACCGGCTCTTAAACCTAAAGCCTGGGAACTACGAAATGCTGGCGTTTCGGGACGGAAGCGAACCAATGGGCCACAAGGTTCGCGTTCAATCGGACGGTCGTCCGGCGATTCTGGACATCAGCCCCCCAAGCCCCCCACTTGCTCCTCACTTGGCCAGAAACCTGGTTCGCAACTCTGAGTTTTCGATCCAGTGGCTCAAAGTCGGTTCCCCCGACTGCTGGTATCCCACCAAGACCGCCTGGGAAGGCGACCTCATCCCGCTCAAGGACGGCGCGCGCTACACGTTGCGCCTGAACTGGCAGGCCCAGCCCGGCCCCGGCGATGTCGTCCTCCGCTTCCGCCCGAACACGCACCCCGGCCTGCCCGTCGTGGACACCGCGCCCTTCAAGCCCGGCACCACGGGGCACGCCTTCACTGGCACCGAGAAAATGAAGTGGGCGCAAATCCTCATCCGCACCACCAACGCGCCCACCACGCTGCTCAAGAGCGTCGCCCTCACGCCGGAGTAATCGTGGTAGCCGCGCTGCCGCGCGGCTTCCGTTTCCCAGCCTTTCAACTTTCAACTCTCCCGCCTTTCAACTTTCATCTGCCGATGATTAAGAAGTGGCCGGTCCTCAGTTCCAAGCAGCTCGCGGACTTTCGCATCTTCACGGTGCGCACGGATGTGAAGCGCTCGCCGCGCACGGGCGCGGAGCACGACTTCTTCGTCCTCGACACGCGGAGCTGGGTCAACGTCATCGCCGTCACGCCAGACGACAAGCTGGTGATGGTGGAGCAATACCGCCACGGCTCGGACACCGTCGAGCTGGAAATCCCCGGCGGCGTGATGGACGCGGAAGACCCTTCGCCGGTGCTCGGCGGCCAGCGCGAGCTGCGCGAGGAGACCGGCTACGTAGGCGACCAAGCGGAAATCATCGGCCAAATCTTTCCCAACCCCGCGATCATGTCGAACACCTGCTACACGCTGCTGGTGCGCAACTGCCGGCTCGCGCACGCCGTGGAGTTCGACAGTTGCGAGGACATCCACACGCATCTCGTGCCGGTGGCGGAGCTGCCGGAGCTGGTCGCATCCGGGAAGATTCAGCACGCGCTGGTGGTCGTGGCGCTCTATCACTTCGACCTGTGGCGGCGGAAGCAGGACAAACCTGCTTGAGCACGCCCCGAAATTGAATCACGCGGCGGCTTTCAGTCCGCACTGGGGCGTGATGGGGATTCGAGTCATGGACGCGGCTCACTTTCCGGCCAGCCCGCGCAGGTAGGCGAGGATGAGTTCGGGCAGGTCGTTGCTGTAACCACCTTCGAGCACGCTGACGACGGGCACGCCGAGGACGCGGAAGCTTTGGCCGAGCCAGTGGTAGTCCTCGGCCTCCAAAGTTTCCTGCGCGAGCGGGTCGCGCGCGTAGGCGTCGAAGCCGGCGCTGACGACGACCACGTCGGGCTTCTGCTGCTTGAGGGCGTCGAGGGCGCGATTGAGCACTTTGCGGTATTCCTCGCGCGGTGTGCGCGGGGCGACAGGGTAGTTGAAGCAGTTGTCGCCGACGTTCTGCGTGCCGGTGCCGGGGTAGCACGGGTGCTGGTGAATGGAGTGGAAGAACGCGCCGGGCTTGCCGAGCAGGATCGCTTCGGTGCCGTTGCCGTGGTGGACATCAAAGTCATAGACCGCCGCGCGCTTTGCCCCCGTGGCGAGGGCTTCGAGGATGGTGATCGCGACTTGATTCAGGTAGCAGAAGCCCATCGCGCGATTGCCGGTGGCGTGATGGCCGGGCGGGCGGAGCAGGCTGAAGGGATGACCACCTTTGCGCGCGAGCGTGAGCGCGCGCAATCCGCCGCCGATGGACCGAAGCGCGTGGTCATGGATGCCGGCGTGCGCGGGAGTGTCGCCGTCGAAGTCACCGGCGGCGGCCTTGACGCGGGCGAGGTGCTCCTTCGTGTGCGCGCGGAGGACGGCTTCGTCAGGGACTCCGGCGGGCTTGTCCCATTCGAGCTTCAGCTCCTGCTGGCTGCGAAGTTTTTCCAAGGTGCGCGTGATGCGCTGGGGCCGCTCCGGGTGGCCGGCCATGTGGTAGTTGACGCAGCGTTCGTCGGTGATGAGGTGCAGCGGCATGGGCAGGGGATACGACAGGCGCGGCGGGTTTGCAACCGGCGGAATGACGCAGTTGGCGGTTGTAGCGGCACTCTGCGAGTGCCGAACCACGGGAGCCGGCGGTCACAGACCGCCGCCACAGTGATTTGCGCTAGAAATGTTTTTGACAAAGGCTTCCTCCATTCCTACCGTCCGCCCCGCACTGACTGGTTGGGGTCGTAGCTCAGTTGGTAGAGCACCACAATGGCATTGTGGGGGTCGTAGGTTCGAATCCTATCGGCTCCACCATTTTTCAGCGCAAGGGAGTTGATTCAGCGTCCGGGGAAGTTTCCGTTGCACCGTCCGCCGGTGACTGCCTAGAGTTTGCGCGCAACACATCCGATCCCTTCACTCCATGCAATTCCGACCCCTCGGCAAGACCGGCCTCAGCCTTTCCGTCGTCAGCTATGGCGCGGCTTCCATGGGCAACGAATACGGCAACGCCGCAGACGAAGCCCGCAGCATCCGCTCGCTGCACGTCGCGCTCGACGGCGGGGTCAACTTCATTGACACGTCGCCTTACTACGGGCGGACGCTGTCAGAGACGGTGCTGGGTCGCGCCTTCAAGGAGATTCGTCGCGACCGCTTCATCCTTGGGACCAAGTGTGGCCGCTACGATGTGGCGGGCTTTGACTTCAGTTACGACCGCATCCTCCGCAGCGTGGACGAGAGTCTCCAGCGCATGGGCGTGGACCACATTGACATCATGCAGTGCCACGACATCGAGTTCGGTGACATTCGGCAGGTGGTGGACGAGGCGCTGCCCGCGCTGCGCAAGGCGCGCGAGCAGGGCAAAATCCGCTTCATCGGCGTCACCGGTTTTCCGCTCAACATCTTCCGCTACATCCTCGACCGCACGGAGCTGGACTGCATGTTGAGCTACTGCCACTACGCGCTGAACAACACCTCGCTGCTGGGACTCATCCCGTATCTCAAAAGCAAGGGCGTGGGCATCATGAGCGCGTCGCCGTTCAGCGAGCGGCTGCTCACGCGCCAGCCGCTGCCGCCGTGGCATCACGCGCCGGACGCGCTCAAGGCGCAGTGCCGGAAGGCCGTCGAGTTCTGCGACGCGCGCGGCGTAGACATCGCGAAGCTGGCATTTCAGTTCACGCTGCAAAACCCCGACCTCACCACGAGTGTCCCCGGCACCGCCAACCCGGACAACATGGCCGCGATGCTGCGCTGGATGAACGAACCCGTAGACCACGCGCTCCTCGCCGAAGTGATGAAGCTGCTGGAGCCGACGAAGAACGTGCTGTGGCGTGTGGGCCGGCAGGAGAACAGCGTGGATTGGGATGCGGGGCTATGAATCCAAGACGAGCAACTGAGTTCCAAGCCGCCGCCAACCGGCTGGTAGGAATGCTGCTTGCCGTAGCCGTCTCAACGGCATTGCTTCGCGCAGACGTGGCCGACCCGCAGCTTCGCACGGACCATCCTTGGTATCCCGGCGAGCTGGCGCTCTCGACCTTCGAGCGGCTCTTCGCCACGCAGGCCGAGCAGTATCGTCGCGCGACGGGCAAGGCTCCCACCACGGACGAGGAGCGCGCGCTGGCGTCGTGGTTCTTCCGCAACACCCACTACGCGCACAGCGAAGAGGGCGCGCACGACTGGTGGGGCAAGGGTTTTCAAGGTGGCGGCGACCTGCGCAACCGCGAGTATTGGACCGGCCTGTTCGCGCACGGCTTTGGCCTGTGCGGCACGACGCATTCGCAGTGGTCGGCGGAAATGGAATTCCTCCTCGGCCACGGGCGCGGGCGCGGCGTGGGCGCGGCGGGTCACAACGCCTTTGAAGTCTGGCTCACCGGCGGCGCTTACGGCCCGGGCAAGTGGGCGCTGCTGGACCACGACCTTTCCACCGTCATCTTCGACACCGGCGGCGCGGCGCTGCTCGGCCTCGCGGAGGTGCAGCGCGACTGGAAGCAGCTCACCGACCGGAAGTTCGCGCCCGACCGGCAGCGCGGCTGGCTCGTGTGCGGCCTGCATCCCGGCGACGGTTCGTCCTACGCGAGCTACAACGTCGCCGAGTATCTGCCGGGCTACGCCGGCCCGCCGCCGATGCTGCGCGTGCGGCGCGGCGAGACGCTGCGGCGCTACTTCGCGCCCGGCTTGGCGGATGGCAAAACCTTCGTCTTCTGGGGCCGCAACTACAACGCCGCCGGCATCCCCGGTCCCGAGCGCGCGCAGACGTGGGTGAACCAGCCGGAGAAAATGCACGGCTCGAAAACGGGCACGCCGTTCAAGGCCGGTCAGGCTCGCTACGGCAACGCGGTTTCCACCTACCGCCCGGACTTTGCCAGCGGCGACTATCGCGAGGGCGTCGTGGACGAAAGCGCGGAACACGTCACGTTCGGCTTCCGCACGCCCTACGTCATCGGCGCGACGCCGCCGGACAATTCCGCGTCGGGCATCTATCAGCCCGGCGGACGCAACGGCCTCGTGCTGCGCGGACGCGCGACGGCGAAGGTGAGCGTCTCCGTGGACGACGGCGGCTCGTGGAAGGACGCGGGCGACTTCCGCGACGGCCTCGACCTCACGGACTTCGTGAAGGGCCGGCAGAGCTACCAGCTCCGCCTGCACGCGGCGGCGAAGGCGCTGGCAAACTCCGACCTCGTAATCACCACCGTCTGCCAGCTCAATCCCGCGATGCTCCCGCGCCTGCACGACGACGGCGCGCAAGTCACCTTCGCCGCGTCGGGCCTGGGTGTCGTCTCCGCCGGGCCGACGAAGCCCGAGGCGCAAACGCACGTCGTGGCCGGCGCGTTCGATTCACCCACGGTCACGCTCGCGTTGCGCGTGCCGGCGGGCCGCGTGCCCCGGCAGGTCTTCGCCGCCGCGCACACGGCCACGGGCAACCCGCCGGGTCCCGAGCTGAAGAGCCAAGTCGAGTTCTCCACCGACGGCGGCAAGTCTTGGCGGCCCGTGGTGAAGGACTGGCAAATCCCCCGGCGCGGCGACGAGCCGAAGGATTTCTGGTCGCAGAGTTTTTCCTACGGCTCGGCGGAAGTGCCCGCCGGGAAATTCGATTTCATCCAGGTCCGCTTTCGCAACGACGGCGGCAAGCGCTACCTCCGCGCCGAGGCGCACCTTGTCCACGAGACCGAGCCGCGCGACGCGACGAAGGTGACGTTCAGTTGGAACGATGCGAGCGGCCCGCACACGGCGTCGCGCGTGGTGGGCAAATCGGAGTCTTGGAAGCTGTCTGCCGGCAAGAACGTGCGGACGCAGTGGGTGGAGTTTGAGGCGGTGGTTGCGCGGTAAGCCTTCACTGACTCGGAAATTCGCGAAACGCCTATGGGCAAGACAATCAACGACGCAGAATACAAGGGCGTAACGTCGCTCACGGGACAAGAACGATATTCTCACTTTGTCCGCCGCGTCGCTGACTGGGAGGAACTCTGGGGCCTGCGCACATCGGAAGGTTGGGTCATGGTCGGAGATGATTCAGGCAACCAAATGATTCCGGTCTGGCCTCACGAACGATATGCCAAGTCGTATGCGATTGACGATTGGGCCGACGCCACACCGACGGTCATAGAGCTGGAAGCTTGGATGGCGCGCTGGTTGCCAGGCATGACCCGTGACGGCGTTCAGGTCGCGGTGTTTCCTGTAACAAGTGAAAAGATGAGCGGGGTGGTAGTCTTGCCCGAACGACTGCGAAAAGATTTGGAGGCAGAATTGGAAAAACTTGAATGAGTTGATTTGCCCCGAAGCCACCGAAGCGCAACCATCCCATGACCATTGATTCCCACCAGCACTTCTGGCGCTACATGCCCGCCGAGTATCCGTGGATGAAGCCCGAGTGGCCCATCCGCCGCGACTTCCTGCCGTCCGACCTTGCCCCGCTGTTGAAGGCAGCCGGACTCGACGGCTGCGTGGCCGTGCAGGCGCAGCAGACCGTGGCCGAGGCGCGCTGGCTGCTCGCGCTCGCGGACGCGCACCCGTTCATCAAGGGCGTGGTGGGCTGGGTGGATTTGCAGAGCGAGCGCGTGGAGGAGCAGCTCGCGGAACTCGCGCGGCACCCGCGCTTTGTCGGCGTGCGCCACGTGGTGCAGGACGAGCCGGACGACAACTTCATGCTGCGGCCCGCGTTCCAGCGCGGCATCGGCAAGCTGCGGCAGTTCAACCTCGCTTACGACCTGCTGGTGTTCCCGAAGCAGTTGCCCGCCGCCATCCAGCTCGTCGCGAACTTCCCCGAGCAGCGCTTCGTGCTCGACCACATCGCCAAGCCGCCCATCGCCGCCGGCACGCTGTCGCCATGGCGCGAGCAGCTCCGCGAGCTGGCGGCGGCCCCGAACGTCTGGTGCAAAGTCTCCGGTATGGTCACGGAGGCGAAATGGGACGGCTGGTGCGCGGCGGACTTCCGCCCGTATCTGGACGTGGTCTTCGCCGCGTTCGGCGTGGAGCGGCTGATGTTCGGCACGGACTGGCCGGTTTGCACGCTGGCGGGCAGCTACGGGCAGGTGCATGGGCTGGTGGCGGATTACACGCAGTCCCTAACCGCCGAGGCGCGGACGAAGTTCTTCGGCGGCAACGCGGCGGCCTTTTATCAGCTCGCGGTTTGAGTCGGTGGAAACAAAAAAGCCTCCCGGCTCGCGCCGGGAGGCTTGTGAGTGGAGAGGCAGCGCTTACTTCTTCGCGCCGAGGATCGCGTCCTTCGCGGCCTTGGCCACGCGGAATTTCACGACGCGCTTGGCGGCGATCTGGATCTGCTCGCCGGTGGCGGGGTTGCGGCCGATGCGGGCCTTGCGGTTGACGAGCACGAGCTTGCCGAGGCCGGGGAGCGTGAAGGTGTTCTTCGCGTTCTTGTAGGCGAGTTCGGCGATGATCTCGAGGATGCCGGCGGCCTGCTTCTTGGAGATCTCGGCTTTGGCGGCGATTTCGGAGGCGATTTGTGACTTGGAGAGGGCTTTGGCCATACTGGTGTCTGTTGTTTGAGTGTTATCTGGTTAGGTAGTCCGTCTTGCGACTTGCGCGTATGGAAGCCCTCGCTCCAAGTGCGTGCAAGCAGAAAAGTGCGATGAACAAAGGTTTTTTTATGCGTCCATCGGCCGGCAAGGTGCCCTGCCGCAGCACGCTTTGAAACAAACTTGGCGGGGCCGGGTTCTCCCGCTAACTTGGCCGCATCATGAACCCGCGCCATAAACCGATCGCCGTCGCCGCCGGTGTGCTCGTGGCCGTGTGGGCGCTGGCGATGACCGGCTACGTCATCGCCAAGAACGCCAAGGTGACCGGTGAGAAGGTCCGCGCACATCTGGCGAACACGGACATTTCCAAGCTCAACGACAAGGACCGCGCCAAGGCCCTCAAGCAGCTCGCCGACTACATGAACCAGCTCCCGCAGGACGAGCGCCGCACCACGCGCATGGACCGCGAGTGGGAGAAGTGGTTCAAGGCGATGACCGACCAGGAGAAGGGCGACCTCATCGAGGCGACGATGCCCTCGGGCGTGACGCAGATGCTCACCGCCTTCGAGCAGCTTCCGCCGGAGAAGCGCAAGAAAGCCATCGAGGACAGCCTGAAACGGATGCGCGAGGCCCGCAACGACCCGCGCAACGCCGGTCAATGGCAGGGCAAGGACGCCCCGCCGCCCCTCAGCCCGGAACTGCAACAGCGCGCCGCCGCCGCCGGGTTGGGCGCGTTCTACTCGCAAAGCTCCGCGCAGACGAAGGCCGAACTCGCGCCGCTGCTGGAGGAGATTCAACGCTCGATGGAGAGCGGGCGGCTGATGCGGCCAAGATGAACGGTCATACCCACCATGTTCTCAAACTTTCATGGACATTGGGATGGCAAGAAGACGTTAAGTCGTCTGCTTGGAATAGAACCGGGGAAACTGGACGAGGAGTTGAAGCGTGCCCGCGAAAATCTTGCACTCAAGCCTGCCAGCATTGAGTTCATCGTCACCTTGGTGTGCGGCGAGCCACCAACACAACTAACAGAGCGGATTTCGCAAGTTCTCGACCTAGCGGACGCCCAAGGAGCGGTGGTCACGAACATCAACGGCCCCATGTCGGTCATGGCGTTCGGCCTGCACATGAGGACGCCCATCACCGGTGGGACTCGCCTGTCGTTGGTGGCAGAACTTCGGCGGCAACTGGCATCAGGTGTCAAAATCGTCCACGGCAAGGCGGAAGGATTTGAAGGCGCGATTGGAAACAGCCGGCGTCTGTCGTATGGAATTCTGCTTCCAAGGTTCGACGAAATCATCGGCGCTTTGAGCCGACTGGAATTTGGACAGGAACGGGAATTCAACCCATGAAACAGGGCGCTTCAGGACATGCGAAGAATAGCCTCGTTCGCGAAGCAACGGTTGGATGGCACCTTCACGCGGCCTTCACCCTCATCGAACTCCTCGTCGTCATCGCCATCATCGGCGTGCTCGCGGGTTTGCTGCTGCCCGTGATGAGCAAGGCCAAGGAATCCGGACGCGGCACCGTCTGCCTGAGCAACCTCCGCCAACTCGGCATCGGCCTGCAACTCTACGTTTCGGAGAACAACAACCGCCTGCCCTTCATGCGCGACGCATTGCTGGGCACCAACTCGATTCCCACCACGAACTCCGCTCCGTTGCCCGCACCGGATGCCGTCCTGCTGCGCTACACCGGCGGCAACTCCAACGTCTGGAAATGCCCTTCCGACCGCCTCGATGTCTTCCAGCAGACCGGCACCAGCTACGCGTGGAACTCGCTCCTCAACGGCCAGGACGCCGACCGGCTCGTGGTGATGAACATGGCCTTCAACCCACACCAAATCCCCGTCTTCTACGACAAGGACAATTTCCACAAAGACCGCGGCCCCGGCAAGGAAGTGAACTTCCTCTACGCCGACGGCCACATCAACAAACTGCTCGAAGTGGGAGGCACGCGGTGATTCAACTGCGGGGCGTCAGCAAGCAGTTCGGCAGGCGCTGGGCCGTGCGCGACCTCGATCTCGCCGTTCCGCGCGGCGAAATCTTCGGCCTGCTCGGCCACAACGGCGCGGGCAAGAGCACCGCCATCGGCATGATGCTCGGCCAGGTCTGGCCCACCACCGGCGAGCTGCGCATCTGCGGCCACGACATCACCCGCGACCGCGCCAAGGCACTCCACCGTGTCGGAGCGATTTTCGAGACGCCAGTTTTCTACGACTACCTCAGCGGCCGGAAGAACCTGGAAATCCTCAGCCACTACACCGCGCCCACGCCGCCGGAGCGCATCACGAAAATCGTCGAGTGGGTCGGCCTTACCGGACGGGACGGCGACAAGGTGAGCAAGTATTCCCACGGCATGAGGACGCGCCTCGCCCTCGCGCAGGCGCTACTGCCCGACCCGGAGCTGCTCATCCTCGACGAGCCAAGCGACGGCCTCGATCCCGAGGGCATCCACGAGATGCGGCTGACCATCCAGCGGCTGCAAAAGGAGCTGGGCCTCACCATCCTGCTCTCCTCGCATCTGCTCAACGAAGTCGAGCAGCTCTGCACGCGCATCGCCGTCGTGAACCAGGGGAAGAAAGTCTTTGAAGGCACGCTCGCCGACGCGAAGCAGACGAAGCACTGGGTCCGCCTCAAAGTCGGTGACTTCGCCAAAGCCACCACAAGCTTGCAATCCGAGCAGCTCATCACCGACACGCGCAACGGCTCGCTCGTCGCCCTCGCCGATGGCGTGAGAACCGACGCGCTGGTCCGCCGCCTCGTTGCGTTGGTCATCCCGGTCTTCGAGGTCGCGCCGGAGGAGGAGACGTTGGAGAGCTTCTACCTGAACCTCATGCAGGACAGCCGGAAACCCGATGCCAAGCCGCAATGAAGCCGACTTCACAGAATCATTTGCACAGAATCATTTCTCTGCCCGGCATGATTCTGTGCCCCATGATTCTGTGTTAATCCCCCGTTGATTCTTCATGTTCTTCCTCCAACTCCGCAGCGAACTGGCGAAGCTCTTCGGCAAGAAGCGCACCTACATCGGCTTCGGGGCGTTCCTGCTCTCGCAGAACCTCATGCTGCTGGCCTTCCGCTACTCCAACTGGCAGAAGGGCACCGCCCGGCTGCTCGAAGGCAACGGCTACGTCGCCACCGAGTTCATCTCCACGCTGACCGTGGCGGTGGTGATGCTCATCCCGCAAATCCTCCTGCTCATGCCGCTCTACGTCATGCTCGTGGGCGGCGACCTTGTGGCGAAGGAGGCCGAGGACGGCACGCTGCGCATGATCCTCTCGCGGCCGATCTCGCGCTTCCGGCTGCTGTTCACCAAATGGCTCACCGGCGTCATCTTCGCCGCCATCCTGGTCACCGCGCTCGGAGCGATGGCGCTGTTCTTCGCGCGCTGCTGGTTCGAGTGGAAGGGGATGTTCGTTTTCATTCCCATCCCCGGCGGCCAGACGGTGTTCAACGTGATGAGCGCAGGCGAGGGGCTGAAGTATTACGCGCTGGCCCATGTGATTCTCGCGGTCAACGCCTGCACGATGTTGAGCCTCGCGTTCATGTTCTCCTGCTTCAACATGAAGCCCGCCGCCGCGACCATCCTGGCGCTGTCGTTCCTCTTCCTCAGCGTGGTGATGGAGGGGATGCCGTTCTTCGAGGACTGGAAGGAGTTCGCCATCACGCATCACTTCCGCTCTTGGGTGTTTGTGTTCGCCAAGCCGATGCCGCTCGCGCAAATCGCCGAGTCCTTCTGCGTGCTGGTGGGCGTGAACGTGACCGCCTTCGTCGTCGGCGCGACGCACTTCCACATGCGGGACATCAAGTCGTGAAAACGTGTTGCGTGGTGCGTGTTCCGTGAGTTGACTCGGCGGCCATGAACCTCGTCGCGATGCTGGGCTGGCCCGAACTCGTCATCCTTGCCGTGGTGATTGGCATCGGCATCGGCTGCTGGCTGGTCTTCAGCCGCAGCGGGAACGAGAAGAAGGATGAGTGAGCGCCCGAGAACCGCGCCTGTGCCGGCGACTTCCAGTCGCCGTTCTGCGCGCTTGCGACCGGTCGAGACGGCGACTGAAAGTCGCCGGCACGAGGCACTTCGCATCCGCGCTGCCTGCGCGACCGACGCCCCCATCATCGCCCGCTTTAACCGTGCGATGGCGTTGGAGACTGAGGAGCGCAGGCTCACGCCCCAACGCGTCGCGCGCGGCGTGAAAGCTCTGCTCGCGGACCCGGCCAAGGGCACCTACTACGTTGCCGAGTCCGGCGGCGAGGTCGTCGGCCAGCTTCTCATCACTTACGAGTGGAGCGACTGGCGGAACGGGAACTTCTGGTGGATTCAGAGCGTGTTCGTCGCGCCGGCGTGGCGGGGCAGGGGAGTCTTCAAGGCGCTGCACGCGCATGTCGAGCGGCTGGCGCGGAAGCGGAAGGATGTCTGCGGCGTGCGCCTCTACGTGGACGCGCACAACACGAAGGCGAAGGAGGTCTATGCCCGCCTCGGCCTCAAGGCCACGCACTACGAGCTGTGGGAGACGGACTTTGTTTTGCCCGCAGATTGCGCGGATAACGCGGATTAACAGGTCCGGCCGTGGCTTTATCCGCGTGTTCCGCGTTATCTGCGGGCAGTGCTTTTCACGCCACCGCCCGGTTCAGCACCACTTCCACGCCCTCGCGCGCGGCGTCCACTTCCAGTGTGCTGCCGTGGATGGCGGCCAGCTCGCGCGCCCATTCCTGCATGGCGTCAATCTTCGCGTCGTCGTGGTCGGGGTCGTGGTGGAAGAGGAAAAGCTTCTTCACCTTGGCGATGACGGCAAGCGCGACGGCGTCGTCCACGCAGGTGTGGCCCCAGCCGATGTGGGACTTGTATTCCACGCCGTCGTATTGCGAGTCCATGATGACGATGTCGCAATCGCGGATGAACTCGATGAGCTTCTCGTCCTGCTTCTGCGCGAAGGCGAGCACCTCGTAGGATTGCGCGCTGTCGGTGACGGGGGCCATGCGCAGGCGCGAGTGCGGCTCGTTGTCGGGCAGAAAGGCGATTGAGCCGCCGCTGGTCTCCAGCCGGTAGCCGACGCAGATGCCGGGGTGGTTCATGAAGGCGGCGGTGACCTTCACTTTGCCGATGTTGAACTCCATGTTCTTCAGCTCCTCGACTTGCAGGTAGCCGGGCAACTGCTGCATCGAGACGGGGAAGTAGGGGCTTTCCATCTGGCTGGTGAGCACGCTCTGGAGGCCGACGCGCGCGCCCTCGTAGCCCATGATGCGAATCTGGTTCTGCGGGCTGTAGGCGGGGATGAAGAACGGGAAGCCCTGGATGTGGTCCCAGTGCGTGTGCGAGATGAGGATGCTGACCTCGATGGGCTGGCCCTTGAACTCGCCGGCGAGCTTGCGCCCGAGGTTGCGGATGCCGGTGCCGGCGTCGAGCACGATGAGTTCGCCATCCGCGCGCACTTCGATGCAGGTGGTGTTGCCGCCGTATTTCAAGGTGGTGTCCCCCGGCGTGGCGATGGAGCCGCGCACACCCCAGAAATGCACGGTGGGCGGCGTGCCGATGGCGCGGCGGAAATAGGTCGTGTCCGGCGGCGTGGGGCCTTTGCTGACGGCCGGGGTCTTGCGGATGAAGGTGGTGCCGCCCTCCAGCTCAAGGACGTGCAGCAGCTCGGCGGGCTTGATGGGCTTGAGGAGGAAATCATCCGCGCCGGCCTCCAGCGAGTTGGTGCGGTCCGCCGCGTAGTTGCTGCTGGAGATGACGACGATGCGGGGCTGCGGGAGAAAGGTCTGGTTCGAGCGGATGGCCCGGCAGACCTGATAGCCGTTGAAGCGCGGCATCAGCAGGTCGGACACGATGACCTCGGGCCGTTCCGCGACGGCGAGTTCAACGCCCTTGTCGCCATCGTCCGCCGTCAGGACGCGCCAGCCGGCGTCCTGCAACGTGCGTGCGAGCACGGTGAGCACAATGGGATCGTCGTCAATGACCAGGGCGGTTTTCACGTGGCTGTGGCTACCGGGTGGCGCTAGGACACCAGCAAAGCCGCGTGAAGGCAAGCGGAAGGACGGGGGGGGCGCGACGGTGCGAATGCTACTCCGCCTGCTTGCCGACGGGAATTTCCGCCCTGAACCGGCCGAGCAGTTTCACTTCCAGCACTCCGGTGTCTTCACCCGCTTTGCGCGCCGCCATCACGACCGGGGCGGCCCCCTTTTGTTTCTCCAGGGTCAGCGGCACGCGCAACACGGGCGAACTGTCCCTGCCGTAAAGCGCGAGGTGGAATTCCTTCTTGCCGAACCGCTCAATGCCCAGCGAAAAGACCGCCAGCTCAAGCTCCTTGTCCTTGGCCATGACTTTCACGAGCCGGAGCTTGTCGTTGGGCAGCACGGCGTCCTTGTCCTTGGGCGAGAGCTTCGAGGTCCACAACTGGCCGACGGGGACCGACTGGCCCCTGGCCTTTTTCCTGGCGGCCTTGTCGCCCTTGGCCGGCTTTTCAATCTTCAGGCGCTGGTCCGGGATGAGCAGCGCGCCTGCCTCGCCGGCCTTGAAGCCAATGGCCCGGTCGGGGGCGAGTTCGAGCTTGAGCGGCAGCTCGCCGAGGCGCGTGTTGGCATCCATGAGGAGCGCGGTGGCCTTGGCCAGTTCGTCGGGGAGAATCGCCTGCGGTTCCTGGGCGCGCAAGGTGGTCAGGGTGGCGAGGGCGGTGACGAGGAGCAGCAGGTGGGTTTTCATGGCATGTCAGGGCGTGAGGTTCCTCCCGAGAGGCGGTGGTTCGGAAAATTTCGTTACCGCGGGCAGCCGTGTGCCAGTTACGGTCCCCACATCCCGCCGTCATTCTTCAGCCACTGCTCGCGCGTGACCAGGCGCGCCGAGCCGTCGGCAAAAACCACGTTGCCCTTGTCCGTCATCTTCATGTTGGCGTTGAAGTCCAGCGCCGTGTTCGGCCGGTCGTGGTGGAAGATGAAATTGTTGCAGGTGATGTTGGGCTGGGTCGGCGAGTTGAAGAGGGAGCTGTTGCTGTCCTGAATGCCGTCCCCATCCGTGTCCAGGTTGATGACCCACGCGGGGTTGGCCGGGGTGTAGATGACGATGTTCGTGGATTCGCCAACCAGGAAGGTGCCCACGGGCACCTGCCCGAGCCGCATCGAGCCGCCTGAGCCGCTGAGGACTTGGTGGTAGTTGATGACCCGGTTGTAGTTTGGCGCGGAGGTCGCGTTCCCCTTCGCGGGCATGAAGATCGCGGGACAGCCAACCTTGCTCTCGAAGTCGGTGGTGACGGTCCGGTTCACATTGAGGTAGGGCGAGAGGACGTATTTCCAGTCGGGGAACTGCGTGACGGCGGGAGTGACCCCGTAGTTGTAGGCATACGGCGGCAACGTGTCGTCGTGATCGCCCGCGTAGATGCTGAATGCCAGGGCCACCTGCTTCCGGTTGTTCGTGCACTTGGTCATCTTCGCCTTGGACTTCGCCTTGCCCAAAACGGGCAGCAGCATCCCGGCGAGGATGGCGATGATCGCGATGACGACGAGGAGTTCGATCAGGGTGAAGGCGGAGGCGGTTCTCGTTTTCATGCGAGTGGTCACAGGGTGGGACCCGGCTAAGGTCCCCACATCTGGTCCACATTTTTGATCCAGTCAATGCGCGACACCACCCGCGCCGAGCCGTCGGCGAAACCGCAGGTGGCCTTGTCATTGGGGCTGTCGAACACCGGGTTGGAGCGGCTGTGATAGCAGGCGAAACCGTTGTCCACGTAGCCGTAGGGCTGGGTGGGGTTGATGCCGGAGTTGCTGTCCATGACGCCGTCATTGTCGAGGTCCAAGTCGAACGTCCACACGTTGGGACTCCACACGAGGTTGGTGGAGTCGGCCACCAGCATGGTCTGCGGGGCGATCAAGTTCAGTCGGGTCGAGCCTTTGAGGCTGGCAACACTGCCCATGTAGGCGAAGACGCGCCCGTAGTTGACGCTGTAGTTGTTGTTCTGCTGCGTCTTGGGACACGTCAGCAGCCGGCCGCCGAAGCTGCTGCCCCCTCCGGCGGGGAGGGTCTGCCCGCCGAGATAAGGGGCGATGGTCTGCCACCACCAGTCGGTCGGAGAGGGGCCACCCGGGCTGAAGCCATAGCCGAAGTGCGGGAGTTGCTCGTCGTGATTGCCCGCGTAGAGGATCATTCCCAAGGTGATCTGCTTCTTGTTGCTCAGGCACTTGGCGGTGAGCGCCTTGTCCTTGGCCTTGCTCAAGGCGGGCAGCAGCATTCCGGCGAGGATGGCAATGATCGCGATGACGACCAGCAGCTCGATCAGCGTGAAGGCTAAAGTAGGTCTCGCTTTCATAGCGTGGCCGCACCGTAGAAGCGGTGGGGGGCGTCGTCAAGCGATGGCTTGCCGCCCAGCCTTGCTTTTCGCCCCCCGTTTCCTAGCCTCGCGCGCAACGCATGAGAATCAGCATCTTCGGCTTGGGCTACGTGGGCGCGGTCACGGCGGGGTGCTTGTCCAGCCACGGGCATCACATTGTCGGCGTGGACGTGCATCCGGCCAAGGTCGAGGATTTCAACAAGGGTATTCCGCCCATCGTCGAGCCGGGCTTGGACGAACTGCTCAAGGACGCGAAGGCCAAGGGCCTGCTCCGCGCCACGCAGAACTGCGCTGATGCCATCGCGGACACCGAGCTGTCCATCGTCTGCGTGGGCACACCGTCCAACGCGGCGGGCGGGCTGGACTTGAACTTCGTGCGCGGCGTCGCGCGTGAGATCGGCGACGCGCTGCGCAAATCCGCCAAGCCGCACACGCTCGTCTTTCGCAGCACGATGCTGCCCGGCAGCACGGCGAAGCTCGTGGGCGAACTGCTCGGCGACTTGGAGAAGTCCGGCGCGCTGCGAGTGTTCTATTACCCCGAGTTCCTCCGCGAGAGCACGGCGGTTGCCGACTTTGAGACTCCTTCCCTCGCGGTCGTCGGTTCGCACGACGGCTCCGCGCCACCGGCGGACTTGATGAAGAACCTCTTTGGCGAGCGGGCCGCCGTCGTCAACTGGCCCACCGCCGAGATGGTCAAATACGCCTGCAACGCCTTCCACGCCGCGAAGATCACCTTCGCCAACGAGGTCGGCCGCGTGGGCAAGTCCGTGGAAGTGGACGCCCGCGCCGTCATGTCGCTGCTCTGCCAGGACACGCGGCTGAACATCTCGAGCTACTACATGAAGCCGGGCAATCCCTTCGGCGGCTCGTGCCTGCCCAAGGACGTGCGCGCGCTCACGAACCTCGCCCGCACCAACGGCCTCAGCCTGCCGATGCTGGAAAACCTCCTCACCAGCAACGACCGTCACCTCGCCAGCCTGCTCCACCTCATCACCGAGACCGAGCACCGCGAAGTCGTCATCCTCGGCCTCTCGTTCAAGTCCAACACCGACGATCTGCGCGAAAGCCCGATGGTGGACGTGGCGCAGGCGCTCCTCGGGCGCGGCTACAAGCTGCGCATCTACGACCCCGCGCTGAACCTCGCCGCGCTCGTCGGCGCGAACAAGCGGGTGATTGACACCAAGATGCCGCACCTCGCGAGCCTCCTGCATACCGACCTCGCCACGGCCATCGGCAGTCGCGGCCTCATCGTCGCCGCGCAGAAGTGCGCCCCGCTGGCCGAGTTGAAGAAGCTCGTGACCGCGCATCACCACGTCCTCGACGTGAACGGCTGGGCGGACTTGAAGGAGCTGCCGGCGAAGTATGAAGGGTTCTGCTGGTGAGCAAGTGAGCAAGTGGTCAGGCTGGAACGTGAGCAGAGATTGGTCTCGCGCCGGAGGCGCGCATGATGGTAGCCGGTGGGAAGTCGGCGTCAGCCGGCGCACCCACCGGAATCGAACACAAGACGACAAGCGCCCCGGCGGGGCGCATGAACGTTGCGCGCGACCGATTCATGCGTCCCTAAGGGACGCTCATTTCGCCGAGGACACCGGTGGGTGCGCCGCTCCCGTTGGTCGCGCTTCCCACCGGCTACCTTCACACGGCCCTCCGGGCCAAGCATTCTCCTCGAAACTCTAACTGTCGGGCTGCAACCCGGCTTTACATTTAGACGGCTAAATGTAAAGCCTGCCGCCGATGACCGACGGCTCCTCATCAGTGCATTCACTGGCTTCCGCCCGCGTGAACGTCCTCGGCGTCGGTGTCAGCTCGTTGAACCTGCCGGGCGCGATCAACGCCCTCACGGACGCGGTGCGGGAGCGGCGCAAGGGCTACGTGTGCGTCACCGGCGTGCATGGCGTCAGCGAGGCGCAGGACGACCCGGAGTTCCGCCGCATCCTGAACCGCGCCTTCCTCAACACGCCAGACGGGATGCCGATGGTCTGGCTGGGCCGGCTGGCCGGGCATCGCTACATGGACCGCGTGTATGGCCCGGACTTGATGATGCTGGCCATGATGGTGTCCGAGGCGCGCGGCTGGCGGCACTTCTTCTACGGCGGAGCGAACGGCACGGCGGAGCGGTTGCGCGCCGTGCTCACGGAGAAGTTTCCCGGCCTCCAAGTCACCGGCACCTACGAGCCGCCGTTCCGCCCGCTGAACGACGCGGAGCAGACCACGCTCACCACGCAGGTCGCCGCCGCGAAGCCGGACCTGTTCTGGGTCGGCCTGAGCACGCCGAAGCAGGAGCGCTTCATGGCGGAAAATCTCGCGCGCCTCGACACGACGCTCATGCTCGGCGTCGGCGCGGCGTTCGACATGCTGGCGGGCACGAAGTCGCAGGCCCCGCGCTGGATGCAGCGCAGCGGGCTGGAGTGGTTTTACCGGCTGTGCCAGGAGCCGCGCCGGCTGGGGCCGCGCTACGTGAAGAACAACCCGCTCTTCGCGCTGCGCGTGCTGGGGCAGTTGAGCGGGCTGCGGAAATACGAGCTGGAGCAGTGACCGACAGCGAGCGAGTTCATCCGTCCGCCGGTGGTGTTTGTCACATTTTTCCATGTGCATTGCCGGAGGTTCTCTGGTTATGCTCCGCGCCTTTGCATGGGTCTGCCCGCACAGTTGCACGAAGACTTCGTGGCCGAGTTCAAGCGCGAGCCGGTCATGGTGGCCCGCGCCATCTGCGACATCACGGGCGAGGAGGGCCTGACCTGGCTGGCGTGCGACGGGACGATGCTGGTCTGCTACTCGCGGCCGGCCGGCGGGGAGTTTTCCCGGCTGGATTACCGCATCGCCGAGGCGACGGCGCTGGAGGTGGTGGAGCGGGACTCCCTGGTGTTGTTCCAGGCGCGCTTTCCCGAGGCGGAGTTTGTGTTGCGGCTGCCGCCGGGCGAGGCCCCGGAACTGGCCAAGCTGGCCGCGCTCCAACCGCCGTCCGACTCGGTCAACCTGGTGGCCGCGCCCGCCGCGCTCACCCCGAGCCTGGTGGGTGGCGCGGCCGTGTTCGCGCTGATGCAGTCCGACGGCGAGCACACGAAGTCGGAACTGGACTGGGTGGTGGCGCGCTTTGGCAACCTGAACGCCTTCCGGCGCGGGGGCGCGTGGGTGACGAAGCACGGCTTTGCCGGGCTGCTCGGCGAGGCGGCCCGGCTGCTCACCCTGGTGCAACGGGAAAGCCTGCTCTTCAACCTTATCGAGCTGGGTTTCGCCGACAACGCCCTCTCCCGCAGCGAACGGACGATGCTGGACGAATGGCGGCAGGCGCTGGGTGTGAGCGAGGAGCGCCATGAGCAGGCGTATGCCGCCCTGCTGGCGCGCGCCTCCCTGGGCGTGCTCGTCAATGAGACGCCCGCCGGTCCGGACTGGGTGCCGATGAACCTGCTCTGCGCCTGCCTCCTCGCGGTCATCCGGCATCGTCCCGAGAGCGGCGAGCGCCGGGTCAAATGCCTGGAGCGCCGCATCGAGTCCACGGACGCCATCAACGCCGGGCAGACGTATCTCGATCAGCTCGACACGGACGGGCTGGTGACCATGGTGCCGCACATGCTCAATCCCGCCCAGCGGCGTTGTGTGGGGTTCAATGTCCTCGGCGAGGCGTTTTTCGATGGCCCGCCCGGGCCGGAGGTCGGCGGCTTTCTGCGGCAGTTGCGGGAAGGGCTGGAAATCCCGGTCGCCGAGTTCGATGCCGCGATGGAAGTCTTCCGCACGCTGGGCGACCAGACGCTCTTCCATGAGGCCAAGGCCGCGCGCCCAGGCCCAGCTTGACACCCAACCCATTCCGTGGGGCGCGTTACTTCCTCTCCTCCATGAACCGTCCGAGGAGGGGACACACTTGTCCCGCATGACGGAGTGCTGAGAACTGCGCGCCCCACCAACGCGGCTTCAGGGATTGAAATCGCGGGAACTTGGACCGGGAGCGCTCTCCCTGAATCCGAGCCGGCGGCTTGCAGTCGTCGGCCCGGCATTCAAGCGCTCGGCACGGAACGCAGGTTCGCGACCTTCAATTGCACCGTGCGGTTGCCGCGGAACTCATTGATCTCGGCGGTGAAGGCGAGGTCGAAGCTGGCGGGCGGGTTGAAGTTCTTCGGCACGTTCCACCAGACGGCTTCGCGGATGTCGCTGCCGTCGGTGACGTGGAGTTTCAAATGCTGCTGCTCCCGGCCCATCCGCAGCGGCGGGCGGTGGAGGCGCAGGCCGGTGGCGCAGAATTGCAGCGCGGAATTGCCCATGCCGGTCGGCGCGAGGCGGGCGAGTTCCTCCAGCCGCTCCACGGTCAGTTCGCGGAGCGTGACCTCGGCGTCGAGTTTGAGCACGGGTTGAAGCTGGTCGGGGCGCAGCGAGCGGCGGGCGATGGCGTTTAGCCGCTCCCGGAACGGGCCGACGTTCATCGGTGCGATGGTGATGCCGGCGGCCATCGCGTGACCACCGTGGCGCACGAGCAAATCATCGCACTCGCGCAGGGCGGCAGCGAGGTCGAAGCCCTCGATGCTGCGGCCCGAGCCGCGCCATTGCTCGGCGTCGCCGCCGAGGATGAGCGTGGGCCGGTAGAACTCGCGCAGCACGCGCGAAGCGACGATGCCCACGACGCCGATGTGCCAGAGCAACTGTCCCTCCACGATGACGAAGTCGCGCGCGGGGTCGAAGCGCACCCGAATGGCTCCGGTGACCTCGTCGGTGATGGTGCGCTCGATTTGCTGGCGCTCGCGGTTGCGCGAGTCGAGCGCGCGGGCGATGGGTTCGGCGGCGGCGAGGTCGGATGCGAGCAGGAGTTGCAGGGCTTCGGCGGCGTTCTCCAGCCGGCCGGCGGCGTTGAGGCGCGGGCCGAGTTGAAAGCCGACTTCGTAGGTGCCGATTTCTCCCTCGATGCCTGCCGCTGACTTGAGCGCAAGCAAGCCGGGGCGGCGCGTGACGTTCAGCCGCTCCAGACCGGCGGTGACGAGGATGCGGTTCTCGCCCGTGAGCGGCACAAGGTCGGCGATGGTGCCAAGCGCGACGAGGTCGAGCAGCGGGCGAACGTCGAAGGCGAGGAAGTCGGCGAGCTGCCGGTCGCGCCCGCGTTTCACGAGCGCATGGGCCAGCTTGAAGGCGAGGCCGGCGGAGCACAGCTCACGGAACCGTTCGCCAAGCTGCGGGTTCACCAGCGCGAACGCGGCGGGCGCAGGATCGGAGACTTGGTGATGGTCCAGCACCAGCACGTCCACGCCGCGTTGTTTCAGCCAGCCGATGGTTTCCACCGCCGTCGAGCCACAGTCCACGGCGAGCAGAAGTTTCGTGCCGGGGAATTTCTGGAGACAGTTCTCCACGCCGTCCTGGCTGAGGCCGTAACCCTCGTCCATGCGGTGCGGCAGGTAGAAGTCCACGCGCCAGCCGAGTGCGCGGAAGACTTCGAGCAGCAGCGCGGTCGAGGTCACGCCATCCACGTCGTAGTCGCCGAAGATGACCAATGGCTCGGCGTGCTCGCGCGCGGCGAAGAGCCGGTCCACGGCGGCGGCCATGTTCGGCAGCGCAAAGGGGTCGGCGAGGTTGCGCAGGCGCGGTTCGAGAAAACGCGCAACGGCTTCCGGCTCGCTGTGGCCGCGGTTGAGGAGGCATTGCGCCAGCAGCGGGGAGACGCCGAACTGCTTGCTGAGTGCGGCGGCGAGCGCAGGTTGCGGCGGCGCGATGGACCAGCGGTATTTCATCCCAGGAGCAGCACGCCGAAGAGCCATTGGTAGATGCGCTGAAACGCGGCTTCGAGGACGTGCAGGATCACCATGAGGTAGATGGCCGTGCCGACGGACACGGCGTAGCCCACCCAGATGAGGAGGCCGTCCTCCTCCATCATGCTCGCCGCCAGCAGGATGATGGAATAAGCCGGCAGGGAGTTGGTGAACGGCGGAAAGGGCGGGAACGGCAGCATCAGCAGGAAGGCCATGAGCGCGACGAGGAGCGCGTTGGCGAAGCGCACGGCGGACCAGGTGAGCCAGACGGAGCGGCGGGGCCTGGCGAGCTTCTCGATGACGCCGAGCATCTTCACGCTGGCGGAAACGACCTTCCGGGTGAAGCCGCCTTCGAGGGGGCGCTCGCCCAGCGACTTGGGCAGGCGCGGCGGCAGGCCCATCGCCAGCCGAACCGCCAGCACGCCGATGACGAGGCCGAGCACGGTGCTGACGCCCGGCAGCGGGATGGGCGTGATGAACGGCAGGCTGAGGAGGATCACCACGAGGAACAGTCCCCGCCCGCCGGTGTCCTTGAGCAGGCGGTTTAACGTGAGCAGCTCGCCCACCGGCGCCTGCTCGACCAGCCGGGCCAGTTCTTGCGAGAGCGTTTCGCCGTCTTGCGTGTGTCGGTCCATTTCGTCGCGGCGAACGATGCGGGCGGGGATGGGGAAGGTCAACCCACGCGACGTAAAGCAGACGCTCGTGTCCGCTGTGGGAATGGAATTTCCCCCGCATCAACGGCGGGACAAGCGTGTCCCGCTTACACTCACAACCGGCGTTCGCTCGCGGGAATATGCACCACGGTCAGCGCGCAGGAATCCCAGACCCGCGTGCCCCGGCTGCAATTCCAGGTGATGAAGAGCGTCTCGCCCTTCGCATCAAGGGCCACGCTGTAGGTGCCGCGCGGCGTCACGCCGTATTTCTGCGTGTAGAACGGATGCAGGAACGCGATGACCTTCCGCGTCTTCGTCTTCGTGTCGTATTGCACGACCGCCGAGTTGTCCGCCTCGCTGCCACCGTGCGCGCCGGGGACGTAGTAGAGGAAGCGCCCGGTCGGGTCGGCGTCGAGCGTGGTGATGTATTGGTTCGTGCCGACGGCGGCGGGGCCGAGCACTTCGATGCGCTCGGTCTTCGGGTGGAAGGCGTAGAGCTGCGACTCCGTGCCCTTCACCGGATGCGGCACGGTGTAGATGACGCCCTGCGGCGTCTCGTCGCTCGCCGCGCGCAGGCCGATGCTGCCGGGAATGGAGACGGGCTTGCCGGGCTTGGCGGGATCGAAGCGCACCAGGTCGCTGCCGGTGAGCGAGTCCACGTTGAACCAGACGCGACCGGTGCTGGGCGAGAAGATCATCGCGCGGGCCGGCCCGCCGAAGCCGGACCAGATCATCTTCCGCGCCGCGAGGTCGTAGGCGAAGAACGTCACGCTCTTCTCGCCCGCGCGCGTCTCCGGCTCCGTGCCGCCGTAGAAGATGAGCCGCTGCGGGTCGGTCAGGCCGGTCGGGATGCAATGGCCGGGCACGGGGCCTTCGGCGATGATTTCCGCCTTCGCGGTGGGGGGATGCACGCGGAGCAGCCAGTCGCCCTTGTAATCCTTGTCGCCGTCGGTCGCGCGCGTGCCACCGCGATGCGTGCCGCAGTAAATCCAGCCGTCGCGCCCGAGCGCGAGCTGCGTGTGGATTTTGCCGGGTGTGTAGCGTCCGGCGGGCAGGTCAAGCAGCTTCTTCACGTCCACGAGTTGCCGGAACTTTTTCGTGGCCGGGTCAAACTCATAGATGAAGGCCGTGCCGCTGGGTGCGAGGTGGTCGCCGATGCTCGCGTAGTATTTGCCGTTGGCGAACAGGCTGTCGCCCCAGTTCGACCACGGGTTGCCGCGATACGTCTGGCCGGGGAAGTAGGCGAAATCCACCGTCGGCGGCGTCTTCGCGATGACGACGCCGGGCAGCAGCGTGACGGGCGGCTGAAGAAAGTCGGGCGAGGTGTCAGTTACGAACTCCTTCCCGCCGGGCAGCGTGGGTGGATAGGGAACTTCCGGTTCGACCTTCGCCTTGGACTTGGCGGGTTTGGACGCGGCAGGCTTCGGCGTCTGGGCTTGGATGGCGAGCGCGAGGGCCAGCGAGGCGGCGACCAGCAAAGTTAATTTCATGGCTCAGGCTTCGACGGTGCGGCGGAGCACGGCTTCAAGTGGAGAAGGAGCGCGGCCTTCAGGCCGCAGATCGCGCGTTGGACGAGCGTCGCCAAAGCAATCTGGCCGGCTCGAAGTGCGGACATTGCTGCGGCATGAATGCCGCGCTCCTCAAAAGCGAAACGCGGGCGTTGCGGCCCGGTTCGTTCGCGATGAACTGTCCGGCTCAGGCCAGCTTCGTCAGCTCGCCCGTGCTGTCCCCGAGCTGCTGGGTCTTGATGTCCATGCGGTTGAGCAGGGACAGCCAGAGGTTGTTCAGCGGCGTGTCTTTCGGATAGACGACGTGCCGGCCCGGCTTGATCGTGCCGCAACCGCGCCCGGCCAGGAGCAGCGGCAGGTTGTCGTGATTGTGCGCGTTGCCGTCGGAGTTGCCGCTGCCGTAGGCGAGCATGGTGTGGTCGAGCAGCGTGCCGTCGCCCTCCTTCACGGATTTCATCCTGCCCAGCAGATAGGCGAGCTGCGCGGTATGGAAGCGGTTGATCTGCGCGATCTTCGCCTTCTTCTCCTCGCTGTTGCCGTGGTGCGAGAGGTCGTGGTGCCCCTCGCGCACGCCGATGAAGGGATAGGGCTTGTTGCTGCCCTCGTTGGCGATGACGAAGGTGCAGACGCGCGTGGTGTCGGTCTGGAAGGCCAGCACCATGAGGTCGCACATGAGCTTGATGTGCTCCTCGTAGGTCGGCGGGATGCCCGTGGGCTTGACGAAACCTTCAGGAGCCTTGGGCTCGCCAAACTGGCCCGCCCGCTGGATGCGCTGCTCGATGTCGCGGATGGCGGAGAAATACTCGTCGAGCTTGCGCTGGTCGCTGCGGCCCAGCTTCCCGTTGAGATCGCTGAAGTCGGCCTTCACGAGATCAAGCACGCTCTTGCGCTGGGCATCGCGTTTCGCGCGCTCGGCGGCGGAACCCGCGCCAAAGAGGCGGTCGAAGACGAGCTTGGGGTTCACTTCCTTGGGCTGCGGCTGGGTGGCCGAGCGCCAGGACATGGTCGAGGAATAAATGCACGAGTAGCCGGAGTCGCAGTTGCCGGCCATCGAACCGGCCTCGGTGCCGATTTCGAGCGAGGCCAGCCGCGTCTGGTCCGCGAGCCGCGAGGCCGCGACCTGGTCCACGGAGACGCCGGCGCGGATGTCGGTGCCATCGGTCTTGCGCGGCTGGCAGCCAGTGAGGAACGCGGAAAGAGCACGGGCGTGATCGCCGCCGCCGTCACCGTTGGCGCGGGCCTTGTCGGCGGTCAGGCCGGTGAGGATGGAAAAATCGCTGCGATACTGCGCGACCGGCTGGAGGATGGCGGGCAGCTCGGCGGACAGCTCGCCCTCGGCCTTCGGCGTCCAATCCAGCATGTTCTTGCCGTTGGGGACGTAGAGGAAGGCCATGCGGTTGGGCGCGGCCTTGCTGGCAGGCGTGTTGCCGGCGGCCCAACTGGTCATCGGCCCCATGGCTTCGAGCCACGGGAGCGCGAGGGTGGCTCCGAGACCCTTGAGCGCGGTGCGACGGGAGAGGATTGGTGATTTCATCGTTGTCGAATTGTCGCCGCTTTGGACGGCACGGCTGGCGAATCCTTCAGGGTGAATGGGTTGTGCCGGAACATATTCACCCGGTTGCGGCGGGAGTGGTCACACAGCCCACTTTGGCGAACATTTTGATGGTTTATCGGGGCCGATTTCTGTTCCAATCCCCGCCGCCTCGCTTGCGAATCGCCGATGGGTCCGGCGTTTCCCTGAAGACCGCGCCGGATGCGCCGTCCGAAGCGGGGCTTGGGCGATGATTGAGCTAGCCACTGAGACCAAGACGGCCACCGGCGCGGCAACGCGGCGGGGCCAGGCTGACCCGCACGCAGACGCGGGCGAACGAGGTGGCGTGCTCTCGGTCGCGCAGGTGCTGGACGGCCTTGGCGACGCGGGTTTTCGGCGTGATCACGGCCTGCGTTACGCCTACGTGGCCGGGGCGATGGCGAATGGCATCGCTTCGGTGGAATTGGTCGCGGCTATGGCGCGCGGGGGAATGCTCGGCTTCTTCGGTGCGGCGGGGCTGGGCAAGGACCCCGTCGAGGCGGCGCTGAACCGGCTCCAGACGGAAATCCCAGGCCTGCCGTTCGGCGTGAATCTCATCCACAGCCCGAACGAGTCGGAGCTGGAGGACGCGGTCGCGAAGCTTTTCATCCAACGCGGGCTGCGGCTCATCGAAGCCTCCGCCTACCTCCGCCTCACGTTGCCGGTCGTGCGCTTCCGTGTGGCAGGTATCCATCGCGATGCCGCCGGGCACATCGTCACGCCGAACCGCATCGTGGCGAAGGTCTCGCGGGTCGAAGTCGCCACCCAGTTTTTCTCACCGCCGCCGGCGGAGATGCTCAACGAGCTGGTCCGCACTGGCGAACTCACCGCCGAACAGGCTACGCTCGCGGCCCAAATCCCCGTCGCGCAGGACGTGACGGCGGAGGCGGATTCCGCAGGGCACACGGACAATCGCCCGCTCGTCACGCTGCTGCCCACGCTGCTGGCGTTGCGTGACCGTTTGCAGGCGCAGTTCAAGTATGCCGATCCGCTGCGCGTGGGCGCGGCGGGCGGGCTTTCGACGCCGTCGGGACTCGCGGCGGCCTTCGCGATGGGCGCGGCTTACGTCGTCACCGGTTCGGTGAATCAGGCGTGCGTCGAGTCCGGCTCCAGCGAGGTCGTGCGCAAGATGCTCGCGCAGGCCGAGCAGGCCGACACCGCGATGGCCCCCGCCGCCGACATGTTCGAGATGGGCGTGAAGCTCCAGGTGCTCAAACGCGGCACGATGTTCCCGATGCGCGCGGCGAAGCTGTGGGAACTCTACCGCGCGTATCCGAGCCTCGACGCGATTCCTGACGCCGACCGCGCGCCGCTGGAGAAGCAATTTTTCCGCGCCACGCTGGCCGAGACGTGGGCGAGCACGCGGGCCTTCTGGCTCACGCGCGACCCCGCGCAGGTCGAGCGCGCCGAGCGCGACGCGAAGCACAAGCTGGCGCTCGTCTTCCGCAGCTACCTCGGCCTCAGCTCGCGCTGGGCGAACGCCGGCGAGCCGTCCCGCGTGATGGATTACCAAGTCTGGTGCGGCCCGGCGATGGGCGCGTTCAACGAGTGGACGCGCGGCACGTTCCTCGCGCAGCCGGAGAACCGTCGCGCCGAAGTCGTCGCGCTGAACCTGCTCTACGGCGCGGCCAAGCACCTGCGCGCGGTCGCGCTGCGTTTGCAGGGAATTCCCCTGTCGCCGGAGGAAACCGTTTGCGCTCCCATCGAGCCGGAACGTCTGCATGAGTTGGTGAACGCGAAGCCAGTTTAAGTGATGAGCCAGTCCACGCCCCTCGCCATTGTCGGCCTCAGCGCCATCTTCCCGCAGGCCGACGACCTGCGCGCCTACTGGCGCAACCTCAAGGCCGGCACCGACGCCATCGTGTCGCTGCCCGCCACGCACTGGCGCGGCGAGGACTTCTTCAACGCCGACCCCAAAGCCCCCGACATGACCTACGCGCGGCGCGGCGGGTTCATTTCGCCGGTGAA
>Ga0172367_10001833_pt1 | contig 30087 bp, 48 predicted proteins | sample Lak10m_FD_114542 | JGI IMG/M metagenome (GOLD analysis project Ga0172367, IMG submission 114542) | Freshwater microbial communities from Kabuno Bay, South-Kivu, Congo - kab_022012_10m | ecosystem: Environmental > Aquatic > Freshwater > Lake | place: Democratic Republic of the Congo: South-Kivu...
CAGATATGCCATGAGAACCATTTGCCGCTGGACATGCGCCACCAGCACCAACGGTCACAGCAATAGTTGCGCCTGGCGTTAACCCGCTAAGAAACGAAATACCTGTTGCGCCAGCACCACCACCTGTATTTACGCCACTGCCACCTGAACCACCGCCGCCAGTAACAGTGACCTTAACTTTTGTCACTCCAGTTGGTATTGTAAATGTTCCGTTTGATGTAAATACCTGCATACCGCCAAGACCAGCAACAGGCGTTGCACCACTTGATGCCGCAGTTAAACGACCATAAGCATCTACAGTTACGCTTGCGTATGTATATGTCCCAGCCGTTACGCCTGAACTTGGCAACGCAGTAACGTCAAGAACCCCTGATGAATTGACCTTGTTTGCCAGTAAACTTAAATTAAATGCCGCTGTCATTTTTTTTACTCCTATGCCGCACCAGCGCGGGCAAAAGTTTGTTGCACTAATATATTTTGATTGTTGCTGTATGCTGTCACAAGACTATAACTGCCAGTAGTCGTAGTGTAATCATCAGGTTCAATCAATAATACCCCATTTCCATATAAATCAAAAGCATCAGGCGCATAAGTGAAACCATAAGTTGTTTGATTTGCTACAGAATACGTTGAAATATTTACTGGGTTGCCAGTAGGTGTTGTCAAATTGTTTTCGCTAAACTGTATTACAGTTATTTTGCCTGTGGTCAATGATGGAAAATTAGTTATTGTGTTACCAGCAATATCATAATCGCCATCTGTCAAAGCTGAACCATTGATAAACAACAATTCATAGCCGCTATGGATATTCCATTCAGTTGGCGTGTAAGTATTAGCATCTACTAAATCAGCACTAAAACGGCTAAATACTGGATATGAACTAGCCGCCGCACGATAACGATATACAGTATCAGTTGCGTTTGCCGTTATGCTAGAACTAAATGTAATGGTCCGCGTACTATAATTGACGTTTGTTACTGTGTATTGAGTTGGCGTTCCTGTATTAGCAAAAGTCAAAATATCGCCAACATTGATAGTTTGATACGGCATTGTCACGGCGTTCCACACAATAGAATTTGTTGAAACTGACTCTACTGTAATATGCAATGATTCATAATTGGCTGTGCTTGATACTGCTCGCATTGAAATACAAGTTATTTTATCGCCAACATCACAAGCCACGTTCAATGTGAAATTGCTATTGGTTTCTGTGTAATCAGTTGTATCAAGCAAAATGCCGTTTTTAAAGATTAAATCTTGCCCAGTAATGTATCCAGCATCCCTTGTGGTTGGCGTAAATACAGTTTGCCCTGCTGTGGCTGTAAATGTTTGGTCAGTAAAATAAAAGTCATCTGCTACGCCAAAGCCAAGCACACGACCATAAATATCAATGGTTAAACTAGAAGCCGCACCTGTTTTGGTATATGCGCCACCAAAATCAAGTAATTTATCAAGAGAAGCAATAACGCGCCCATCAGGATTATTGGTAATGGCAATTTGTCCTGCGCCTACAGTTGTTGAACCTGTTTGTGTTAGCTGTCCAGTACGAACATCAAGGTCAATAATGTTTGTGCCATCAGGCAAAGCGGACCAAATACTTGGGTCAAACTTGGTAGCTGAACTTGGCACAAACGCCGCAGTACCAGCCGCATAAGTGGCAAAGTCGGTTGCAAAACTAAATTTACGCGCTTCACGATTGATATATGCAAGGTAAATATTTGAACCAAAATTAGGGTCAGATAAATACCATGTATAGTCGCTTGCAGTATTAGATACGGCGTTTGCTGACGTATTGTACAAGCCATAATAAACTTTGTTTCGTGGGTTAAATGTAAAGCCGCCGCCATTGATGTCATCAGCATACGCCACAGATACATAACGCTCTGTAAATTGGAATGTAGTTGGTCGCCATACAAATTTAGTAGATGCTGGGGAAAAATCACTTGACGCCAAACTGTTTACCATGCGGCTAAAGAAATACCAATCTCCTGCTGGAATATTAAGTAATTGCACAGGCGGCATTGCTTCATTGATGTCATAAGGGTCGCCGTTAGCTTGAACTTGCGTAGTCGTGGCAAAAATACGTTGAGCGCTTGTTGGGTATTGATATGCTGAATACCAAATCTCTGCATACTGTGTGATACCTGCGCTTGATGCTGTCACATTGACGTTAAATGCTGGATTGGCAATGTTAGGGTAGCTGTTTGAAATAAATGGTGCAGGAATTGTGCCAAAAGCCGTAGGACTGCCAATGCCAGTATTAGGCGATGGAGTAAACTGCGTGACGTAATAATCATCATAAACGGCAGGATTAAATTCAAGCATAGTCAATGCGGTAGTAATTTCACCAGTTTCAGCAAATTTTTCTACTACTTTATTAAGCCTAAACATTTTGTCAGTCCAGCCATAGTTAGCGCTGGTCACAGTTACAATATCGCCAGCTTCAAGCTGTAGTCCTGTAAAACCAATTTCAACATTAACTTGTAAATCCTCACGCGCCGCCTCTAGCAAACGATTAGCAATGTATTGAGCCGTTACGTTGTTGTTTACTAAATTAAGGTTCACTGATTGTTTGTTTACTGGCTCATTGGGGAATAACAAAGATGGATTTAATGTAGCAAGGTCAAACGTGGCGCTATTAAATGAATCTTTGGCTGTGCCATCAGGGAATTTAACTTCAATGATATTAAAGCTATTGGCAAGGTCAATTGGCGTAATGGTAATGCCTGACACCATGTTGCTGTCATTGATATTCATCACTGGCACTACAGTTGGCGTTTGAACAATCACGCCCCATTTGCCTGTAATTTCATTGTACTTGAGCAAGCAATCACAGCAATCAGCCATGATTTGCAAATTGTTCATAATTTTTTGTGAGGTATCTACTGTGCCATTAAACTCAAAACGTTTTAAAGTTGATGAACCACCAGTATAAGTTTGATAGCCAATTGGTGTGTTTGAATATGCAGTTAAAGCATCTAACGAAACCGTATCAATTAAAGCAGGCGCAATAGCCGCACCATAACGTGAGCTAACAAGATAATCTTTAAAACAATCGCCTGTATTTTTGCGTGAGTTGATAACTTGGAAACGAGTTTGTTGAAGCCCAGTAAGGTTTTTAGATTGACTGTATTTCAAGTGAATAATTGCAAACGCGCAATTAGACATCAGCTTATTGCTGTCCCATGTATAAACTAAACCTGCGGTAGATAAAACTGAAATAGCACTTTGACTAGAATTGTATGGATTATTAGAGCCATTGCTATAAAGATAAATGTCCATTTTGCCCGTGATGTCTTGGGTTTCGTTGGTACTTTCATCCAATAATCCAGTGACAGAATAGCCGTTAGCATCAAAAACCACGCGCTTGCCACCCCAATAAATGTTGCCAAAAGTAATGGCATCAGGACCCCCTGTAGAATTAGCGTCTGTGTTGGTTACTTCTGATAAAGCAAGCACCCAATAAACGTCTTGATTGTTATTGCTGATAGTTAAATCTGTAATGATGCCACCCACATAAGCAGAGCCATATACCACAGGAATTTTGTTGTCACCTGCTGGGGGTAATTGTTGACGATTGCCCGGATTAGCTTGTTCAGCTACGTTTCCGCCTTTAGGTTGGTCAGGCGCAAAAATCTTTGAAATAACCGCAGAAGCCACCATGCTCAAGGCAAATGAAAGCACCATGCTACCAAAACCACCAGTACCAAGACCAACGGCTATTTGCACGACTGAACTGATGACATTACCCATGATTTATTTCCCACATATTTTCTATTTTTTTCATATCTAATTTTGAAAAATCAGAGTCTATTGAGCAAGGTATTGTGGCATGAATAATAAATTCATCCTGCAACATCTTTTTCGCTATTTTCGCATACTCTTTAATGAGCTTGACCATAACTATTTTACTTGGGCTAAACAACATCACTTCTTGCAATTGATATGAATTAGGTATCCATAACAATGGACTGCGTATAGCCACTAAAATTGAGGTTTTTTTATCATCTATAAGCACAAACCCTAAACCGCCAAGAACTTGCGTTAGAACCCACTCCACATGAAGTTTAGACCACTTCATTGGGTCGCCTGTTTTTGCAAGGTCAGATTGTTCAGCAAAACTTTTGATAATGCCAATCAAATCCTCAATATCATATTTGTTTGCCTGTCTAATCATGAGTTAGATGGCGCGTCTTTACCAAAGTAATAATTGATAGTTTCAATAAATGAAACGCGGTTCATTGAAGTATCGGTTGGGTTAAAGAATTGCCAAGCATTGTTATTAGTGTAACGCCCTGCTGTTCTGTTTTGCAGAATGATTTGAATGCTTGATGCGCTTACAGTGATTGTGCCAACAAACATGCGGACTTCTTCCATCCATTGCTCTGATATGGAAAAGCTATTGATATATCCAGTAAAAAATTTGTACAGACCGCCAGTGCCGCCTGTAGTAATCAATGCGCCATTTTCATCAAAGAAGCCATGCCACATTTCAATTAAACAGCCTTTAATGTCTTGACCAAGCACCCATCCAAGCAAAGCCGTATCAATGCCCACCAGCGTCACGCTGGTTTCGTTTGCCGTTGATTTAATGTCACGCTGTACGTCATTGACTTTAATAAGCGTTGAAAGCGACTCAAACGGCTGACTATCAACTGCAGGAATGGTCAATTCACTTGGCGTTGTTGCCAAACGATAAACGGCAGTAGGCGTAGTCACGCGAATAAAATCCGCTATGCGAATGACATTGGTATTATCTACTGGAGTTATGATGTTCATAGCACCGCCTCAAAAGCTTTAAACGTACCATTCCAATTGATAAAGCTGTCATTGGTCATTGGCGTTAGCGTGTAAGTTGGATACTCACGCAATATCACGCAAAATGTCACGCCATTGTATGCGCTACCACCTAAATTGATAGTCACGCCATATTGACCAATTACCGCCGCAATAGGTGAAATGACTGCCGTAATTAAATTACGGTGTACTGGAATGCTCACAGTAGCGCCACTTCCACGCAGTACGTCTGCCGTGGCAATGTAAGCGTATCTGCCTACTTGGCAAAAATCGCCTTTTTTGACGATATACGCTGACGCTGATATTGCTGGCAAACTACCAAGTACCAAAGTTTTATTGGCGGATGACGTTTGCCATGCACACGCCGCCACTTGAGCGTTAGTCATGTCACCTTGATATTTAATGTAGTTAAGCCAACCAGTAGAACCAAAGTTAAGATATTGCTCAACGTCTTTATCGGCATAACGCAAATCAGCCAAAAGACCTCTGTTTTTGCTGTAAAGCAAATAATTCATTGGCTTCATCGTGAACTCAAAAGGTATCACAGTCAAAATTTCAGAAGTGCTGATACGTTGGTTACGGCTAATCATTTGACCAATAAAACGTTGGTCATTGATGGCAATGTTTTCTGTCACCGCTAGAATTGTATTTAAACTCATTTTTAAGCCCTCGACATTGGCAAGCTTCTATTAGCCGATTGATTTGCGGCCCAAATAGCATCTTTATTTCTTGCAATAAATTGTAATCCGCTTTGAGTATCAATAGCGTTAAGGCTTGCAATATATGGACCATTGATAACCATTTCAGGTTGTTGTTGCTGACCCATAACGTTTGAAAGCTGATTGTTTGGAATAATTGTGCCGCGTGATGACGGAATAAACAATTCAGGACCTTGCTCACCTACGATTGCTGGACCGCCAATTTCGCCGCCAGTAGCCATAAATGGCAGTTTAAAACCAGCCAAGCTAATCCCTGACGATACGTTTGTTGAACCGCCAGCGCTACTTCCACCGCCAAAGCCAAAAAAGTCACCAATAGCACCAAAAATTTTAGACATTTGCATACGCATTTGAATACGCAAAATGTCTTGAATAATGCTGGCAGTCAATTGGCTAAAGCTAAATTTGCCTTTGCTTACAAAATCATCCATTGCGCGTTCCATGCTACTTGTCATGGAATTAAATGCCTCTGCGCCTAACGCGGCGCTATCGCTGGCGCGTTCTTTAAAGTTTTCCCATGCTTTATTCCAACCAGCTTGGAAAGTGCGATTTGCGCGTTTTGTGCTTTCTTCCATATCAATCATTTTTTGATTGGCTGTGGTGATAGCTTCAATTTGTTCAGGCTTCCACAATGGGTCGCCACCAAGCTTGATAATTTTTTCTTTAAGGTCAAAGTATTGCAAAGCTTTTTCGCGCTGTGTGTCTGAAAGGTTTACAAGCTCTTTTTCATATTCAAAGCGGCGTGTTTGAGCCTCAATAGATTTGACTTCATTGTTTACATCTTGTTTTTGCTGTTCAGCGCGTTCTGTTTGTTGGCGTTGAATTTCAATGCCCATGTCGCGCATCTGCAACATGAATTGACTTCTGCGTTCATCATAATCAGCCATGGCACGAGCTAAATCTAGCTCTTTGGCTTTATTCATCAAGCGCTCTTTGTCAGCTTTGCTTAAATCCTCAAACTTACCGCCTTTGCCAAATTCATCCTGCAAAGCGCGAGCCTCTGTGACCACGCCTTTCAATGCCAAACGCTGACGTTCATAAGCGGCAATTTGTTGCTGTGCTTTATCAAGAAGCTTACTTGATTCATCATTGGCTACCGCAAAATCATCTTTAGCTGGCGGTTTGTTTGCATCAGCATCAGCTTTGTCTTTTTTTAGTAATTGGTCACGTTTATGTTTTAAGTCGGTGATTTTTGCTAAAGCTTCGCCAATAGAATTTTCAAGTCCAGCAATATCTACTTTTTTGGCGTCAGGAAATAATTTATCAGCCCAATTGTCAGGTGTGGTTTGCAATTCACGCAGGCGCTTTTGATAATTGCCCAATGCAATTTCAGTGGACTCAATGGCTTTATTGACGCTATATAATTCAGTGCCAAAATCAGCGCCAAAAATTAGCTTATCTACAGCTAACCCAATTCCCAAAAATACTGCTTCGAGCGTGCGACCCTCTTTGATTGTTTTAACCATCCACTCTACTGTGGATGAAAGCGCTGGCAATAATTTATTACCAAGCTCAATTTGAAACCCTTTTGTGGCTTTAGCCATGCGCGTCATGTTGTCATTAAATTGCTCTGACGCTTTACCAGCTTCGGTGCTGACAATAAGACCAAATTTTTCTGCTTCTTTTGTGGCATCACGAATAGATTGAGCGCCACCATTGAGTAGCGGTATCATTTCTGCGCCTGATTTGCCAAACAGTTTTACGGCTGTGGCAGTTTTGGTGGCATTGTCATTGGCTTTTTGAAAGCGGTCAGAAAGGTCGCTTAATACATCACTTGTATCACGGACCTTACCTTTGCTATCTACGATTTGAACATTGAGGTCTTTAAAGACTTGAGCCATTTCTTTTTTGCCACTAGCGGCATCATTGATGGCTTTTGATAATTTGACTAGACCGCCTTGTAATTGACCAAACTCAACGTCAGCAAGGTCGGCGGCATAACGCAATGCTGATAGACTTTCTGTAGTAACGCCAATCTTTTGAGAGGCCTTGTACATTTCATCGGCATAATCAGCGGCTTGCTTGGTAGCGGCAATCATTTCAGCGCCTACCAAAGCTACGGCAGACGCAATGCCTACTTTCACTTTGCTACCAAAGTCTTTCATCTTGGTATCGGCAATGCCTAAACCTTTGACGAACTCACTGGTATCTAACCCCAGTACGACTCCAAGCCTTGAAATAATTGCCATGATTAACCTCGCTTAAACTTATCCATGCTAAAACCTTGAGCTTGCGTCATGAATAGTAGAAGCTTATCACTAACGCTATGTTCTTGCTCGCGGAAAATGTAATTATAACTGTTACCAAGCACCGATTTCAGCGTATAAGCTTGAGCATCTTTAGGGCGAATATAATTAAACACGCCAGCTAATAAACTACCCAATAGCGTCAACGTTTGATTATTGCCCAACAATCCATCCGCATACATCACCACAATTTCATTCATGGTGTTTTCGTCTAAATTGTTTATGGTTTCTTGTGTATGCCCATTAAAAAGCATCGCCAAGCGAACTTGACTTCTTAATGAGCCAGTTACTTTTCCTTGATAGTTTTGTAATCAGGATTGATAGCTTCAAGAATTTTGGTCACTACTTCCAATTGAGCTTGGAATGGCAATTCAGCTTCAATGTCTTCATAGGTAATTTGTGACCAATCAGCGCCCTCTGCTGGAATAATCAGCTTAAATGCTTCCATTACACGGGTTTGAACTGCAACACTGTTACGCGCCGCTTCACGCATTGATTTGCCATTGACCAAAACATCATCATCAGTAAACTCAACGCCCTCAATTTGCTCGTCTTTATGCGCCATCAAATTTTTAGTGATGTCATCATAAACCGCTTGAATTTTAGCAGTGTCAATTTCAACAAGGCGTTTGTTGATTGCTTCTTGTTCACCTACAGTTGGGATGCGGACTTTAAATGTGGCATCGCCTACTTGAATGTTTTTTGTTACCAATGAAAGCTTTTTGTCTTGGTATTCTGCACCCAAGACATTCCCTAATTTACTCATATCGAACTCCTATCTTATCTATTTTTTTCAACGAACTTATCAATTTCAACCCGTAGGATTTCACCCAAAGCATTGCTCACTGTTTGAGTGTTATTTTCCATAGCAGGTCTTAAAAATGGTCTAGCGGCTACTCTCGCTGTACCAAATTCTGTTTTTGTACCAAACTCCATTGCTGGTACGCGACCATCATAAACATAGCCTTTATCTTGATAAAACTTTTGTTGAGCTGTCCGCAAATTTTTTGATGCTATCAATCGGGCTTTTGACCCTTTTCTTGTCTGTGTATATGCGTTTATCAAATCAGCATTTTCTGTGGTGAATTGATTTTTTAACTTCTTAGGAATGATTTTTGTGCTGACAATCGCTACCACGCTATCCGTTTCAGTAATGTACATTGAACGGCGGTCTTTGCGTGTTGGTCGTCTAGCTGTTAAATAAAGCGAGTTTTCCAAAATGCCAGTTGCACCTTTAGGCGCGTTTTGTTTTGCCTGTGCTAACACTGGCTCCATGGCTTTTGTGACTGCTGGAATTAAAATCTTTGAGCGCATTGTTTTGTCGCCTACCGCTACCGCAATCTGGTCAAGCTTTTTGGACAGCTCTTTTAAGCCAGTAATTTCAAACGATAGAGAATTTAGCGACCTGCTCATGGCTTCATCTTAATAAACTCAAAGTAAATTTCATTGTTTAATTCACGCGCATATTTGGCCACTTCTTTAGCGGTCATTTTGTCTGCGTGACGTTTTGCTATTTCATGTGCCAAGTAAATGCCAGTGATACGCTGTTCTGTGAAGCCAAACCAATCTTTATCGCCTGTCATGTACTTTGATATTAAATACTCCAATAAATCGCTTGAGGAGCTTACCTGTGCGTTTTTAGTCATGTCTTATCCTGAAAGAGAAACCCCCTCTTTCGAGGGGGATGCAATTTTATGGGTTAGTTGACCAACCATATTGATTGCCGCGTGGATGAATAGTGAATGTCACTTTCGCCTCTGCGCTAGTATTTGAGTCAATATCCCATTGACCTACGCGACCATTGAACGCATAAGCAATTGAGTTAGTGCCATCAGTTGCTACAACGACAAACGTGCGGTCGATAGTGCCATTGTAAGCGTCATCACGAAGTGTCAATAGCATAGCGTCACTTGGGTTCCAAGCGGCAGTAATGCTCATTGAAGTTGGTGCGGCTTGCACTGGGATTTTGTCAGATTGACGGCTACCAGCTACAGCAAAGTTAGCGACTGCATCATCTTGACCAAACGCTGGGATATTCTCAACGTTTACAGCATTAGCCGCTACAGCGATAGCTGAAACGCTTGCCCATGTAGATAAGTTGGCAGTAGTTAAAGGTGTTGGAGTTGCGGCATCTTGAGCATACAAGGTAGCGCTAAATCCGGGTAAGACTTTATTTGGGAGTGCCATAATTTTTTCCTTTGTTTACAGAAAATAAAAAAATTTCTTATCTTATGCTGGAATGTACAAGAAACAATCCATATAAATGTTGTAGAGTTTTATCTCGTCGTCATAGCCTTGAAACAGCATATGAACATCAGCTTTAGATACATAGATACTGCCAAATTGACCAGTGTATCCATGTAACCCTTGCATGATTTGGTCCGCAAGTGCCAAACCTGTATTTATTGTAGTCGTAAAAATACTAATTTGAAACACTGGCGTATCAATCCCTTTATTAGCTTGATAAATGCCTGTGTACACAGGTTGGTGTACGTCACGCAATTGCCAAACAATAAATTGACTGCTATTGGCAAACTCGCGGTCAAAGTTATTTAATACAGGCACACTCACCAGCCCTGATAAAAAAGACTGAATAGAGGTCATGTATTGGTCAATGCTATTTTGTCCAGCCATTTTTACACCGCCGTTTGTGGGTCAGAGCGATAACACATGAATGTCACGCTCATTCTGTCATTAGACTCAAAACAATCAGTAATACGCCAATCGTTTCCACGATACCTAAATGAATACTCTTGCTGATTATCCACAATATCGCGAACTTTGCGTGTGTAATTGAACTTAAACTGCACCAAATCTTGATAAACACGATACTTATCCGTAATTCTTAAAGAATTTTTAACATCCAAAATAGTTGGATTGCTTCTAAATTGATACGTTTTAGCGACTTCTTGAGTGCCATAGGCATTAGTTGTCACTGTAAGCGTGTAAACCTCAACGGGTTCAAAACGTGCGATTGCCATATTACATTCTCAATGGTTTGTAAGGGCGCAATAAAACATCAACACCATACGGAATTGTCTGCATTTTTGATACAGTCGTTTCTGAACGATTGTTATAAAAATGTGTGAATAACAATTTAGCCGCAAGCTTGATATTTTCGTATTGTGACAAAATACTTGGCTGTTCAGTGTATTCAACAATCACTGGGTTAGCCACAAAGTTACTAATATCGTTTGGCAACGCATTCACAATCACTTGATTGCCAGTTGGGTCATAGTAGTATTGTGTTTTGGCAATTGTGGTCAATACTGGCGGCGTATCCATGTTGTAATACGCCACCTTATTGATTGTCATTCCACCTTGCGAAGTTTGAGGTAAATCAAGCCCAATAGGAGTGGCAACAATGCCTGTCATCCCATAATAAACGCGGTACGTTTGATTAAAAATTGGCATGCCAAGATAATCCTCAATGTACATGCGAGTAGCTAATTCAACGCTGTAAATGTAATCATCTTGCGAATCATCACCATACAGGTTCAATTGCTCTTTTAATTCTTCCTCTGTAAGCCAGCTAGTGTTGATGTCACGCGAAATTTGCTCAATCTTTTCATAGTTGAAAGGATTGCGCGTATTTGCGAGCATCATGCCGCCATAGCCCAACGTACCATAAACGCTCATATTAAGCTCCTACTAAACGAACGCCTGCAAAAACATCACGCACTGAACTTACCACGCGCTTTTCACCATAAATTGTGGTGAAACCAGCTTGAGTTTGTTCAAACATGCTGATTTTAATTTCGCCATCATCAGCAATAGTCAAGAAGCGGTCCCAGTTAGCTAAATAAACAGAGAACGCACCTGCGGCTGGAGCTTCAAGATATGGGTTAGGCACTACTGGGAAACCAAGCATAAATGCCACTGGACCACCATCTTCATCACCTGTTTCAAGGTAAATTGGCAAGCCGTTAGCTTTGAGCTTACGCAACGCTTGAATTGTGTCAGGATGAACGTGCCATGCTGTGCCTTGCATTGACCAGTATTGTGATGGCAATGCGTGTGCAACATTTACTAAGTCATCATAAGCAATTGAAGCGCCAGCTTGGGTTACTGTGGCAATTGTGTGTAAGCCATTGGTAATTGCTGTGCCACTAGAGCCAAAAGCGGCTGTCGCACCACTTGGATATGATGCCAAGCCGCGTAAACCATCAGTTGCACCAGTTGAAGTTGTTGTTGAGCCAGCTTGGTCATCATTTAATGCCATTGAAGCGGCTTCGTTTTGTGAAAATTCCAAAATCAAATCTTCAACAAGCTCGTCACCAAGACCATTTACGTCTTCTAATACGGCTGTACGAACTGGGATTTGAGCTGAAACTACACGCACTGGCAATTGCCAGTATGCGGTATCAATGTTTGGACTACCACTATTAGGGTTGACTGCATAACCCCATGGGTTAGTTGAATTAGTTGCGTTACCAGTTTTGGCAACAAAAGTCATATCTGACACACCATTAAACGCCAATTGGCGTGAGCCTTGACGGAATGGATTAGCATAACGAGCCTTTGCAAAAGCTTCGTCATAAAACATGCGACCACCAACACCACTACCTGAACCAGTGATGCCGCTTGCCTCATTTAAGTTGATAGTAGCCTCACCATTGAGCAAGGCTTCAGCAATACCCTTTTTGATTAAATCGTAACTCATATTCTTTCCTTTTTGCCTATAACTCATGGTGAAGTGCAGGGGGCGAACCCCCTGCGCTCATTCTAACAATTAAGACTTGTTAGCTGTCGCTGTAGAACGGTAGCGAACACCTGCGAATGGGTCACGAACAGAGCTTGCCAAACGTTTTTCACCAAAGAAAGTGATATAGCCGGGCAATGTTTGGTCGTAACGACGTAACACCATGCTCAAGCGGTCAACGATTGTGTGGAAACGTGACCAGTCAGCAAAGTAAGCTGGATACAAGCTAGTTGCATCTGAACCTGTTGCTGTAACGCCTGATGGATTGTCTAGGTATTTGTTTACTACTACATCAAAACCTAATACACGACCAACAATGCCGTCATAAACCAATGGGTCCATACGTTCAAACACTGGAGTACCATTGTCGTCTGTTAAACCGCGAATTTGCGCCAAGAATGTTGGGCTGATAAGCAATTTAGCGTCAGGTGTCCAGTATTGTTGTGGCAAGCTGTAAATGAAGTTTACAACGTCTTTGTATTGAACGTTTGCCGCACCAACAACGTCGCCGTTTGTAACGATTTGGTCGTAAGTAGCCAAATCAGCAAGACCTGATGTTGCGCCTGTGCCGCTTGTACCAAACGCCGCTGTAGTTACAGAACCGCCAGCGTATGTACCTGCTTCGCCGCCGTATTGGTTAAGACCACGCAAGCCATCTGCGCCACCAGTTGAAACAGTAGTGCCGTCACCTGATTGGTCATTGTTTTGAATCATTGAAATCGCTTCTGTTTGAGCGAACTCTGCCAACATATCGTCAACAACGTTAGCTTCCAAGCCGTCAATGTCATCTAGTGCCGCTGTACGGATAGGGAACTGTGCATTCACATCTTTCAAGTTGATTTGCCAGATGTTTGTGTTTTCAGTTGTTTTCGCGCCGTTGTTTTGGATGCCATAGCCCCATTGAGCGCCAGCGTTACCAGTTTTCACGCGGAATTGGTATTGTGAGCCGTCAGTAGCCACAGTACGAGATACGCCACGCAATGGGTTAGCCAAACGTAGTGCAACGAATACTGGGTCATAAGCTGTACGACCACCTTTGTCTGTACCTGAACCTGTCAATGCAGACGCTTCAAGCGCCATCATTTTAGCTTCGCGGATATAGGCATCGTATTGGTCTTCTGACTCAAACAATTTGATTTCTTTTTCTAATTGTTTGCCAGCTTTATGGAAGTCAGCCAATTGCTCACGAACCATGCGGTTAACGCCTTGACGAATGCTTGTTTCGCGTTTAATAAGCGCTGGAGTGCCAATTGATGCCACTTTAGCTTCAAGAGCCGCAATAGCGTCTGCACTTTCAGTTTTCGCTGTTTCGATTGAAGTAGTTACCAAGTCAAGAATTTCTGACTTAACAGCATCTACCTTTTCTGATTGTTTTTGCTCAATCAGGTCAAGCTTTTCTAATACTTTATCCATGATTTAATCCTTTAAACGATTATCTAAGTTTTGAAGCAATTCACGACGCTCAAGAGCGGCAAGTAAAGCTTCATCGGAAGCCACAGCGTCAGTATCACTCCGAGCTGGCTCATTTTCATTAGGCTTAATAATTGCATCACGCAATTCATTCACCTTTTTGAATACAGAAACAGCGGCTTCCGCGTTCTGTTTTGAAACCCCTGCGTCACGCAGAGCTTGTTCCAAATCTCTTGGGTCAACAGAGCCGTCATCTTTTACGCATGATTCAAGCTTGTTGATGTTTGCTTGTGGATTGTTTGGTTGCATCACAATTGATACTTCGCTCAATCCACCTTTCATAATTGAAAAATAACCTTTTTCCCAACGGTCAGGGTCACTATCAGGCAGAATTTCACCAGCTTCATCTACCAAAGCCCATTCCTCTGCATACGCGCCTACTGAAACGCCGCCGACTAGGTTAGGTGACTCTTTCATGATTGTGTAAAGGTCACGACCAGCCGTAGTGTTGGTAAACATGCGACCTGTGCCGCTCATGCCGTTTTCTGTGAACTCAAAAGCTGTCCACTCACCTACAGGCAATGACTCGTCATCATGCTGGAAATACATTGGCAATGGTTTACCACTAGCCTCAAGCCCTTTGATAAATTCCATAAATGGTTCAGCGCGATAGAAAAAACGTCTGCCATCAGCGCCCTCACGCGGACCCCAAGTGGTAAAAGTTGCTTCAATTAAACCTGAACCCTTTGACTCGTCAAGAGTTTGCTCAAGCTTAACAATGCTTTCATTGAAAAACTTAAACTGTTCTAATTGTTTAGTCATGAATTGGTACCCCTTTTTTCATTCCATTTGTCTTAAATGGCTGTGGCACACGATTCAACGCGGCGAGCCTTAATTTCTCTAAAAGGTCTTGTAGTGTCATGCTGAACCTCTAGCGCCTGTCTTGCCAACGGAATTGGTGTTTCCACCGCCGCCAGTGTCTTGTGGGCTAGAGCCTGCAATTTGGTCTGCTGGTTTGCCGCTATCTTTTAACTCGTCTGCGCCATCTAAATTATCAAGTCCAAGATACTCACGACCTTCGTTTGGCGTGAGTACGCCGTTTGATACGCCTGAAACCACATAATTCATTTGGTCAAGCGGAGCGCCTTTCAAAAAGTCTTTAATATCAAATTCAATATCAAGGCTTGGGTAGCCCTCAAGCAAGTTGGCCTTAAATTTTTGTTGAATATTGATAATTATAGGCAACATTGTTGATTTGTAAAACTCGTCAAACATTGTTTGCGTATTGTTGTACTTGCCCTCTGATACGCCAATCATTGCTGGCGGTACGCCAAACAAGCCGCAAATACGCTTCATGGTTTGCTCTTTTAGCTTGGCGGCATCAGCATCTTGCAGTGTTAGCATGTCCACAGGCATATATTTCATGCCTTGGTCTAAAAGCATTGATTGGCCCGGCTTGCTTGGGTCAGTTGCGCGGCTACCTGTCATTGAAGCCCATGCTTCTTTCAAACGCGCCGCAATTTGAGCGTAGCGAGTATCAGGGATAACTTGCTCTGTCACAAACACGCCACTTGGTTTAGCGCCGTTCAACATTACGAAGTTAGCATACACATCCAAGTCATGGTCCAATGACACTAGCTCTACAGCCAAAGTGCCTTTGTTGAATGACGCGCTACCTTGCCACGGAGCATCCATGCAATGCACTACTTGGAAATACTTGAGCGGCTCCTCTTTTGAAAAGCCATAGCTAGGTGTTGAAAGGCGATAAGTTGGATAGCGCGTTTCAGTGATTTGTGAAGTGATAAGCGTACTGTCAAGCAAGTACATTTCAAGTGGCGTTACAGTTGAAACCTCTTTGCCACTATCACCACGCCACATAAGCGTAAAATTCTCACCAGCCAAGTCATACCACATGCAGAATTGATACCAAAACTCATATTGGCTTTGAAATTTGTTTGGGTTTTGCAATAAACGAAGCACTTGCTTCGCTTTAAATTTTTCACGCGCTGGAACGTCAGGATGACTAATTGCATCCCGTTTTGTGCCGTCAGCCGCTACAGAAGTGATTTTGATAGGTAATTGAGCCAATGCTCGCGCTTTTACGCCAATACATGACATGACTGTGCTGTTTCGTGACAGCATTGACATATCAATAATGCGACCAGCCTCGTTTTGTGCTGACGTTGTAACGTATAAAAGTTGCGCAGAAGCTACGCTTTGAGGTGAATTGGCATTGCGTAGAACATTGTTACCTAACGAAGTTTGTCCAAAAAGTGTATTAGACTCTTTGTTTACTGGCGTTTTTCTTTTGAATGCGTCAAATAAGCCCATGATTTTCCTTTAAATTAAGCGGAAACCATAAGAAGTGGACACTACAGGATGGTCAAGTGAGCAGTGCATGGCAATAATCATCGCAATGATGCCATCCACTTTAGCTGATTTGTCCGCTTCATTTTTCCTCACTTTGATATTCCCGTTTACATCCTCATAAACTTCGCAGTTGCCTAACTGCCATCCCAAGAAAGGATTTCCATCGTGTCTTATAGAGTGTGACATTATCAGCTTTTCGGTATGTTTACTAGGATTGCTTAATACTGCAATACCTTGACCGACTTTTTTAACTGGTATGCCTGCTTCATGTAAACGCGCAATGAGGCTCGCGGCGTTATAGGCATCATATCCGACCTCTTTTATATTGTAAAGCTCACATTGTTGTTTAATGTAATCTGATATTTCTCTGTCATCCATGACGTTACCCTCTGTCAATTTTAGGATGCCAGTGCGTTGTGCTTGCGTAAAAATATCGCGGTAATGCGTAGGAACGTGATTAAGACCTTCTTCGGGCAAGAAAAACTTAAATTCTGCGTAGTAATCATCTTCCGCATATCGTTTGAGAGTACAAACCGCGTTCAAATCTCGCGTAGCCGCCAAGTCAAAGCCCAAAAACACGGCTTCGGGTTCACGCTCGCCATAAGGATTGACACCACCTATCAACAATGGATTGATTGTTGATTCATCCCAATACTGTCTGTCAATCCACGCGCTGTTAGCTGATACATAAACGTTAAGCGTTTTACATAAAAACTCATTGAGTGCCGCTGGCTTGAGCTTTGCTTGCTCACAGCGTTCAGCAATAGCATCCTCAAACACTGAAATGCCATGCATGGGGTTAGCTTTGTGCCATGTGGCTAAATCACGCCAATCATCTTGTGGGTCCAAGCCGTACAGCAAGCCAAACCAACGAGGATTGTCAGCCGCCTCGCCATTAAGCATAGCAGTGAAAGCTTGCAGGTCCTCATAAAATTTGGTTTCTTTGGTAAAGCTGGCAGTTGTAATGTAAATCCGCAATGGGTTTTTACGCGCCACCATGCCTGAAAAGATAACCTCAATTGAGTTTCGGTCCGTGATTTGAGCCGCCTCGTCAATAATGGCGCATGATGCATTCTTGCCGTCGCCAGTTTTCTTATTGTCGCGTGAAAGCGCTTTGAACATTGTTTGACTGTCACCAGCCTTGCCAATTTGATACTTGCTTACACCAAACCATTGTTGTGCTTCGCGTGGCATATATTCCACCATGCCTTTAGCCGCATCAAACACAATAGACGCTTGCTCTCGGTTGGTAGCCAAAGTAAACACCTCTGCACCAGCTTCGCCAAAAAGAAGCTCATACAAACTGATAGCCGCCGTTAGTGTTGATTTACCAGCTTTACGAGGAATGAAAACAATAACGTCTGTGACCATCCGCTTGCTGTGGTCTTTTTTAGAGCGAAAGCCATAAATGGCGCAAATAAGGAAAAGTTGAAATGGCTCAAGGACTATCGGCTCACCAGCTTGCGGACCTTTTGTGTGCTTGAGTATTTTGACAAAATCAATGACATGTTCAACGTATGGAACAACAAACTCATATTCCCACTGCCTGTCCTCAAGGTAATTGAGGAAACGTTGGCATGCCAGCCTTACGTTATTACATACTGCGATATTGCCTTTAGTGACATCTATCGCATATTGAATGCCATCCTGCCATTTCATAGGTCTTTTAATTCCACTCGTATTGTTTTGCCTTTACGTCTTGCATCTACTAAAGCATTTAACAATGAATTTTCTGTGAGGTTTATAAATCCTGCGTGTCTTGGTTTATTTAACCAATGATTGAAACATGATGGGGTTTTATCAAGCCATTTATTAAATTGACATCTGCGCTTGAGCTTTTTTTCTACCTTTTTGTTTGGGTGCTTCATTGATTGTGTACTTTTGGTCCAGCAAGCAAGTCAGATAGTGGAGCGTGTTCATCTTTACCAAGCGCCAATCTGCCACGCGCTGTTAAGCCCATTTCATTCATGAGCGATTGAATGCGTGGTAGTAATTTGTCTTGCAGGCTTAAAAATGGATTTGGTCCAAGCGTCTTGCCATTGTTGTATTGAGCAATCAATGGCGCTTTCTGTGATGCCTTGTACGCCTTAATGTAGTTATCAATTGTGATAGCCAACATTGCAAGCAAGTGGCGGTCATATTCACTGCCTAGACCATACATCTCAAACAAGTAGTCAGACGTTTCCTCAATAAAACGTTTTTTATTCCATTCGTCAGGATTGTCCAGCCATTCAGCATAAGGCGTACGCTTCTTGATGCTTTCAGGTAAAACCTTTCCTTGATTAGTGCCGCGTGTGCCGTGGACTATGTGTAATTCAGGTGGTAGCTTGTTGCTCATTATTTTGCTCCTTGAGATAAATCAGATAATCACGCGATAAAGTGATGCCACTAATAATGGCGCGTATCAAATCTTCTTCTGTTTCAAAGTTGGCTGTCATTGTTATCTGCAAATAATCTAACACTTCATCAATAGTTAGTGTTGATACATCTACGTTGACTTGCTCTTGTGTGTTTTGTTCTGTCATATCAAATTCCCCAAACGGATTTCCCTGAACGTTGAGAGAGAGTACCCCCTCTCTCTACTTGACCTGTACGAAGTTGCATCTGCGCTTGCTAGATTAGCAATGCTATTTTTTTTAAGTTATTAAATTGTAGCGCTGTCATGCACTCACACATACTCATATCTACACCATGGCATAGCATCATTGATTATTCCCTGCCTTGGTCATAGCTTACACGCTCACATGATAGCTGTTCATACCATGTGCCATTAGGGTTAGGCGTATGCTGTTCATCTATCTGCTTCCAATAACGTGACTTTGTATAGATGACGTTCATGTTCTTAATAGGCGCTAGTCTATCTACCTCACCACTGTGAACCATACGAATATAGTTTAGGTAATGTACCCAATGCCCTACATATCTAAAGCGTAGGTGTAGCATCGCATGGCATCTACCGCATAGGACATGCAGTGAACGTAGGTAGTCCTCTAATTCAGGACCATAATCCTCTGCGTGAGGCATAGTGTTGTGAGGCTCGCCACACATAGAGCATGGTCCTTCATGGTTTACCCATTCAGGTAGCTTGCCCTCTTTCTTTAAGCGTAGGTATATGGCGTACATCTCTGCCCTTAACTCACCGCTCCATTGCTTATAGTATTTGAGTGTCATAGTGTCTTATATATCCATGCGCCATTTTTGTGTGGTGCTTTAAGCTTCCATCCCTGTGACAGCCACCAATCAGGTTGACTAGCCAATTGCTCAACATAACAGACGTTCTTACTATCAAAGTAAGCCATAAGCTCACCCATCATTGCACTGCCTATGCCTTTGCCCCTATGCTGTGGTAAGACATAAACGCCTCTTATTCTGCCATTGCCATCTTTTACAGCGGCACCAGCTACACCACATAAAACATTATCAATGTAAACGCCAAACCATTGAGTAGTTGGCGTATCTTTTAAACAAACTTTGTCTTTGCTTGCCTTGCTAGATAGTGGCTTAACAGTATTATAACTAATTTGTGCAATACTATGAAGCATCTTTACTATCTTTTTTAGCATTGGTTTCAATTGGGTACCATGCCTTGCTGTACTTGTAATCCTTGATGTTCTTCATTTTGAACACGCCATCTTGGTACAACAAATCAATTTCATCCCGTGTTGCACCAATTTCTTGTGCTATCTGTTCAGGGTCAAGTTTATGCTCGTCAATGAGTTGGTGAACAATCTCACTCATTTGCAATGCCACATGAGAGCCTTTAGCTCTATTCATGCGAACAGTCAAAATCATGGCAGTTGGGCGGTCAATGTCTAATACAGCGCATGGTAGCTTGCCATGATATTTCTCTTTCATGAGCTTGCTGTCTTGTGACAAGCGCCAACGATGAAAGCCGTCAATGATAATGCCATCTTTTGACACTAGGACTGGCTGCACCCAGCCTGTTTTTAGAATGCTACGCTCCAAGAGCTTTAATTCAGGGGTGAATACAACGTTTGGGTTGTAGTCATTGCCATTTAACTCACTAGCGTCACGCCATTGGATATTGTTGATTGGGTCGTTCATTTCTTGTTTTTTCCTTGAGGTAAGATATTTCGTTTGAAAGCACCGCTCATAAACACGCCAAGCAAGTAAAGAGGCGGATAGCTATTAGGCGCATTGCGTTCTGATATGAGGCATTGCTCAAAACGCTTGATTGCAAGGTCATATTGACGTTCATCCTCAATCAAGTTTTCCTCAATCCATGCTCTTACGCCGCCATAGCTTTTGCCATACTGTTCTTTGATAGCATTGCGGTCTAGCTCTTTGTAATAACGCTCATGTGCCAACATTTCAGGGAATACGTCAATGACGCGCTGGTAAAAGTCAGGCGTAGTGATGCGAATAAGGTCAAAACGCTTGGCGCTTTCAGCATGCAAAGGCGTTGAAACACGCAAGCCATTGCCAGCGTACATCTGCATGTCATAGAGCTTGCAATATTCAATGTCATGGTCATAGAAGTAACGGAAAATATCGTTTTCTTCCCAATCAAATAGAGGTTTGCAGAGCATGACGTTCCTAGCGCTTGGGTCAGGTACGGCATTGATATAGTTGTCATTGATTTTGTTGATGCTTGCGCGGTAACGCATTAAAGATTCACTAGCGCGGATGCCAGTGATAAATGCGACTTTGCCTTTGTAGTATTTGGCTGTGAAAGCATCCATTGAGTATTGGTCAAATTCCCTGTCATCACCATCCTCAAGGCTGATAGCCCATTCAGGCTTTTGACGCACCCATTTACGCTTTGGGTCCCACTGGGTATATGAATGGCACACAGACAAGACGTATTTCGTGGACTTCAATGGCACTGTGAACCACAGCATTTTAATCCAATCCATCTTGCGATATTTGTCCACAAAGTTGATAACCTCGTCAGGAATAAGCTCCTCGTCACGGAATACAACGTCAAGTGGTTTGGTAATACCACGCTCTTGCATCACTTCATGGCATAGGTGCAATGCGGCTAGACTGTCTTTGCCGCCTGAAAACATAACAACAACGCTGTCAAAAATGTCATAAATGTGGTGAATACGCTTTTTGGCTTCCACTAGCACATCGGTTTCAATGTATTGCTTGCGTTTAGCCATCAACATTCTCCTGAATAAACGCTGTTAAGCGCTCACCAATGGTTTCTTGTTCAGGATAATGAGTTTTGAGGTGTTTAATGAAGTCAAACCATACGTCTTGTTGCTCTTGGTCATCAAAAATGATGTTGTATTGAACAACAAAATTGGTTTCCTTATCGTCATTTTTATCGCTGTCAATCAAATCATCAAACATGATTTCAGACAGCTCACTTGCATCAAAGCCCACTAGCGATAAGTCATAGCCCATAGTATCAAGGGCATGCAATTCAAGTTTCAATAGCTCCGCATCCCATCCAGCATTAAGCGCCAATTTGTTGTCAGCCATGATATAGGCTTTCTTTTGAGCGTCTGTGAGGTCAGATAATTGAATACATGGCACTTCATCCATGCCAAGCTGTTCAGCGGCTTTGACGCGCCCGTGACCAGCGATAATGGTATTGTCTTCATCCACAATCACTGGGTTAGTCCAACCAAACTCCTCAATGCTTTTGGCAATTTGGTCAATTTGCTCTTTGCTGTGAGTGCGACTGTTACGCGCATAAGGCGCTAACGCGCTTACCTTTTGGTATGCAATTTTCATTTTATTTGTCATGTCTTGTCCTTTATTGGTTGATGATGCGTTCGTAGTCATTTTCCCTATATTCAATCACTCCATTGGGGCTGAAATAAAGATAAATGCCTCTGTTTTCCATTTGTGTCTTTAGTGTATGACATGCAGGGCAGAGGCTTTGATATAGATTATTTTTGAATTTGGCGGAATTTTGTCTATGAGGAAATACATGGTCCACGTGTTCGGCTTGGATGACTTTTCCGCGCCCAAGGCAAGCCATACAAAGTGGCTGTCTTGAGAGCTGGATAGCTCGCATTTTTTTCCAAAACGCTTGTCCGTAGAGCTTGCTATTTTCTTTCCCCTTAGCAGTTACGCCGCCACCATGTGAAGCACAAAAAGATGAGCGTGACGTTCGTTTGTTTTGACAGCCAAACTCATTGCATTTGTTATTCAGCGGAGCGTAGGGCATCTTCCGTAGGCTCTGCTTCTACAACCGCTTTTTTAGATTTTTTGGTTTTGGTTTCTTTTAGGTCAGCTTCAATTGCTTCGGGAATTGGATTTGCTTTTACCAAAATTTGAAGCACTAGCTCCTCTGATGAACCTTTTTCAGCATTTTTCAACGCTTCTGCGGCTTCGTATGGGTCAACCACCATGCCAGCGCCCTCACGATGAATATCACCATAAGAATTCAAAAGTTTATTGATTGCGTGTTGTAAGCTCATAATTTACTCCAAGAAAGTTAGTTTGTAGATTTGTTGGTCAAAAAGACTCACAAGTTCATCCACTTCATTTTGGATGTTACTTTCAGAGCCAATAACCATGCGGTTGTTATTGATGTAATCTCGTATTGTCTTGGCTTGTTCTAACCCAGTTGCTTCAAGCTGTGGATAGATTTGCGTAAATTCAACAAACTCACCGCGCTTGCCTTGCCACACTTCAATGAGTTTATCCACACCATCCTCAAGACCACTATACAAATCGCCAAGAGCGCGATGCTCTGCGTCATTGCGTGTCGTAAAGTGTTTGATATGCAAATTTGTCACTGAATTGAGCAAATATGTGAAAAAGTCACCAATTTTGTTATCAAATATGGGTGCTTCTTTGTGGATTGTGATTTTAGTCATGGCATGTCTTTCAAAAGTTGTTTTACTTGCTCAAGCAATTCTACTTCCGTTCCGTATCGCTTTTCAAACTCTTTTATTCCAGCGTGAAGTGCAACACCATAGCCGCCATGCTGGTGATGATTAGGACACAAAGGAATAGCAGAACTGTAATGACTCCTTTGAGCCATCCCAGCTCCATGACGTATGTGGTGAACATGAGGAGCGCTATAGCCGTACCCAATGTTAAGGCAAACAATACAACCAAGCTGTGAAAGTCTATCATAATGACGTTTTTCCTCTGCTTTAGAGCGCGGCTCACGCATTTCCACTGGCTCGCCTGTATCCCATTTCATTTAAAATTGACCCTCAAGCCCACCCCATCCCATCTGTGATGCGGTAAATTCAATTTGTTGTTGATACCAGCTCATTCTGTCAGCCTTGAGCTTTGTCGTGCTTTCAATACGCTCAACGATTTCACCATTGATAACAGTTTGGTATCGCAATAGCTTATGCCCAAAATAATCATGCATCTCGTCTTTTGTATAACCAAGATAATTGCCAATGCTTTCGTACAAAACCCAAAGCCTAGCATTCTGCGGCAATGTTCTGTCTTTAACATGCTCTTGAATTATCACTTCCCATTTTGTGTTTTTATCCAGCCCTTTGATTTTGTCAAAGAGGTAGGGCATGTTTTGTTCAGTAAGTATCCAAGGCCTATGCTTGTACATTGAAAGCGTCAATCAATTGGTTAAGCCAACGATTACCACCAAGCAATTTAAATTTCTGCAATCGCTCTTGGCTCAAACGGATACTGGTAGTTTTACCGCGTAAATGTTCAGGCTGTGGCTTGCGACCGCGTTTCTTATATTCAACAATAGCGTGATTCATAGTAACTCCTATCATTTCTTGTACTGCATTATATCATTTCATTGACAAAATTTTGCGAATTTCTTGCATGTGAAGCGCCGCAGCGGCTGGAGAGCTATGTGGCTTTGGTAACTTCACGCTAAACACGCGGCTTTGTTCAGCCTTGCACAGCTCAATAATATCCGCTGGGGTTGGCATACGCTTGCTGTCATTGGTCCAAGTGTCAAACGCCTTGCTAACAATCTTAAACTCAAAACGTTCAAGCTTATGCCACCATACGCGCAACAATTCTTGGTTAAGCTCTGTTTTTCCGTACAGTGTTGTCACTGCCATCATCATCTGCTTAAACTGCATTTTATGGTCATCAATCATCATGCACCTCCTAAAACGGGTTTGTGTCCCGTATCTGTGGTTCATCCTGCCATCTTCCTTGATTCAAGTATGTAGCTGGATTAGGGATAAATTGACCGTTCTGCTTGGTCCACTGTTCACTAGGTACTTGCCATTCCAATGCTTGCAGAACATCAATCAACACTGGCTTTTTCTTACTCCACGCCCTACGAGCGTCATCTTTTCCTGTCTTTTTTGGATATGCTCGCCAAAAAACATCAAAGTCATTGTTTACAGCTACACCACTTCGCACTATTAGATTATTACTCTTTAGAGGAATAATCTCTGTTCTGCTCTGTTCTGTATCTGTTCTGTTCTGTTCTGGTGCCGTTACTGTAACGTTACATAATGTTTCATCATTATCAACACCAATCTTTTTCATCATACGATGCTTGCGAACCCTTGCAGTGCTTGTATCTGAAATAAATTGACGTTTATCCCAATTAAGCAATTCATTGTCTTCACTTATAAACCCAAGCCCTACAAAAGTGTTCTTTGTTGACTGCCATTCATCAACACTTATTCTCATGTGAAACGCCACTGCAACGTCTTGTAACGTTTCATATTCGTTACATTTCATGCAAAATAACATTATCAAACGCCTTTGGTCAACCTCTGAAAGCATCTGCACCTTTGGGTCATATGCAAATTCACCGTACAATCTAAACCACTGATTAGCCATATAAAGTCCTCTTATCTTGTATTGCTTTTTTATGATAGTTTATCAGTTTTATTTTTGCAATGCCGCTTTTAATAAATAATCTCTGATTTGATGTTTGGCTTCCTCAAAGCCATAACACACTACAGTGTGATAGCCATAATGCGTGGCAAGCGCCATGAATTCTTTTTGACTGTCAGCTAATCTACCTTTGCTGGACTTCATTTCAATGAACATGCCGTGATGCTCACCAGCAGGTATCATTAAAAACAAGTCAGATACTCCAGCGACCACGCCCTCTTGTTTGAGCTGTATGGCTACTCGTTTGTTTCTTAATCCGCCATTGGGGATAGCCCACAGGCACTTTTCTAGCTTGGGATATTGCATGCGGAACCATTGCACCACTAGCTTTTGCTCATAATGTTCATATTTTTGCATTTTTTTTGTCTTTTTATTAAAAAAGGTATTGCACAATCATATCACATCTGTAGAATGTTTTGTGTAGTGCTTAATTAACTGAAAGGAACGAAAATGATTAAAGAACGAAATATGTATTTAGTGACTAAGAATTTTTTAAGTGGGCCGCTAGCTGGAAAAAGCGTTACTGAAAAAACAGTGGTACCTTTTAAGCTTGGCAGAACGTACACCAGTTGCACCAACCGAAAAACAAGATACACGATTACCAACGTTGAAAAGATTGCGAAAGCATAATGACTTTAGCTAGATACGAACCTAATGAGGATTTAAAAATGTTTGGCTGTTCAAAAGAATATCTTGATAAGCTGGCAGAACAATGGCTAAAAAACCATGATGATGTTTCTATGTTGATTGCTGGAATGTTGAGTGATACTCAAGAAGTATTAAGTCATTACCCTGAACAAGCAACGCAATATCTTAATAGAGCCAAATACCTAATTTTTAATTATCTTGAAAAAGATTAAAAAAGGTATTGCATTATTTATTGACATCTATAGAATATGAATTGTAGTAAATGACTTTTAACTGAAAGGAACGAAAATGGCTTATATTTTTAATGATGGCGGCAGACAAGCGGCAGGATTTAAAGGACGCGTTGGCGATTGTGCCGCAAGGTCTTTAGCGATTGCACTTGAACTTGACTATGAACAAGCATATAGAATCATTGCAGAAACCAATGCTGATTTTGGATATGCTAAATCAGCGCGTAATGGAATTCATAAAGAAGTGTTTCACTATGTTTTGAAACAGCTTGGATATACATGGCATACAGCACCTAAATTTAATGGCAGGAAAGCTAAATGCTCCGATATGCCAAAAGGTATTGTAATTGCAAGACAAGCCAAGCATTTTGTTGCTGTTATTGATGGATTGCCACACGATACATGGGACTCCTCAAACAAAATGGTTTATGGTTATTGGGCGATTTAAAAAAAATTAAAAAAGGTATTGCAACATTCACTGGCATCTGTAGAATAAAACTTGTAGTAAACATTTAACTGAAAGGAACGAAAATGAAACGAAATGAATATCAATATACTTCAATGACCATTGGATTGGTTTCTGATATTAGAATTTCTGAAATAGTTTATGACGATGGCACTTTTGGGCAATTCATTAGAGTTGAGGATGACAATGGCAATGTTTTTAATTTTACATTAAATACTGACAAGCCAAGAAGCGCGGCAATTGTAATTGAGCCTAAGCGTAGCCCAAGAAAGGATGACTAACATGAGTATCCTTGATGACATGAAAAAAGCCATGCTGGAAACCAAACATAACCACGAAGTAATGCTTGAGCGCCTAGACAATGTATTGCTTGGGCAAGGGCATGTGGTTTGCTATGTGACGAATGGCGCTGTAATGGCGATGGGTTACAAGACCAATGAGCTTAAAGAGGTCATTGATTGCTTTATTACCTCTTTAGGCAGAGCTACTCGTTGGACCAAAAATGATGCTGAAAAGCTGGCTAACGCCACTAAAAACGGCAAAGGGGAGCGACCAGTGGCAATGCACATCCGTGAAGCGCTGGAGCTGGACATTCAACGAATAAACGAATCACTGAAAGATTTAGAGTGCCATGACCCACAATGAAGCTTTTGATGTTTTGAACCGCGAGGCTCAAAAAAGAATTATGAAGCCAGCCCAGTTGCTATCTGACTGGCTGGCTAGACGGAATAAAACGACCAATGAAACTGACTACTACTCAAAAGAAGTCAATGAAGCTTGCAAAATAATCACGAATAATAAATAAAGGTGTTGCATTATTATGTGGCATCTGTAGAATAGATTGTGTAGTGCATTTATTTAATGAAAGGAACGAAAATGAATATCCCTAATTTTAGAAATTACATGAACTGTAGCTCCGATAATTATGGAGTCCATTCCCTAGTATTTTATGTAGATGGCAGAGCTTTCTACTTTTCCTATGAAACCCTAGTAGCGTTTACTGACCCAAGTGGCAATTTAGTCATTAGGGAAAACGATTGGGGTCCAACGACAGGCAAACACCTAAACGCGATTGATAGCGACAAATCAAAGCGCGTGACAGGCACAAGATTTGAACAGCTTTATCAACAACATTATGGGAGCAAATAATGAGAACCAAGACTGATTGGTACATGGTGTTTTGGGTTAGCGTAGTTGGCGCATGGTTTCTTTATGCGTTTTTGAAATGGTGGTACTGCTGGTGAGCCAACAACAATTTTATGAAACAGTAACAAGACAAGAGGAATATGAAATGGATACCTACATGAATTACAGTGAAAGACGCAAGATTGACGTATCAAAATACATTGAGAAAAAGGGCAAATTTAATTATTTGTCATGGGCTTGGGCTGTGGACCAGCTTCTACAGCTAGACCCAATGGCTACTTGGGATTACAAAGAGCCTACTTATTACCATGACCAAACAATGATGGTGTATTGCTCTGTGACAGCTTTTGGCAAGACGATGACTGCACAATTGCCAGTGATGGATAACTATAACAAGCCAATTGTTGAACCAAGCTCTATGCAGGTAAATACTGGCATGCAACGATGCCTAGCTAAAGCGATTGCGCTTCATGGACTTGGGTTATACATATATCAAGGCGAAGACTTGCCCGACTTGGATGCACAAGACTTCATTGACAAGCTCAATGCTTGCCAAAACCTAGATGAATTGACTGCGGCATTCAAAGAGGTTTACCCAGCGATACAAACGCAACCAAACATTTTGAAGCTAGTGACAGCGGTTAAAGACCAATTGAAAGTTAAGTTTACAAAAGATGCCGCTGACGTACAACGTTTAGGCGTAGCTGGTGCAGTTGAAGCGGCTATGGCAGAAAAACAAGATGCTGGCGCAAGTGAAGACATACATTAAGGAGCTAACATGAAGCAAGTTGTAATTTGTGAATGCTGTGGCGCCAAAGTAGTTGAGTATAAGCATGTTTTAAACAAAGGGTTGGTGGATGCACTTTTTAGGCTTTCAAAACATATTGTGCCTATGCCTCTAACTGAATTAGATATTACTCGTAACCAATGGACTAATTTTCAAAAGCTACGCTATTGGGGTCTAGTTGATAAAGCTATCCATGCTGATGGCACTGGAACTGGATGTTGGTTTGTAACATGGAAAGGCAGAGAGTTTATTGCTAATGAAATACCAATGAAAAACAATGCTTGGACTTTTAGAGGTATAACCACAAATTTAGATGGAAAAGAAATGTACTTCAATGATATTTATGACCCACTTTACAGAGATAGAGTTGAATATGCCAAAGATGCAAGGACACATCATGCTGACAACTAGGCAAATTCAACAGATAAAGCGGCAAAGGCGCGTCAAAAATCAAAATTGGTATCAACGTATGCTTGGAAAATTTAAGGAGCTTCTATGCGTAACAAAATGACTTTGGATGAAATGAGAAAATCTATTAGGGCGCAAATTAAACGTGATGCTCAAGAGGGTATCCGTGAAAACTTTTGGCATACATTGTTTGTAATTACTTGGGGGATTTGAAATGGATGAAATTGAAGCAGTCGAACGATTGGTTTCCGCGCAAGAGCGTTTGGTAAGAATGGGTCAGCAACATTTTGCAATTACCACGGCAATTCAAAGTTTGCTTGAAACAGTGTCATTCAAAACTAATGAAGAACGAATTGATTTAATGAATCAACGTGCTGGTCAAGCTATTAGAATTGAAACTGGGAGCAAAAAATAATGGACCAACGTACTGATGAATGGTTTGCCGCAAGGCTTGGCAAAGTAACTGCCAGCAGGATTATTGATATTTTGACAGTTGCAGGCAAGCCTGAACCAGCTAAACGACGTATTTACCGAACAGCGCTTATCTGTGAGCGTTTTACTGGCAAGCGTGAGCAAGGTTTTACTAATGACGCAATGCAACGTGGCACTGATTTAGAACCTGTGGCGCGTTCAGTGTTTGAGATGCAACGGAACGTCACTGTAGTTGAAGTGGGGTTCATTGACCATCCTACAGTACCAATGAGTGGCGCTAGTCCTGACGGATTGATTGATGATAAAAGCATCATTGAAATTAAGTGTCCGCAACCAAGCACTCACTTGGATACCATGATGGACAAGAAAGTACCCACAAAATACATTCCACAAATTCAATGGCAATTGGCATGTACTGGCAGGGAACTATGTTATTTCACTAGCTATTGCCCTGAAATTGGCAATGGTCTTGAGCTTGCAGTGTTTGAAGTACCGCGTGATGACAGTTACATCAACATGCTTGAAACAGAAGTGGAACGTTTCAATAAAGAAATAGAACAATACATTATTCAATTAAAGGAAATGAAACATGGCTAGTCTTAATCAAGTGAACCTTATTGGCAACGTAGGCAAAGCGCCTGAAATCCGCTACTTACCCAATGGCGATGCAGTCGCTAATTTCAGCGTGGCAACCAGCAATGTATGGAAAGACAAACAAGGACAACAACAAGAAACCACAGAATGGCATCGAATTGTTTGCTACCGCAAGTTAGCTGAAATCGTAGAAAGCTACGTCAAAAGTGGCACCAGTGTTTATATTGGCGGACAAATTGAGTCACGCAAATATACTGATAAAGAGGGCATTGAACGCACTGTGTTTCAAATACGCGCTGACGCTATCAGATTATTAGGTGGCAAGCCAAAAGACAATAATGGTGTTGCAAATAATAC
>Ga0172367_10001834_pt1 | contig 30075 bp, 18 predicted proteins | sample Lak10m_FD_114542 | JGI IMG/M metagenome (GOLD analysis project Ga0172367, IMG submission 114542) | Freshwater microbial communities from Kabuno Bay, South-Kivu, Congo - kab_022012_10m | ecosystem: Environmental > Aquatic > Freshwater > Lake | place: Democratic Republic of the Congo: South-Kivu...
CATTTGTCCGCCGATCGCCGCTAGCTGTTGGCTTAAGCCAAGACGATTGAGGACTTTGACCCCATTTGACCAGAGCGAGATCCCTGCCCCAATCGGACGCAGATCCCTGACCCGATCATAGATTTCCACTTCATAACCAGCTTGTCGCAAGGCGATGCCTGTGGTGAGACCACCAATACCCGCACCGATGACAATTGCTTTTAAGCCATACATCGCAACAAACCCATATACTTTGTATACAGTATACATGCACATTTTTTGATGCACATCAAAATTTCAATGAAGAGCTCAATTTTTTTGTGGCGAAGCTTCGCCACAAAAAAATTGAGCTCTTTACTTTATATTATGCGTCCCTAAGTGCCACTCGCCTTTTGGTTGTTAGTAAACAGCAATATTGTTGTGTTCAATGCGATCGCGGATACAGATAAGATTGTGAAGTTCTCTAGTGATCGACGATGGTCAAATATTCTATGGACTTTAAAAGCATTATTCGCGATATACCCGATTTTCCACAGCAAGGCATTATTTTTCGAGATATTACGCCATTCTTAGCGCATCGTGACGGCTTAACAACCATTATCCAAGGTTTTAAAACAAAATTTGCAGAATTGAATATTGGGGAGATCGATTGCATTGTCGGGATTGAGTCGAGAGGATTTATCCTTGGTGCAGCGCTTGCTATGTCTTTAGGTTGTGGCTTTGTACCAGTTCGTAAACCGAAGAAGTTACCATCAGCAGTATTTCGGGTTGAATATTCTTTGGAATATGGAACCGATACCTTAGAGATGCATCAAGATGCGATCGCTGTGGGTGAGAGAGTAATGATCATTGACGATGTGATTGCTACAGGTGGGACTGCGGCTGCTACGGCAGAATTGATTAAGCAAGCTGGTGCAGAACTGCTTGGGTATGGATTTTTGATTGAGCTAGATTTTCTCAATGGCAGGAAAGCATTGCCTGATGTGCCGATTGTTTCTTTAGTGAATTATTAAAAAAAGCGGCGCTAAGCGCCGCTTTTTTAGACTAGCCGATCGCTATAGGCGATTGCAAAAGTCGAAATAGTGATGATTACAATCAACGGATAGACAATCCATGATGCGATATTTAAGTATTTAAACGCTTTTTTATGTCCATCTTTATCTAGTTTTGTACCGACTACTGTGACCAGAATTGGTAGTAAACATAGACAGAAGTAGACATAAAATACATATTCCATCGCTACGGTGTAGCCAACTTCAGGTAGTTGATTGTTAAAGGAAAGCAACAACACAATTCCTGATAATAATGCTGATGCAGGAGCCATCGTGCGAGGTACAAACATCGAATAGGGGAAGAACAGGCAACAATAGGTTAAGAGTGAGAGCAAAATTAACGGCAACACATTCTTCGATAGAAATACTAAGGTTTTGCGTTGAAAAGTCATGCGAATACTTAACCCAGGGTATTCCACTTGAGCATTTGACTGAAACAAATCAGGATCGCCTTGAGTGGAAGTACTGCGTGATGAGTCTTGGAAATAGGTAATACTTTTAAAATTCCAAAGCTGAAGTCCTTGAAATGGTTTACGTTCTTCGGCTTCGGGTCTTGGTAATTTTAAGCCAACCTTATCGATCGCATAGATCAACCGCTCAGTCGATAGATTGGGATTATCAAAACGCAAGTTTAATCTTTGTGAATCAAAGGGATAATCACGAAAATCAAAAGCATTCCGAAATTCACCACGCACCCGATAGAGACGATAGTTTAGTCCATTGACAACTTGAGCCTTGATTGGTGCTTTACCATCAAATACAGGCGCGGTGGGATTAACACTATTGCTAACAGCATCAGGAAACTGAATCTCCGTAGGTTCATCATTACCGTTGTAGCGAAACCACACATAAAAATCGGCGGTAAAAGTTGCCTTATCAATCCGATTCAGCCTATTGATATCCATTCCCGCATACACTACGCGCTGCCGCCAAAAATATTGATTGCCCGATTGAACGATGCTACCAGCTTGGATTTCCTTCGGCAAATTGAGACGATCAGGGTTAGGGATGGGAGTAAATTGTTGAGAAGCGGAGATCAGTTTATAGTTTTGAAATTGAGCAAGGCGCACGGGCTGATCGCTATTGCGATCGCTATTGAAATAAAGCAACCCAGTTAAACCTCTGATGCCCACCTTACGATTGTTCAGTTTCGCCAGAGCATCGCGCACCTGTTCGCGATCGGATTCTAAGCTTGCAGATGTCAACTTAGGATTTGCCTTCCGAATCGCATCCACTGCGGCGATCGCTGCCTCGTAAAACTTTGCTCCTAAATAAGAAGGAGTTTTGTTATAGGCTTTTTGATAAGCAGCTAGAAAGTCTTGGGCATCGGCTCCTGCACTATCAAACAGGATCGGCAATGGTACATACATGTCATCGGTAAAGAATCCTGCCGTTTTCTTCTCTTCATCATATTTTTCAAACCGCTTGGCAAAGGACTCTCTTCCGAGCGCTTGCTCCCCTAAAACAGGATTTTTCAGGCCTTTCTGCTTGAATGCCACCAAAAAGTCTTCAGCAACTTCCTCCTTAGACATGGTTAGAAACAAAATTCCTGCTTCAGGCTCAGCAGCTAATTCATTAACGATTTGTTGCACTGAGGCTTTGCGATTAGCTGGATCAGAATCGATCGCCCAAGTCTTTTGAATTTTGCCGTTACCATTGGCTTCAAAGGCTGACTTAATTACTTCCGATTGAGTCTGTTCATTTTTACTAGCTTTGTCGTAAATTATACTTGCTGTCTTGAACTGGAGTACTTGCTGTGCATATAGTGACAAGGTTTTGGCGAGATCGGGATTGGTATAGATAATCCGAAAATAGTACGGGCGATCGCTGGTAACTTTAGGATTATTTGCCGTACCCGTAATCGCTGGTAATTTGCGCTCTTGGTAAATGTTACCAGCAGCGATCGAAGCATCAGAAGATCGATGCCCCAACACCACTAGTGCATTACTTTTAGCAATGTCGTTAGCAACTTGAGTTGCCCCATCCGCATTCCCCTTGTCATCAAAAACATTCAACTTAAGCTGACGACCATTGATACCCCCATCACGATTGGTCGCATCAATATATAGCTTGATACTATCGACGATTTCTTGACCGCCACTGGCTGCATCTCCGCTAAGAGATGCTGCTACGGCGATCGCGATTGTATTGCCCTCAGCCCTCAAACCTTGCGGATATAAGCCGCCAAGCGATACCACGATCAAGAGGGTGGTCAAAGCGATCGCACAGAACCTTACAACTGTCTTACCCATGAAATTGCAGCCGTCCTATTTGAAAATTGCTAAGGCGTAAATTAAACTGTCTCGCAATTTTATGGCTTTGAGATACCGTCAAAACACCCAAAAAGAAAAGAGGTCACAAAATGACCTCTTTTCACAGATAAGGATGGACGGCGCTTCGCGCCGTCCATCCTTACTAAAATTTTTAATTTTGAGGGCGAATGATGGGAATTGAACCCACGAATGGTGGTACCACAAACCACTGCCTTAACCACTTGGCTACACTCGCCATTTAACAGTTACTTATAATAATACTGGTTTGATCATTTACACAAGCCTTTTTGGGAAATTTATACCATAGCAGGTAGTCCTGAAAAGGAAAGGATTTATTTTAGTAAGGATGGGCGGCGCTTCGCGCCGCCCATCCTTACCTAAGACATAAAATCAAAAAGATTAATGGATTTAGACACCATTCTCAGCAATCGCTATCACATAAGCCAAGCCATTGGGATTAAACAAGTTGGTGCGATCGCCTTATCCGTCTATCTAGCGGACAATTTAGAAATACCAATCACACCTAAGCCCCTTTGTGTAGTTTATTTCTGGCAAGTTTCAGGAGAAATCAATCTTGATAGTGAAGCGATCGCCACCAAGCTCTATGAAATTGGACAAAGTTATACGCTAGCCCCTAAAGTCCAAGCTTTTTTTACGGAAGAAGATAACTGCTATCTGGTGCGCGAGTATCTGGAAGGTTATGAATATCTAGAAGAATTTAGCCGAATAGTTAATGATTTTAACGACTCTGAAGCAAATGATTTAGAAGTAAAAAAAACTTCAGAAGTTTCTACGGTTAACGCATTAGCGATCGGGCAAGCTTGGGCGAAATCGCTTGTCAAAATCCCCATTAAGCTTAATCGTCGCCAGTTAATAATCAGTGCTAGTTCAGCGATCGCAGGTTTTACTTTAGCCTTATTACTCGAAAAGCTTAAACCACAACCAACCCCAATCATTATTGCTGAACCGCGACCATTGCCTGAGCCACCAAAAGATCCGATCAAGAGAGGAGACAAAGCTTTACGTGATGATTTGGGTAATGGTATCTATATGGAAATGGTGCGAATTCCTTCAGGACGATTTGCGCTGGGTTCACCGCCCAATGAAATTGGTAGGCGCGAAAATGAATCCCCTATATCTGAGGTGCAAATTCCTGACTTTTACATGGCAAAATTTGCAGTTACCCAAGAGCAATGGGTAGCAATTATGGGGATTAATCCCGCCATGTTTCGCGAAAATTTGCAAGCACCTGTGGAAAATATCTCATGGTTAGAAGCTCAAGATTTCTGCCGTAAATTAGCCGAGCGATCGCAACATCTTTATCGCTTACCTAGCGAAGCAGAATGGGAATATGCCTGTCGCGCTGGCACAAATACGGCCTACCATTTTGGTGATATTCCTACGCAACTTGCAGATTATGCATGGTTTGCCGACAATGCCAATAAGCGATCGCATCCTGTCGGACAGAAGGTTCCCAATTCTTGGGGTCTATACGAGATGCATGGTGGTGTTTGGGAATGGTGCGAGGATATATGGCACGATAATTTTCATGGCGCTCCTGCGGATGGCTCAGCATGGGTGAGCGATGGCTATAGCAGTCGGCGCGTACGTAAAGGTGGCTCATGGAGCAACGAAGCGCGGTTATGTCGTGCCGCCAGTCGGGAATGGCATTGGCAAAGCGATCGTTACAACGACATCGGCTTTCGCGTAGTTATTTCCGCAAACTAGACAAACTTTGCGCGTCTAGTTTGCCATAAACGCCTAGCACTGTATATGCTTATTGCAAGTAAGGCTATAAACCCAAATATGAATGCTAGTCAATCTGCTGAACCAACTGATCGCCAAGTTTCAGATCAACTTATCCTTGAAGCGCGTAACATTTTTGCGGGATATGTAGATGGAGTTGATATCTTGCAAGGTGCAAATTTGTCAGTGTATGAAGGCGAACTTGTCACTGTGATTGGCTCCAATGGCGCAGGCAAATCAACCTTAGCCAAAGCAATTTTTGGTTTAGTGCCAGTAAGATCGGGCGAAATATTATTTGGCGATCGCCCTTTGGTTGGGCTTAGTCCTGAACAAATTGTGCGCTATGGGATTAGCTATGTACCGCAAATTGCGAATGTTTTCCCGTCCCTAAGTGTATCGGACAATCTTGACATGGGCGCTTATACTCGCGAAGGCAATATCACAGCAGTTAAAGACAAAATTTATACAACTTTTCCTGTACTCGCAAAGCGCCGTAATCAGAGAGCAGGGACACTTTCGGGCGGTGAGCGGCAAATGCTTGCGATGGGACGAGCGATGATGCTGGAGCCGAAGTTATTGATTTTAGATGAGCCTTCAGCAGCCCTATCACCAATATTGGTTCAGGATATTTTTAATTTAATTCAGCAGATTAATCAAACAGGAACATCAATAATTTTGGTGGAGCAGAATGCACGTAAGGCTCTAGCGATCGCTGATCGTGGTTATGTAATGCATCTGGGCAAAGATGAGTTTACGGGTAAGGGTACAGATTTATTAAGCGATCCTGAAGTTGCCGAATTGTATTTGGGGGTGGGGCATTTTGGCAAGTAAATCCTGCGATGAAATCTGGAATACATCGCGATCGCCTATCTAATCGATACACTATTAGATTAAGGTTCTGCAATTTAATTTTTGATGGCACGGCTTCGCCGTGCCATCAAAAATCGATTTTTTATTTTCCTGCATGTCCCTTGAGGCTTTTTTTTGTAGAGGAATTTCATGGCAGTCATAGAGGAAAAGCTTTCCTTTGAGGAGCTAACTAAGGCACAAACATATTTGCAAAAGTTAGGACTGTATGACGGAGAAGTGGATGGCATCTATGGCAGATTGTCGGAAGCGGCTTTCATGCAGTTTGCCAATGCCCTGAGCATCGATACGATTTTAGATGCTAACTCACGCTTAATTACCAATGAACTCTTGCAGATACCTGCAGTAGTAAGACATTTGCTTAAGATTATTGGCAATGGCGATCGCCTATTCCCCAAATTTACCAATGCCCAGCGCATTTTTGTAAATATGGGGCAAGCAGACTCTAACTATCTAGGATTTCTTGATCGGGGGATCAATGGCTGTATTGCAGGTTCTAATAGAGGTTTGCCAAACCGTAACTTCGCGCCATCACCATTGTTAAGTCATATTCCCGCCTATCCCGATCGCCTTGCCAGTTTGCCTGACGGGGTAAATATTGTTTCCTACGGGGATGTTGCCATGTTGGCTGGGACTGAGGTGCGCGTGCGCTTTCGACCATATCCTGCCATTGGGGTAATTCCCAATATTGAGAACATTGGACTGGAGTTTCTCCATAGCAGCATCCAAGAAGCTTGTATTTGTATCGGTAGTATTGTCAATGGACAAATGCTGTCGCGTTGGATCGGACGGAATCCCTTACGCAATGTGCAGTTTTGGAGTTCTACCAAGATTGTGCCATTGCTCTACACCATCTGTAATGCTAATCAAGTACAACCCAATCAGGCAATATCCAACTGTGCGATCGCCGATGCTCAAGGCAAAAAAACACCACGCACCTTTGGGGAAATGGCGCAGCGCATTTGTGCGTATGAGGAATCTACTGGTCTAACCTCCAATAGCATGTCGGCAATGTTTAAACAATTTACGACACCCCAAGGTTTACAGGATTGGCTAAAAAAAATTACAGGTAATCAAAAGCTCACTTTTCAGGGGCGTTATGGCGAAGTTCCGCACATTGAACAGCCTATTTTGCGTGATCCTACGGGTAAAAATATAATTAGTGGCGTAAAAGAACAACATCGGGGCGATAATTTGATTTCCGCCTATGACTTGACACGCATTGTCTCTCAAATTGCATGGCATCGCCATCTTGCTCCTACCAATCGCCTACCAGCCGCCCAATGGCATAGTCTCAGCACTTTAATTGGTGCGATGGCTCAAGATACGGCTCGATATGTTGAGGCAGCGATTATATCCTTGGGATTGTCATATTTTATTGACAATCCTGTGGTGATCTCCAAAATGGGCTTTGGATACAGCGATCAACGTAAACAAACAGAACTGACCTATACAGCTTGTATCCAGTTTGTTGATCGCCTTGCCAATTCCCAAGATTTGCCCTTACCAAAGTTGCGATCGGTGAATATGACTTTACGTGCAGCCCTAAATCTTCAAGATCCTGTGCGTGAAGCTTTAGAAATTGATGCGAGAATGGCTGCTACAGTTGCCGAGATTTTGCGTAGGATTGTAACAGAAGAACTAATCTAGAAAATTTATACCAAAGCAAAAATGGCTAAGCTATTTTCTGCTTTAAAACCCTTTCTGGGTTTGTTTTTTAATTCACAAAAGTGTGACCACACTTTTGTGAATTGGTATTTAATACGGCGATCAAAATCTTTGAGTTCGCCAGCTACGTGGGATTAAAATATACAATGCAAAAACAACGTGCTTTATCTGCTGTCGGGTTATGGTGGCGATGGGTACTGGCGACCCTAATCGGCGCAGCGATTGGCAATATATTTGGGATTGCTGCTTGTTTAGTGGGAGTTCATTACATCAGCAATCGTCTAATGGATCTCCGCGTTTGCGATACGGGATTTGGGAGCCTTAACTGTCCCGTATCAACAGGCATTGTCAGTGGCGCGGTCATCGTTGGGGCGTTTGTGAGTTTGATGCAGTATCTCGTCCTACGTCGATTTTTTAAATCTCCTGTATGGTGGATTTTAGTAGGTACCTTTGGTTGGACTTGGATTGGTTTTGCGGCTACAAGTTTAGCGTTTACCGTCCAATTTGGGTTTGCGATCAATCCTGACGGTTCTTTTACAGCCAGTAATATTGTCGATCGCATCCCATTATTAGCAATTAATTCTCTATGGCTAGTTTTAGCAGGAACTATCCTAGGTGTTTTACAATGGCTAGTTCTTTGGAATGGTCGCAATCCTAAGCTTCCTGATGCCAAATTTTTAAAGGGGCGATCGCTACTATGGATTGTGGTTAATGTGTTTTTAGTAACCTGCATGGCAGTGGCGATCATAACCACTTTTCGTGGTCAAGGTAGTCTCTACGGAATCCTTATATTCTTCTTAGGGTTTACGCCTTTTTATGCCACGATTACGGGAGCAACCCTTGTAAAAATGCATTTACATCGTTTACCCAAAGTCAATGAAAAAGTGGATGCTAATTATCCATTACCTTCAAGTGAAGGAATAGATGAAATTTTATAATTTAAGAGTTATACCAAAGTACAAAATGGCTACGCCATTTTGTACTTTCAAAACCCTTACAGGGTTTGGTTTTTAATTCATAGAATTAATTCACAGAAGTGTCGCCACACTTCTGTGAATTGGTATAACTCTTGCTTAAGTAGCTAGACACAAGAAAACTTAAAAAGTGCTGGTTAAGATCCCCGACTTTTTTTGTGAATTTGCAAATTATCTTTGCTTGCTTAGAAGAAGTCGGGGATCTGGGCATTTACAGCTTTTTTGATGACCTACTTACCAATTTAAAATAGAAAATTAATGTCGAATTTACCGCCTGAAGTTACTAAGCTGCGATCACAACTCACTGAAGCAACTTCGATCACAGTCGTCGATAATATCCAGTTTTGCCTAGTCACCACTAGCTTTACTAGCGAAGTAGTGCTGACTAGCTACGTTTGTGAAGGTCTGAGCAAAGATGGTGTTAGCAAAGACGATCAAGATTTTCCTATTTTGCTATTGCATGGGTTTGACAGTTCTCTATTAGAGTTTCGCCGACTGCTCCCAAAGCTGGCGACTACACGTCAAACTTGGGCGATGGATTTATTTGGTTTTGGCTTAACTGAGCGTCTAGTTGGTAGTCCAGTTAACCCCGAACTCATCAAGGAACATCTCTACTATTTCTGGAAAACGGCGATCGCTAAACCAATTATTCTTGTCGGTGCATCGATGGGCGGTGCAGCAGCGATCAACTTTACCCTCACCTATCCCGATGTGGTGAAAAAGTTGATTCTGATCGGTAGTGCAGGAATGCGGAAGGGCACGGCGGCTGGTAAATTTCTGGTACCACCGTTAGATCGGATGGCAACAGATTTCTTACGTAGTCCCAAAGTCCGTCGTGAAGTTAGTCTCAAGGCTTATGCTGATCCTAGTTTTGTGACAACGGATGCTGAGGTTTGTGCATCGTTGCATTTGGCGATGCCCCGCTGGAGTGAGTCTTTAATTGCATTTACCAAAAGCGGTGGCTATGGCTCTTTTGCCGATCAACTCAAATATTTGTCAACGGAAACTCTAATTCTCTGGGGCGATCGCGATCGTATTCTCGGCACAAAAGATGCTGCTAAGTTCCAATCAATTATTCCCAATAACAAACTCGTTTGGATTGAAAATAGCGGACATGTTCCGCATCTGGAACAGCCTGAAATTACAGCCCAACAGATTCTCAAGTTTATTTAAGAGATCCCCCTCAATCCCCCTTAAAAAGGGGGAAGAATTTAATTCTCCCCCCTTTTTTAAGGGGGGCTGGGGGGGATCTGGACAATTATTAATCTCAACTACTTAACTCGTATGTACATCATCGCTATTATTCTTTCGGGTGGTAAAAGCTCAAGGATGGGGAAGGATAAAGCTTTATTAGAGATTAATGGCGAAACTCTGTTATCTAGAACCTGTCGAACGGCTCTACAAGTTTCTGATGATGTTTATGTAGTGACACGAAGTCAAGAGCAATATCACAAAGCGATCGCCCCAGATTTATCGCAATTGTCAGTAATATTCGATCAACAACTTGACGGCGCATTAGTTGGCTTTTGGCAGGGAATACAGGTGATCGCTAGTCCTGTTGATTGGATTTTATTACTTGCCTGTGACTTACCAAATCTGCAAGCAGAAATTCTTCAAAGTTGGGCTGATCGGTTAGAGAATTTACCTGAAACGGCGATCGCCTATTTACCGCGTTATGTAGATGAACATTCACGCAAACAATGGGAACCTCTATGTGGTTTCTATCGTTGGTCATGTCAAGATTCTCTCAAGGAGTTTATTAACAATGGTGGGCGATCGTTTCAGAAATGGTTAAGTAATCAAGAAGTTGCTGACATTGTAAACGTCCCTTTTGAGATGCTGTTTAATTGCAATACTCCAGAAAATTTTCACTCAATAAAATAAAAGCGCACCCAAAGGGTGCGCTTTTATTTTTATGTAATTTTTTTATGTAATTACTGTCGGGCGATCGCGTCCAGTTAAAGTCTTGATCTGCGCGATTTGATCGGCAATCTCAATTAACTCCTTCAAAGCCTCTTGAGTATCAAGATTATGTTTGGCAATATTTGGCTCGTAACTTTCAACATAGAGTCTGAGAGTTGCGCCTTCAGTGCCAGTCCCAGACAGACGGAATACTATACGTGAATCATCGGTAAAGCCAATCCTTACACCTTGCTTGCTGCTGATACTGCCATCAACGGGATCGGTGTAGCTGAAGTCATCACAGAAAGCGACTTCGTAATTGCCGAATTTTTGGCTCGGTAAATCAGCAAATTTTGCACGGAGATTATTGATCAGGGTGTTAGCGCGATCGCTATCGACTCCTTCATAATCATGGCGTGAATAGAAATTGCGTCCATAAAGCTGCCAATGCTCCTTAACGATCGCCTCGACCGATTGCTGACGTGCTGCCAAAACATTGAGCCAGAATAGTACCGCCCAAAGTCCGTCTTTTTCACGGACATGATTGGAGCCAGTACCAAAGCTTTCTTCACCACAGAGAGTTGCTTTACCCGCATCCAATAAATTGCCGAAGAACTTCCAACCCGTAGGTGTTTCGTAGCATTCGATTCCTAAACGAGCGGCTACGCGATCGGGTGCTTGGCTGGTAGGCATGGAACGGGCAATACCTGCCAGTCCACCTTTATAGGCTGGGACATGGTGAGCATTGGCAGCGAGAATGGCTAAGCTGTCGCTAGGAGTGACAAAGAACTTGCGTCCTAAAATCATATTGCGATCGCCATCGCCATCAGATGCTGCACCGAAGTCAGGAGCGTCTTCACCATAAAGTACATCCACCAAATCATGGGCATAGACCAAGTTCGGATCTGGATGTCCATCGCCAAAGTCTTCGAGAGGTACACAGCTTTGTAAAGCACTCTCAGGTGCGCCAAGCCGATTAACCAAAATTTCTTTGGCATAGGGACCAGTTACCGCGTGCATTCCATCAAAGCGCATCCGAAAGTTTGGCGATGCGAGTAATAATTTAATGCGATCAAAGTCAAATAGCTCGCCCATCAGTTCCGCATAGTCAGCAACGGAGTCAATCACCGCGATCGTGGTATCGCCTAATTTGGTTTCACCGATTTGGTCAAGATTAAGATCATCGGCTTCCAGAATCTTATATTCAGTAATGCTCTTAGTAATGCTGTAAATCGCATCGGTGATTTTCTCAGGTGCGGGGCCACCGTTGCCTATATTGTATTTGATTCCAAAGTCACCATCTTTGCCTGCGGGGTTATGACTAGCTGAGAGAATAATGCCGCCAAAAGCTTTATGCTTGCGAATGACGCATGAAGCCGCAGGTGTAGATAAGATGCCACCACGTCCAACTAAAATTTTGCCAAAGCCATTAGCCGCAGCCATTTTTAGAATCACTTGGATCGCGTGGCGGTTGTAGTAGCGCCCATCGCCGCCGACAACAAGAGTTTGTCCTTGAAACCCTTCGAGGCTATCAAAAATTGATTGAACGAAGTTTTCGAGATAGTTAGGTGTTTGAAAAACGGTAACTTTTTTTCTAAGCCCTGAAGTGCCGGGCTTCTGGTCAGAAAAAGGGGAAGTGGTAACGACTTTGATGCTCATTAAAATTGCTAGCTACAAATGCTCTGAATAAATGCTCTAAATTCTGAAACGCCCATACCTTTGGGCTTGTTTTCATTTTACGAGTCATTGGTCAGTCAAGCAAAGAAAAGAGTAGGTGCTTTGCACCTACTCTTTTTACCCTCTCAAATAATGAATATTTTGTGTAGCTTTACCGCACAAAATATTCACGACTAAAGGCTTAAGCAGCAACGCCTGAAACGATCGCACCTTGATCAACCACATTGGTGACATCAATTAATTCTGACTCAAAACTGACTTGGGCGCGATTAGTTTTACCACCGACATAGAGGCGATCGCCCACTTGCAATGCCCATACCTGTGAGTGGCTAACATAGCTCATGACTACGCCGAGCATTAATAAACCAAATCCTGCGTAAACAATCGGAATTCCGGGGTCAGCTTTAATTTGCAATCCAGTACTACCGATCGCCTCTTTTAAGGTAAAAGTCACACCATTAACTTCAGCGCTTTGATTAGTTCGTACCGTAGTAAGGAGATTTCCCTTCTCGTCGTAGATCAAAAAAGTACCTTGTAAATCGGGAGTAATCAGAGTAATTCCTGCACTAAGGTCGGGCTTCGTCGGAATCCATGTTCCCCAGACCTGACGACCGCCGTTTTGAGATTCTAATTTATTTACAGGCAGTTGCAGAATCGGGCTGTTGTTAAATGTAAATCTAATAGCGTGAATATCCCAGTTCGCCTGATAGAAGCTGATACCTTTGTATTTAAGCGGTTTATTCACATGAATAGTTTCACGATCAACTTCTTTGCCATCGCGATCAAGAACAGATAAGTCCGAATAAAATTGATCGATACTTCCCTTAGGTGTGTAATCAATCCAAAAGCGATTAACTCTCACTGACCAGTCTTTGGGAACTTGATTGGCTGACCATGCACCTGCTTCAGTAATATTTTTAATCTGAAATGTATCTCCACTAGGAACCATTTCCTGCGCGATGAAACCTGTTAGCGATCCCCAAATTGATCCAACTAAGACCAACAACATGCTGGCATGAACCACAATTGGTCCAATTCTGCCAATAAGCCCTTTACGCGCATACAGGCGATCGTCAGCTTGATAAACCTTGTAGTTTTTACTTTGCAGAGACTGCGCCAAATTATTCAAATTACCGCCAATGATTTCAGTCGCAAGGGGAAGTTTGGCAAAACTTTGAGGCTTAGTATAGTAAAACCAACGTTTGGAAGCTTTGAGAATAGGTAATTGACGGTTGAAGGTGCAAGCAGTGAGGCTTGTCCCAAATAGAATTAATAAAGTCAGAAACCACCAGCTACCATAGACATGCTCTAATCCGATCGCCAAAATCACTTTGTATGTCAAAAATCCAAATAGGGCTGGATGTTCAGGATAGTTTTCACGATAAAAATCGATAGTTTGTCCCTGCTCGATCACTGTGCCGAGGATGCTAAACAGAGCGATCGCTAATAATAAGGCGATCGCCACTTTGAGGTTAGCCAGAAGCGCCACCACCTGATGTCGCCAAATTTGGCTTGCTTGGAATCGGATTTTCTGAAACACGTCACGTCTATAGTTACAGTCAGCTTTGATCTTAGCTTAATACCAAAGCACAAAATGGCGTAGCCATTTTGTGCTTTCAAAATCCTTACAGGGATTGGTTTTTAATTTACAGAAGTGTTGCCACAATTTTGTGAATTGGTATTACAGCCTATAGCTTTTATCAGATAGGTTGGGTTCCCCGCCTTCGGCGGGGAACCCAACCTTTGTACCTCGCTTGCTTGAAAAACACTATATTGAGGTTTTGAGTAGTACAGAAATATTTTTGAAAGTGGCGCGAAGCGTCACTTTCAAAGGTATTTCTGGGTTTTAAGTAAGCGCAAAGCGCTGTAGGTTGTCAGAAGCTAGATCTGACCTTGCGATACAGTGATAAAGCTTAATTTGCGCTAAAGTTAACCTCAATTTGAAGAACACGCAAAATGGTAAAAATCGCAGAGCGATTTTTACCATTTTGCGCCATTTGCGCCGCGCGAAGCGCGGCGCAAATGGCTATCTCGAACTCACGTTAAAGTTAAGCTAATATTGCAAAGATCTTTAGGAACATAAGCATGTCACAGGGCAAAGAAACTACAGTTTTAGTATTGTCATTGCTAGTCACAGCAGGAATTGCAGGAGGTGGGTATTGGTTCTTTTCGCAACCAAAATCAGCAGTAGTATCTCCTACCGCTTCGCCAGAAGTATCGCCACAAGTACCCATAGGAACAACAGCTCCTACGCCAACAACTAGTTTGAACCTTGATACATCTTTGCCTAATCCCACTATTTTGGCGATCGATGGCAGTACGGCGATGGTGGTTTTGGTCAAGGATTTGCGTAATGCTTATAGTCAAATTAATCCCAACATCCCATCTACCTATGGGATTCCCGATGGCAATCCAACGGGATCAAATCAAGGATTAAAAAATTTAATCGATGGTAATGTGGCGATCGCCGCAACTTCTCGCCCCCTCAAACCAGCCGAAGCACAAGCAGGAATTCAATTAGTACCGATCGCTAGAGATGCGATCGCGGTAGTCGTTGGCATTAATAATCCATTTAAAGGCAATTTAACCAAGGATCAAGTACGCGATATCTATCAGGGCAAAATTACAAATTGGTCGCAAGTTGGTGGCACAAATCAACCAATTAAAGTGATTAATCGTGCTACTGCAAGCGGGACAAGAGAGGCTTTTCAAGATCTTGTTCTACTTGGTCAAGGATTCCCACCAGATAGCCCTAACTTCATAACATGGAAACAAGATGAAACCACAGCAATCTTGCGTGATATTGGCGACAATGGCATTAGTTATGCCACTGTCTCACAGGTAGAGAAGCAAGAAATCATGAGAATTGTGGCGATCGATGGAGTTCTACCTACGGATGTTAATGCTGTCAAAGCTGGGAAATATCCAATTAGTCGTAGCTTGTTTTTAGGTGTTAAGAAGACTACCAGCCCTGTTTCTAAGCAGTTTATTGAGTTTGCGCTTTCCCCTCAGGGGCAGCAAATTATCCAAAGATTAGGATTTATTTCTGTGCAATAAGTTAACGTGAGTCCGAGATAGCCATTTACGCCGCGCGAAGCGCTGTGCAAATGGCGCAAAATGGTAAGAATCGCTAAGCGATTCTTACCATTTTGCGCGTTCGCCGAACTGACATTAGATTAAAACCCAAACAGTGTAAGGCGACGCGAAGCACCGCCTCACACTGTTTGGGTTTTATACCAATTCGCAAAAGTGTGGCTACACTTTTGTGAATTAAAAACCAAACCCTGTAAGGGTTTTGAAAGCACAAAATGGCGATAGCTATAGCAGAAAAGGTGTTAGCTAATACAAGAAGTGAGGGTTGGCGCGAAGCACCAACCCTCACTTCTTAGGTTTTGTATGCAAAACTTGCTTGGCTAGATACTGAATCTAAAGATTAAGTATCTGATTTGTGTATTTGCAGAGGATTATTGTCTTCATCAGTAGAAGTAATTTCTTGAGACTTAGGTTTAGACTTTTCTTCAAATATCTCTGGTATACCTAATTCACCCGAGAGAAAATCATCAATTTCTGCTCTTGCTTTATTCACTGGATCTTCAATTGATGAATCAAACGCAGAAAAGTCAAACTCAACTTCATTTCCTAACTCATCTTCATTGCTTTCAGTTAATAAAGGATCGCTGCTAAGGTTGGGAAAGTCTGGCAATGATGGTAAATCTGGTAAATCCATAGATAGGTTGTCGAATTCCTCATCAGCTTCCTCCATTAAACTGTCTAATAAATTATCAGCAAAGCTGTAAGGGTCATCATCAGAAGAACTAACAACTTCATCTTCAGATGGATACCCAATAGATATATCTTCATCATCTAGACTAGTAAGTTTCTGACTGTTGTCCACTTCGTCCGTAACTTCATCAAGCCAATTATCTGAGACATCCAAAGAAAAAGCTGGTATGGATTGAGAATCTATTGCATCTAATTCCAAATTACTAGTTTCAGACATGCTAAATTCTGAAAAGCTAGTTATAGATTCGTCAACTATGTTTTCAGCGATCGCTCCAAAAATAGCTGAATTTTCCTGATCCAGAGACTGGTCTAAGTCTCCCGCTTCTAACATGTCACTAAACTTAATTGATGTTTCATCAGATTCTACATCTTCAGTAAGTTCAGTAAAAGCTGACGCATTCTCATCGATATCTATGCTATTAGCCTCAGAACTATTTATAAATTCGTGATAACTTAACTCTGATTCTGGCTCTAAATTATCGCCGCCATTGACATCAAATATTAAGGAAGCATCTTCTTCTTCATTCAACAGCATCTCATCAGCAAAATCTACAGAAGGTTCTGCATCTAGAGAATTAGTTAAAGCATCAAAATCATCAGATATATCAAAGCTAAATGCTTCATCTGACAAGTCACTATTCATGTCTGTGATCTGTGATAAATCTGGCAATTCAAAAGCTGAACTAGAATTGCTAGACTCAAATTGGGTTAGATCTTCAGGGAGAGCTTCTAGCCCAACAGGTGTAGACACCGAACCTAATTCGATATCTTCAGGTTGCCAAATTAGCTCTGAGGTTTGCTCTTCTAGCACTTCACTTTCATCAAATAATGAAGGCAAATCAGTCTCTAAGCCCCGTTCCAGCTGAGTTGAAGCCTCCATCATGCTTTCAGAGACAGAGAATGCCTCGAATTCTGTGATCGGTGAAGTTTCAACATCTCCAGATTCATCAAATAATTGCTCAACATTAGTAAGAGCAAGATGATCAGATGTTTGGTTATCTTCTATTTCAAAAGACAAATCATCATAAAGCTCCTCTTGACTGTCTAACTGTTGTTCGGGCAAGTCTACCAGTAATACTTCTTGGATACCTGCTTCTGAATTAATCTCTAGTTCTGGAACAAAGGACTCTTCTGGAAGGGTTGAAGGAACGTCAAATGGGTCAGCGAAATTCTCGCAAGCTGAACTTGTACTTGTCTCCAAGGTAGTGTAAGAGTCTAAGTCCTTAGAGTCAGTGTCGTCAGTTTGCCAGATTGAGTCTAGCTGTTCAGATTCTTCTGCCAAACTCTCAGTTTCAACATTTTGCTCAATCTGAAATTGCGCTTCTAGATTTTCTTCAGCTTCGTTAACTACATTAAACAATGAAGATAAATCTTCATCTTCTAATGTTTCTTCAGGTAGTTGCTCATCGGACAAGTCTAACAATGACAGTTCTTGATGCTGAGATTCTAATTCAAGAGAGCCTTCATCTTGAATATTTGGGGTGAAATCAAATGGGTTAGAGATAAGTTCGTCTTCTTGACTAGAAACGTTGTCAAATTCATCAGAAAAGACCTCTGATTCAGTTAAATCAGAAGATGTCATTGATAATTCATCATCCGCTAGGGAAAACTCAACTGATGGTTGATCAAATATATATGCGTCTGCCTGATCTGCAAAAACTTCGATATTTTCTTCTATAAAGCTATCATCCCCTTGATTTAAATTCAAATCAAATAAACTATCTGTTTGAGGTGAACTCGTATCATTTGCTAAGGGGCTTTCATCCAATTCAAAGGTAAACTCTTCTGCAAATTCATCATCTGAAGAAGTCTCAAAATAAACATCAGGAATTTGTGCCGGTAAGTCAGCAAGCTCATTTAGATTGGCAAACTCATCAGCATAAGAATCATTCTCCAATGGCTGATTTAAATCAAACACATTACTGTCTTGAACTTCATTTTGAATTTCTTGTTCAGACACATAGTTAAACTGATCATCTAAAACTTCTGGAATTGATTCTTCAAAAGCACTAGTACTATCATTATCAGCAAGTGGCTGCGCCAGAGAATCGTTAAGAGCTTCATTTAAACCTATATCAAATGGTGACTCATCGAAAGACGTATCGAAGGTATCGCCAAAAGCTTCGTTAGAAGGACTTGATATAGACTGATCCAATGACTCATCGATGAAGTCGTTGGGTGCGTATTGTTGAACATCCTCAAACTCAGTAAATTCAAAATTGTCGGCGATGTTCTCAGGATCATTTACAGGAATCTCTACGGCAAAACTTTCATCTGACGAAGTTGAAATAATATCCTCATTATCTGCGATCACAAAATCATTAGTCTCCACTAATGACTGCATAGATGTCTGATCGTCTATCGCAAATGGGTCAATATCTACTCCTGTGTCTATCTCCGTCTGTTGGATTAAAGTGCTACTGTCAAAGAATGAATTGGAATCATCTAATGTAGACTCTATATCCATTTTGGGAATATGAAAATCCTCATCATCCAGATCAGGAATTGAGAAATCGACAAAGGTTGGTAAATGAAGATTTGCATCTTCAGCAAGAGGTGATACAGTACCTAAAGCTGTATCTTCTAAAAACGAAGAAGTAGCTGAGGCAATCATCGGATCAATTTCTGCGTCATTGATTGCAAACTCGTTAACTCCCTCCATGGGATTTTTGAACGTTGCCTCATTGTTAGCAATCTCATCAAGTGAGGATTCATCATAGACTTCTTGTTTGAGATCGGCAAGAAGTGATTCTTCAATTAAAGATATATCTGTGAGATCAGAATACACTGCTGAAGATTGATGTTGGTCGTCAACAGCGCTTTCTGACATGAAGTTTTCTGAGACAGGTTCAAAGCTTTGCTCTAGCAGTGGCTCAGCGGAATTATTTTCGGCAAAATCACTGCTAATACCATCGTCGAGTAGATCTTCAAGATATTTATTATCAGTAGCAGTGTTATCTTCCTCGTCAGGTGGGGAAGATTTGGCAGATGACCTCTCTGAAGATTGGGATAAAGTGACTGCTGTCGCAGCTACAGCGATCGCAGGTACAACTAGCCCTAAATTACCATTGACACCAGTGCTACTCGGCTTAGTTGATGAATCAAATAAATTGTTAACGGAATGATCAGAACCAACAAAAGCTTCTGAAGCGATCGCCTTATCCGTAGGATTGATAACCCCAGATGATTCTGGCAAGCGGAAAAACTGAATGCCTTGCAATAGTTGCTGAGCCTGATTTCCCATTGCTTCGGCTTGTTGTCTGGCCGAACGCGTAAGGTCAGCGGTGCGATCCGCTAGCTGGGCAATTTCACTGATATAACTTGCTGTAGAGCCTGCGGCATCAGCAATCTCGGCACTAGACTCAGTAATAGCTTGCCCAATTTGCACAACTTCTTCAGTGGCGATTTGAATGCTATTAAAGGCGGACTGCGATGACTCTACGCCAGATGTGAAACCAGCAACCAGTCCACTTAAATTCTGCACTTCAGCATCGATCGCCGTTACTACAGTTTGGATTTGAGATGTGCGCTGTTGCAGTACCGTCAATCCTTCATTGGTTTGAGTCGCCAAGTCGTTAACTTGTCCTGAGATTGATTCAAATTCACGAGCCACGCTAGCGAATTGCTTAGGATCTTTTTGTTCGGCAGCGCGGGCGGCGACAAGGGTAGCATTGAGAGCTAAAACTTGAGTTAACGAAGCAATTTGTCCTTGATCTTGTACGAACTGTTCCGCTAAGCCGACGAACTCACCCAGAGTTTTCATCCTCTGCACGATCTGGGCTGAACCTGTCTGTAAGACGCTAATACTGTCAGTCAGAGCATTAATTGCGGTTTGTCCAGAAGCAACAGTGTCACGAACTTCTTGTAGTGATTGATTCGCATCATTGACCTGTGCAGCCGATCGCTCAGCAATCGCCGCTACTTGTTCTGTTAAGGCTTGACCTTGGGTAACTGATTGAGCTTGCTCGGCAGTGTTTAGCACAACGGTTTTGGCTAGTTCTTCGAGATCAGCGGCTCCCTGTGCTACTTGTTGCGCTGTCCCCAAAACGCTGGAGATAATCTCCACCAGTTTTTCGCGTAAGCGATTGAGTGTGTCAGCAACTAGTCCCGTGGCGCGGTCATTTACTTGGGCTTCGATGGTGAGATCGCCTTCTTCCATTGATGAGACCACATCAAGGAGATCTCCAACTTCTGCTTCCATTAGCTCAGTTTCGGCTAAATTCTGCTGAATTTGTGCTGCTGTAGAGATGTCATCGGAGGAAGATTCATGGCTTAATTCTCCACGCAAGCGAATTTCATTGGCTTTGACTTGTTGGAAAGTACTTTTGAGCGAGAGTCCAAGATGATCGATTTCATCTTTGCCTGCAATGTTGACACTTGAATTTCCTTGTTGGCTTAAAAACCGATCGCATTCTTCCGTAAGTGGCTGAAGTCGCTTTTTAAGAGAATTGACAAATCCTAATATGGCGATCGCTAAAATTACGCTGATACCTACAGCAGCTCCACCAACTGAAACGATGAGCTTGTTGGTGATTTCTGATTCAGGTAGCTGTGCGGCAACAAGCAAGTCGCTACCTGTGATTTTGCGATATGCCCAGAGATTGCCTCCAGTCTGAACAATTCCCGATGGTTCGGTTTTCGCTTGTTGAGCAAGGTTAGCGAGAACCTGTGTAATGGAGGGGTTTTGAGTTTCTACTGCCTGAAACTGGTAGGAGGCGGAAATGACTTTGCCACTACTACTAGCCACAACAAAACCAATTTTGGTTTCTTCAGTAGGGTTTTTGGTAGATGTATCGACCAATGACAAAATTTCACTGGCGATCGCATCAGCATTAACGATGCCGACTACTTTTTGTCCATCACTGATGGGAGCGCTGTAGGTAATAATCGTCTTGCCTACGGCAGTGTAAGGCTGTGACCAAGAAGCTTTACCCTTGAGCGTTTCTTGATAAAAAGAAGCTTTTAAAACATCGGGGCGATCACCTAATAATAATCTGTCATTGGGGGCAGACAGTTTTTGACCAGCGATCTCAGGCTTTAAGCCAGACTGCTCTTTCCAAACATAGGGTACAAGTGGATTGGCAGGTGAGAATAGCAAATTGCCATTTGATGCAATCCCCATACCTGAAGCAGAGGTACCATTTTGTAAACTATCAACGATCAGTTTTTGGAAAGGAGCAGCTACTTTTGGACGAGGCTGCTGTTGTAATAAAATTGTTGACGTACTGGCAACCCCATCAACTGCCTGCTGCACGTTGTTGAGTTTAGCTTCAAGCTGACGAGTCTGCGCTTCTGCAGATCGATCAACCTCCCGCCGCGAGCTACTTAATAATTCTTGATAGACAAAATATCCTAAACCACCCAGCCCAATTAAAGATGTCCCGATTGCAATCAATAGCAAACCCAGCCCCATCGAACCTTTAGGCTTATTTCCTTTAGGCTTATTTGATTTGGAGAGGGGCGGCGACTTAGGCGATCGCGATGACTGATTGCTCTTACCTAGAGAAGTCGCTCGATTTTTGTTGGATGTGCTTGCCATATGCATTCGCTATAGGGAAAGGATCGTAGCATTTTTGTGAGAATCATCCTACACTATACCTGCCACATTCATGTAAATCATGTAGCCAAATAGGTATGTCTTAATCCTTACTTAACTTATGGGTACAAAGCATTAGCTAGAAATTTGCCAGCGTTGCGGTTGCCAAATATGAGTAGGAATACTCGTTAGGATAATTTCAATGGGAGTATACTCGTTCTCTTTAATATTCGCTACTGTTTGGGATATTTTTTTTGGAGAGTTTTTATCTGACGCATATATATCTAGCTCTTGAAACTCATTAATAGTCAGACTGCCAACTACGCGATCCACGATTATACCAACCCCGCCCAGATTTTTGTTACCTAAATCATCAGCAATTTTACTAAGCCTCACCACAGTCAGAGATTCAGTGATTAAAGTGCGTTGTTCACCCATTAACAATCGTAATAACAGTAAAGGCATCACAGTTGCTTGATGATGAGTTACACCAATAATCGCTGTTTCGTAAAAGGGCAAAGCTAAGATGGCATTACGATCAAGAATGATAATTTCTGATATTAAAACGTCTGGGAAAGTAACTGAGCGATCGCCGACTTTTGCCACAATATAACGATTACTTGGTGCAACAAGGTGATCTAGGTGATCAAGTAAATTGTCTGTATCGTCTCGGTGATCTCGGCTCATCTCAGAAATGCTCATTTCACACGTTGCGGTAATTTCTTCAGGACTTCGGATAAAGACTCTCGACTAACTGGTTTGGGTAAATAGTCATTAGCTTTAGCCCGATTTAAACCATAATCAATTTCCAATTTGGTGCTTTTGGTTGAGCATAAAATCACGTACTGATCAGTAAGCTGCTGATGCGATCGCAGTTCTCGCAAAAACTTATAGCCATCTTGTTCGGGCAACACAATATCCAAAAAAATTGCTGTGTAGGAATTGTTGATAATTTTATCTAAAGCACCAATAGTTGATTCGCAAAAATCTACAGAATGTCCAAGCTCCTTCAAGAAAGAAGTCAATAAATGTCTTTGAATCGCGGAATCGTCAATTATTAGAAAATGGTCGCTCATGATATTTATCCTCAACTTGATCTAATTTATTAATGCTGCAACTTACGCCGACAAGAGAATGAATATCCCCCCTTCATTCCTCATTAATTTCAGGTTTAGCTTTATCAAACTGATGCAAATTGACCTCCTAGACTAATGTATCCGTTGATAAAGGTGCAATTTCCCTCAGTAAGTTGCGCAATTCGTCGCGGAATTTGGGTGTATCTGATGACGATCTTGGTTTGGCGAGAAACCGACAATTTGCCCACCTAGCCCTAAAGTTATTGGTCATGCTATTTTCGGCAGTAACTAATACTAAAGATAATGCAGCTAACTCTCGTTGGCGACGGATTTGTTTAATCAAATCAAATCCATTTAAACTTGGCATATTGATATCAATAAATACAATCGTCGGTTTGTACTCTAAGATTTTGTCGGTAGCAGCTTCTGCATCGTCAGTAAAGTCAACTTGATACCCCCAGCTAATGAGCAAACGTTGCATTTGTTGTAGTAAAACAGGTGAGTCATCCACAATGAAGACTCTAGGCTCATCTTTAGCTGCTATTGGTGCATTTGTTTGAAGACGCGCGCCAATGTCGCTGTCTGATTTGCGCTCTTGTAATGGCACAATTGACACAATATTTTTTTGAGCTAACTTGTCAAGTAATAGGGCTGTACGATAAATCGGCTGCTTAAAAGTATCAGCGATCGCGCAGATGCGATCTTGTCCAGTTGTTACCTTGGCAAACAGTGGAAAATTGTCATTGCCTACCCTTGCTAATAAATTGGCTGCATCAACGAGTTGGACTAACTGATAAGGATGTTTGACACAATCAAATTTTTGCCATTGTCGCACTTCGTTAGCAATTGTATTTTCGATGACTGATAGCTGCCATACAGGTAAATTTACTTGCAGATCATTGGCTGGTTTCCACACAAATGAAAAACTATCTTCTAGGTGCAACGACAACAGATTTTCTAAGATCACCTCTTTTAAAACTTCCTTAGTAATCTCAGGATGTTTTTTATAAACATTGTTCACAAAAGGGTAACAGTAAGGACGATTACTTTGCCGCTGCTCCCATTCAGGAATGCGCGAAAAATTAATACCTTTACTATTGTATTTGCGAATCAATGTGGGGATGACTTGACCTTCTTCTTCTGCTAATACTAATCCTCCACCCGTAAGCAATAATTTCCACCGATGATATTTTGTTTCTACACGGATTACTCCCGTAGAACGACTCATGACGCGCATAGCTGCTAACAGGATGTGTAATGTGGCATTCCTCACTACCTGTCCGTCTGTCAAGTTATTAGACACAAGGTCTGAGTTAGGCAAGGAACCTGTCATAGCAATCATGTTTTTTGACTGGGAGGCTCTTGGATAGGGAAAATACTATAAAATACTATAAATATTACAAACAAAGATTACAAAAAATGGATCACTTCAATATAGATCGTAGCAACTAGAGATAAATTCGATTGGTTGTCTGAGATACATTATCCCAAATTGTAATCAGGTTAGTACTGGATCGTATGTAAGCAATTCTACTTAGTTACTGATGTTACATGGAAGGAGTTTCTACAATTGCGTAAGTTTAGGGCTGGCGCGGGGGCTCAGCCCCTACAAGATCTGAAATTTACGGGTAGGGGCAATCCCCCCGTGGTTGCCCTGTATCGCTAGCAGCAAGGGATTTATCATCTGCGTTCCACGTAACAGCAATTAGTTTGAGCTTGCCATTCACTTCAAAGCCCACATAAGAGTAGTATTGCTTTGTGTCACACCTCTTAATGTATCTACGATTGTGGTAGAGCGATCAAATCTTGCAAAATCTTCCGAACTTGCTCACGAAATTCTTGAATGTCATTGGGGGTGCTCGGCTTACTTAAAAAACGACAATTTGCCCATTTTGCACGAAAGTTGTTGGTAATCGTATTTTCGGACGTAACTAAAACCAAAGGGGTGCCAGCTAATGAGGGTTGACGACGAATTTGTTTAATCAGTTCAAACCCATTTAAGTTAGGCATGTTTATATCTATAAATACAATGTTAGGTTTCTCCGACAACATTTGCTTAGTTGCGTTAGCGGAGTCACCGACCAAACTTAATTGATATCCCCAACTTGTAAGTAAATTGCCAAATTGTTTTAACAACACAGGGGAATCTTCAACGATCATCACTTTGGGGTGCGATCGCGTTTCTACTATTTCATCAAGGTTTAACCCCTCATTTGCATCGGGGCTGCTTAATGTTAAAGGCAAGATGGCAATAGTGCGATTTTCGGCTAGTTTATCGAGTTTGAGAGCAGTGCGAGTGATATGTTGTTGAAAGTGATCAGCAATTTCGCTAATCCGACATTTACCATTGGTGACTTGGGTAAACAGTGGTACTTGGGCAATGCTACATTCGGGATCTAGTAGTTGTACTGTTTGATATGGATGATGAACATAATTAAAGGTGCGCCATTGAGCAGTTGCTTTAGCGATCACTTTTTCCAGATCGGGTAATTGCCAAATTGGCAGAACAATTTGGGGATCTAATGGCAATCGCTTCCATACTAGGGAAAACTTTTTTTCTAAAGAAATCGCTAAAAAGTTTTCTAATAATATTTCTTTAAAAATTGATAGGCAATTTTCCCGATCTTGGGCATAAATTTTACCTAATAAACTGTACGTATCAATACAATTAATCGGATGGTTGGCATTACTACGCAAAAGATCCTGTAAAACATAAACTTTTTGAATTTTTAATTTGCGATTTAATGTGGGCAAAAATTCGTTTTTGTCCTCAATAAAAGCGATACTCCCGTCATTAATAAATATTTTCCAACTGAAATGAGGTGTTTGAATACAGGCAATCCCTGTATGTTTTTTGAGTAATCGCAACATTTCTATGAGACTTTCATAAGTTAAGTTAGCGATAACTTCACCAACTGGAATGATATTGATTGGTTGATTTTGACTAACGCTTTTATCTATTGGGAGCTTAGAAGCGTCGTTCTCTTGTGAAGTCTGCGTCATTGTCAGGTTAAGGTAAATAAGACTTGATTTATTTCAAATGCAAATAGTTTCAAATGTGTTTCTGATGAGTAGCGATCGCCAATTAAAAATTCTATGCTTGCACGGACACCCCGGAAATAGTGAAGCAATGCAGATATTTGCCCAACACTTTCATGATCAAGGTATTAGAGCGATTGCGCCTGATTTGCGTGGTTATGGAAATTGTAAGGCAACTGCAAACTTCACAATGTTAGATCACATACAAGATCTTTGGAATCTTTTGGAACGAGACTATCAATCAGAACTGCAAGATGGATCAAATGATCAGCCATCTACGGAATATCTGATTTTGGGATGGTCTTTGGGTGGTATTTTGGCGATGGAGTTGGCACTGCGGGTAATGGAGTTCCAAAATTCACCGCAAAATGGTTTCAGTCCCAAAATTGTCGGTTTAATTTTAATTGCTACTGCCGCCAAGCCCCGCAGTAGCTTACCCACAATCCCTTGGTGGGAATATGTCAATTTAGTAATCGCCGTTGGACTGCATTGGATTGTGCCAAAAAAGCGTTGGCATATTGAATGGTTTGGTAAGCGATCGCTGATCAAATATTTGATTCAGCAACATACGAAGTTAGCCTACGATCAAATTTCTCATACTGGCGCAAAAGCCTATTTACAAACCTCGCGCTATGCCCAAAGAGCATTAATGCGAGCGCTGCGGCAGGGATACGATCGCACTGATGATTTATCTAAAATTCAAGTTCCTTGTCTAGCGATCGCCGCCGAGCAAGATCGACATATTACGGCGGCATCAACCCAAGAGACTGCAAAGCTATTACCGAATTGCGAATTTATTTGCTATCCAAATACGGCTCACTTATTGCCTTGGGAAATTGGCGATCGCTTACTAACAGATATTGATACATGGTGCGATCGGCATTTATGATAGGGGAAGTGGCGCTTTGCACCGCTTCCCCTATGATAAGTTGTTTCGATTATGTTTCCCCAAAAATTTCTGATGCGAATGGCGCAAACCCATCAGCTTTCCGCCGATCAGGAAAGTGTTTTCCTATTGAGATTTGGGGAAAATCGTGAAGATCGTGAAGTTGCCAGTTTTCTTGGTATTTCTGAAGAAGCCTATCGCAAGCGCATGGGGGAAATTTATCGGAAGTTTGATATCAGCGGTAAGGGGCCTGGTAAAAATAATCGCCTCTTGCATATTTTGCAAAATTTTCTAGATGCCGAAACTATTCCACAGAGTGCACAACCCCTATTGAGTGGTAACCAAACTCCAACTAATCAAGGGGTTGTTGCCTTAAATATTGATATTGAAGAACTGGTACAGCAACTGCGCTATCGCAGTCGCCAGATTATCCAAGAACGCTGTGCCACCATGCGAGTTTTGGATATGTCGCACCCGATTGATCTGGAAAATATCTATACAGGAAACGATGTTCTCGAAAAAATTACGAGCCGTCGGCGTTTAGGAATTGCTGATTTACTGGCTACTTATCATGGGCGCGATCGCATGGAAATGGGCGTGATTAATGAAGATCGTGTGTCGAGCATAGAGGCTTTAAATCGCTATCACAAGCTAATGTTGCTAGGCAAACCAGGGGCAGGAAAAACGACGCTGTTAAAATACACTGCCTTGAAATGTTCTCAAGGCGAGATTTTTAGCGATTTAGTACCGATTTTTGTGACGTTGCGTCAGTATGCTGGAGTGGAATCGCACCCACGATTATTAGATTATATTGCTCAAGACTTTCATGCTTACAACATTGGTGATGAGCTAGCGGTTAGACAACTTCTACAACATGGACGAGCAATTCTATTTTGGGATGGACTGGATGAAGTTCGCGAAGATGATTTGCATCGCGTTCTCGAAGATCTGCGGAGTTTCTCAGAGCAGTACTATAGCAATCGCTTTGTAATTACAAGTCGGTTGGGAGCGCAGGAATATGTATTTGAGAAGTTTACGGAAGTTGAGGTAGCGAACTTCCGACCATTGCAGATTTCTCAGTTTGCTCAGCGTTGGTTTGCTGGTAATTCTCGACATATTGAGCTTTTCTTACGAAAAGTCGAAGATAATCGCCCTATTCAAGAATTGGCTACCAATCCTTTACTGCTCACACTACTATGTTTAGTATTTGATGAATTTGGTGATTTCCCCACCAATCGTTCGGAACTCTATCGTGAGGGATTAGATGTATTACTCAAAAAATGGGATGCCAAACGCAATATTGAACGACATCAGATTTACAAAAATTTATCGATGCAACGTAAAGAAGATCTCTTGTCTCAGGTTGCCTGTACAACCTTTTATCAAGGAGATTATTTCTTTCGGCAAGTCGATTTGGAACGCTATATCACTGATTACATCCGCAATTTGCCTAAGGCGCATACTGAAGAGGATGCGTTGCAACTAGATAGTGAAGCAATTATCAAAGCGATAGAATCTCAACATGGGTTGTTTGTGGAACGCGCTAAGGGAATTTATTCTTTTTCACATTTAACTTTTCAGGAATATTTAGCGGCGCGGGAGCTTGTCTATAATGGCAACCAAGATACGCTAACTTTGCTAGCGAGTAAAATTACTGATCACCGTTGGCATGACATTTTACGTCTGGCAGTGGGGATGATGCGATCAGCCGATAACTTATTGCAGTTAATGAAAGAGCAATGCGATCGCTTGTTAGCTGGGGATTCACAATTACAAACCCTGTTGCAATGGGTCAACCAAAAATCCGAATCTGCTCAAGTTTCCAATCGCATTCAGTCGGTACGTGCTTTCTATTTAACATTGGGGAGAGCGATCGCTCAGAGTGATCCGCTTAATTTGGCAAACGTATTAGCAAGAACTCTCGTACTTGACCTTGATCTCTGTCAAAATCGTAATCTTAACCTTGATCTAGCCTTTGATTTGGCGAGGGCGTTGGAAACTAAAGATGGAGAAGATCTCGGACTTGATCTTGATCTAGATCTTAGTCTTGCTCTAGAGTACGCCCAAGAAATGCAAGAACCTCACTTAGCTAATGCTCTCACAGAGTTAATCGCCAACTGTCCTGATGATGCTGATAGTGATGTGCAATGGCAGCATTGGGCAAATGATTTACGTCTACAGACCGTCAATCACCGTAACATGGGTCAAAGTTGTGACTTCACCTCCCATCAAGTAGAGCTTCTACGTCAATACTGTAATGCGAACCGTCTATTAGTCGAATGTCTCGAAAGTGATTGCTATGTGCGTCAATCTGTCAGACAAGCGATCGAGCAAAGTTTGCTATTACCTACTAATAATTCTTGACTTTAGTAGTGCTTATTGATTCGGTGGGATTTTGTAAAGCCCTCACCCCTAGCCCCTCTCCCGAAGGAGAGGGGAACAAGAAATTAACATGGGTTTTCCTCCCTTTCTCCTGCGGTAGAAGGGGTTGGGGGATGAGGGTTCCGTGTCTTGCTAAAAGCCGCACTAAATGCGGCTTTTGGCGTTGTTCTCTTATACACTTACGTGGAACTCAGATAATGAACCTATTGCTGCTAGCATAACAGGGCAACCACGGGGGGATTGCCCCTACCTATAAATTTTAGATCTTGCAGGGGCTGTGCCCCAGTGCCAGCCCTAGACTTACGCGATCACAAGAATTCCTTCCACGTAACATCAGTTATACAGTTAAGGCGCGTTGTAAACGGGACAATGCTAAACCTTTACGCTGAAGTAGTACAAAAGAGGGTAAGATCTCTGGCCCATGCAGGTCGCCTGTGAGGGCAGCCCGTAGAGACTTCATCACGACTCCTTTCTTGACACCTTGAGACTTAGTGACTGTTTTAATTACTTCGCCAGCGCTATCAGCATCGAGATCCGTAGTTTCTTTGAGCGCTTCAATGAGAGCGTTGACAATACCCGCGATCGCATCGCCTTGGAGAGTAGTCTTCGCTTCATCGGTATAGTCTTCAAACTCAGCAAAGAAGAACTTGCTAATCATCGCTGCATCGGTCAATAGAGTTAAACTTGGGGCGATTAGTTTGGTCAAATCGAGCAACCATTGGCGATCAACAGATTCCAGATCATAGCCAGCTTCCTTCAGAAATGGAGTTAGGCGATCGCATACATCTTCTGTTGGCAAAGAATGCAAATATTGGCTATTAATCCAATTCAGTTTATCCCAATCAAACTTTGCTCCTGCCTTATTAACGCGATCAAAACTGAAGATTTGCGATGCTTCTTGGAGTGTAAAGAGTTCCTTGCCGTCGCTAGGTGACCAACCCAATAGCGCCATGTAGTTATTAAAAGCTTCAGGAATATAGCCCATATTCCGAAACTCCCAAACAGAAGTTGCACCATCACGTTTGGATATTTTTGCGCCTTGTTGATTGAGAATGAGCGGTGTATGTCCGAACTGTGGCGGTGTTGCGCCTAATGCTTCGTAAATGAGAATTTGCTTGGCAGTATTAGCAATATGATCTTCCCCACGAATAACTTGGGTGATCTCCATATCGATGTCATCGACAACTACGGCAAAGTTATACAGTGGCAATCCGATATTGCCCTGCTCATCAACA